>Ga0214919_10005023_pt1 | contig 19004 bp, 17 predicted proteins | sample LL1503_MetaG_FD_177994 | JGI IMG/M metagenome (GOLD analysis project Ga0214919, IMG submission 177994) | Freshwater microbial communities from Lake Lanier, Atlanta, Georgia, United States - LL-1503 | ecosystem: Environmental > Aquatic > Freshwater > Lake | place: USA: Georgia | collected...
CACCACTTTTCCACTTTCGAATAACATCATCAGTATTTAGAGCATTTACATAATATAAATCACTATAAACTGCATCGCTTTTAGATTTTAAAAATTCTGAAGCGTATTTTTCAATTATTATGTTACTGGTATAGAAGTCATCTGAATGAATAAATCCAATTACATCTCCAGTTGCTTGCTTAATACCTTTGTTTAATGCTTCATACAAGCCTTGATCTTTTTCAGAGATAAAATAATTAATCTTGTTTTTATACTTATTAATTATATTTAATGTGTTATCGGTTGAGCCACCATCTATAATTATGTATTCAATTTTTTTATATGTTTGGTTAATAACAGATAATATAGTTTCCTCCAGAGTTTTATCTGAATTAAATGTTACAGTTATGATTGAAATTTTCAAATCGAATTTTGTAGTGAAATAACAATTTCGTTTAATGATTTAAAATTAAAATCAATTTTATCGTTTTCGGTTATTTCTTCAGAAATATAAATTGTTTTCATTCCGGCATTTCTTCCAAATTCCATATCACTCATGCTATCTCCAATCATAATACTTTGTTTAAAATTTATTGAAGAAATATCTTCTTTAGCTTTTAAGGCCATTCCTATTCCTGGTTTTCTGTAAGGATGATTTTCGCTTTTTAAGTATGGAGAAAAATATACTTTATCAATTTTACCACCATGATAAGCAATTTCGTATAACATATTTTTATGAATTAGTTCTAAATCTTCTATACGATATAATTTTTTACCGATTCCTTGTTGATTTGTTACCACTATGATATTACCAAATAATGTATTTAAAAACTTGAGTGCATCTAATACTCCTTCAATAAATTCGAATTCAATCCATTGTTTAACATAGTCGTTATCTATTTTTTTATTAATAACGCCATCTCGATCCAAAAAGAGCGTCCAATTTTTATTTATATTTAAATTCTTTAAAGTCATCTTGAGCTTTTAAATAATCTTCGGGTATGCCAATATCAATAAAGTAATCTTTAAATTCAAATCCTTTAATAATTAATTGGTTTAATTGTTTTTCAAAAAAATCTTTTTCAATTGAAAAGTTAATATTAGGCTTTGTGTTTTGTAAATATAACTTTTTTGAAAGAATGTAAACTCCAGCATTTATGTAACCCGATTGATTTAACTGATTTTTTTCAATAAATGAAGTAATTTGATTAGATGAATTAAATTCTATATTTCCATAACGTTCAGACCTATTTACATATCTAAGTGCTAAAGAAAATTCAGATTTTTGTTCAAGATGTAAATTATAAAATTGTTCAAGATCTAAATCAAAAAAAGAATCTCCATTTAAAATTAAAACTAAATCTTCATTTAGATTTGACATTGCCATTCTAATACCGCCACCTGTTCCTAGAGGATTTTTTTCTATTGAATATTCAATACTTATATTTTCAAAAGATTGATTATAGTGAGCAATAATTTTCTCTGATAAATATCCCACTGAAAAGATAACTTTTTTTATACCAAAATGTTTTAAGTAATTTAATTGGTATGTTAAAAAAGGCACGTTTATTATCGGTGCCATAGGTTTAGGCAAATCACTTATTATGGTTTTTAAGCGAGTACCCATTCCACCTGCTAATATAATGGCTGTATTAAGCACTTGTTATTTTTTAGGAAATAATTTCATTTCAACAATTTCACAAATAGTATGTCCTAATATCATATGGCATTCTTGTATTCTTGGTGTATTTGTACTTTCTATATTTATTAAATATTTACTAATATTTTTTAATTGACCTCCCGTTTCGCCAGTAAAAGCAACGGTAGTTAATCCCAATTGATTTGCTTTTTCAATTGCTTTTACTACATTTTGACTATTCCCACTGGTACTTAATCCAATCAAAACATCGTTTTTTTTTCCCATCGCTTCAACTAATCTGCTATAAATAATTTCGTAAGAATAATCGTTAGCAACTGCGGTTGTGTAACTTGTGTTTACGTGAAGTGCTTCTGAAAACAATGGTGGACGATCGTAATAAAAACGGCCACTTAATTCTGCTGCTAAATGTTGTGCATCTGCTGCGCTTCCTCCATTGCCACACCACAATACTTTACCACCAGCTTTATATGAAGTAATTATATCGTTAATTATCTGTTCTAAGGTTGATAATATAATTTCGTTTTTCAATAATTTATTTTTTATAATTATTGAATCCTCAATTTTGGATTTTATAAAATCTATCATGCAATAAATTTATGTTTTTTTTTAGTAATTACTCATTTTTGTTTAAATTTTTAAAATTTAATTTAAAGAGTTATGTTTGTATAAATTAATTTTTGTTGATTAAATGAACATTGAAGTTTGTTTCAGCCCCCAAAGCTACCCTCTTTTTGATAATAAAAATACTATAGTTGTTGTAATAGACATATTAAGAGCAACTTCTGCTATTACAACTGCTTTTTATAATGGTGTTTCTAAGATGATACCCATAGCATCTTTAGAAGAAGCCTATCAATATAAAAAAGATGGTTTTATTGTTGCTGCTGAGCGTGATGGCAAAATTATCGATGGGTTTGAATTGGGTAATAGCCCTTTTGGATACATGAATAAAAAAGTATTTGGTAAAATTATTGCTATTACTACAACAAACGGAACTCAAGCCATTGAAGCATCTAAGACCGCAAGCAAGGTAATTATAGGAAGTTTTTTAAATTTAAATACGGTAATAGATTTTTTAAATAAAGAACAAAAAGATGTTTTGTTTTTGTGTTCAGGATGGAAAAATAAATTTAATCTCGAAGATACCCTTTTTGCTGGGGCTGCTGCCCAAGCTTTGATAAATAATTTTGAATTTAAAACAAGTTGTGATTCTACAATTGCAGCTGTTGGACTTTATAACTCAGCTAAAGACGATTTGTTTTCTTTTTTAGAAAACTCTTCACATCGAAAGAGATTATCAAATTTAGAATTAGATAGAGATATTAAATATTGTTTGACTCTAAACCAATGCCCAGTTTTACCTATTTTGGATGGTAATTTTTTAATTAAAGGTATTTGATTTGACTAATATTTTGTCATCGTATCTGGATTCTTAGATGCTTTTTTACTACCATCATATAAATCAAATTTTAAGAATCTACATTCTAGCGAACCGTTGAATAAATGAATTCTTCTTGAGGGCCTTAAACCAATACTTTTTATAGCTTCTGGGCTACTTGAAATAATCCAAGCACTAAAACCTTTAAAGTCTTTTTTTAATTTATCACCAATTTCTTTATATAGTTTTTCAATTTCATTTACTGGCATTCTTTCTCCATAAGGAGGGTTTAAAATTATCACGCCGCCTTTTCGAGTAGGGGTAATATCAAAAAAAGATTGGTTGATACAGCTAACAACATCATCCACTTTTGCATTTTTAGTATTTGTAATTGCTTTTTTTAAAGTCGGATTATCTATATCATTTGCGATAATTTCGACAGGTTCGTTTTTTATTTTATTTATAGAACTTTCGTAGATTGTTTCATATAAGGTTTCGTCAAAATTTTGCCACTTCATAAAGCCAAATTCGTTACGATAATAGCCAGGGGGTATGTTATTTGCCCACAATGCTGCTTCAATTGCTATGGTTCCGGCACCACACATGCCATCAATTAATTGTAAATGTTTTTCCCAACCGCTAAGTTTTACTAAGCCTGCCGCCAACACTTCTTTCATTGGAGCTTCGTTTATATCTGAGCGGTAACCACGTTTGTATAATGGATCGCCGCTACTATCCAAGTGCAAACTTACTTCGTTTTTAAAAATATGAACATAAACTTTAAAGGCTGGATGAATTAAGTCAACATCAGGTCTACTTCCTGTTTTTTCTCTAAAACGATCAACAATCCCATCTTTTACTTTTTGTGAAACGAATAAACTATGTGTAAAAATTTCGGAATTTGTTACCCCTTCAATCATAATTGTGTCGGTGTTTGATATAAATCTTTCCCACTCAATTAATTTTATGTTGTCGTATAATTCTTGTTCGTTATTTGCTTCAAATTTTACAATAGGAATAATCACTTTAAGTGCAGTATGCAAACAAAGATTTATTTTATATAAAAAACCCAAGTCCCCCACTACGGAAACACCACGTTTAAAAGCAATAATGTCTTTACCTCCTAATTGATGTAATTCTTTTTCAAGAACTTCTTCCAATCCAAAAAAGGTTGTCACTTTTATTTCAAAATCACCGCTTTTTGAGTAGTCGTATTTAAGGTTCATGGCAGTAAAATTTCTTTAGTATTTATTTTTATTTTTTCGGCAATTTCATCTAATGGCAAGTCGTTTGAATCAGTTCCAAATGGGTCTTCAATTTCTTCGCTAATTAGTTCTAACGAAGCAAATGCATAAAACATAATCATAACTATGGGTATAGCCCAATAACCAATTGTTAAACCAAATGTGATTGGCATTGTAATAATATAAAGGAAGATTATTTTTTTGATAAATATGCTGTAAGAGTATGGGATAGGTGTGTGTTTTATTCTTTCGCAAGCACCACAAATTTCGGTAAATTGATTAATATTGTCGCTTACTATTAAATAATCATTTTGTGTGTTGTTATTATTTTTACAAGCATTAATGATAAAAATTGTTAGATGCTTGGCAATATAATTTGGTTTGTGTGCTGCATTTAAAAATGCTTCTTTTTTTAATGTTGTACTAAATTTAATCAACTTGAAGGATCTATTATTTCTAAGATGATTTTTTAATACAAGAGCATAATTACTTATAAGTAGATAAATTTCTTTTCTAGAATGAAAATCATTTTCAGGAATAAAGGCATTTAATTTTATTGATAAATTTCTTGAATTATTAAGTAAAGAACCCCATAGTTTCCTTCCTTCCCACCAGCGGTCATATGCAGTATTGATTCGAAACACTAGCACCATCGAAATAATAAAACCAAGTATTTGATGAAAAATAGTTAAGGAAGGTACTTCAATATTTAAATATTTTTTTTCGACAAAACAAACACCGCCAGTAATTAAACCTAACATCAACATAGTAGGGAACAGAATTCGGAACGTATCGGACTTATGAAAATGGACGATGAGTTTGAACCAGTCTTTTGGATTATAGGTTACCATTTATATTTTATTTAAAGGATAAAATCACTTGTCGAATAATATTTACGCATTCCATTAATTGTTCCTGATTAATAACTAATGGAGGGGCAAATCGGATAATATCTCCATGAGTAGGTTTAGCTAATAAACCGTTATCAGCAAATTTTAAGCAAACATCTAATGCTGTTTTTCCGTTCCTTTCTTTAATAACAATTGCATTGAAAAGACCTTTGCCTCTTACATCAGTAATTAAATCACTTTCGTTTTTTAGACGATTCATTTCTTCTCTAAAAATAATACCAAGAGCTTCTGAATTTTCGGAAAGTTTTTCATCTTTTAATACTTTTAGTGCTTCCATTGCTACGGCGCATGCAAGTGGATTTCCGCCATAGGTGCTACCATGTTCTCCTGGTTTTATGGTAAGCATCACCTCATTATTTGCTAATACCGCACTAACAGGAATGGTGCCACCACTTAGTGCTTTTCCTAAAATTAAAATATCTGGCTTAACTCCTTCATGATCACAAGCTAGCATTTTTCCTGTTCTTCCTAAACCTGTTTGAACTTCGTCTGCAATAAATAATACATTGTATTTGGTACATAAAGCTCTAACGCCTTTTAAATAATTATTGTCTGGAACAATAACTCCCGCCTCACCTTGAATAGGTTCTACCATAAAAGCAGCCGTATTAGGGTCTTTGATCGCTTCTTCGAGGGAATTTAAATTGTTATATTCTATTAATTCAAAACCAGATAAAAATGGCCCAAAACCTTCGAAGCTGCTTGGGTCATTACTTGATGAAATTGCTGCCAATGTTCTTCCCCAAAAATTACCTTTAGCAAAAACTACTTTAGCTTTATTTTTTTCTACTCCTTTTACATCATAAGCCCATCGTCTTGCAAGTTTTAATGCAGTTTCGCCACCTTCTACGCCAGTATTCATTGGTAATACTTTGTCGTATTCAAAATATGATGTAATGTATTTTTCGTATTCGCCAAGTATTGAATTGTAAAATGCACGAGAGGTTAAAGTTAATTTTTGCGCTTGATCTATTAATGCTTTTATAATGCGTGGATGACAATGCCCTTGATTTACTGCGCTGTATGCTGCCAAGAAATCAAAATATTTTTTTCCATTTACGTCCCAAACATAAACACCTTCACCTCTTTCTAATACAACAGGAATTGGATGATAGTTATGCGCTCCATAATTATCTTCTAATTCCATTAAATTCGAGCTTTTTAACATGGTGTTTATTATAATTAAATTAATAAAAAAGATAATTAAATGCGAGTTTTGATATTTAAGATTAAAAAATTACTTTAAAATTTCTGCTAAACATTTAAAAGGATATTTTCGAATTTTTACGTTAATAATATTTATCAATTAAATAAATTAATGCGCCAATACCTCCAGCGCCAAGTTCCAATTCGCGTTTATTTATTTTGTCAAATGTGTCAGCCGAGGTATGATGAATATCAAAATAACGTTGTGTATCTGGTTCAAATCCTATACAAGGAACGCCGAGTTCTTTTAAAGCGCTTATGTCTGCACCCCCACCTTCTTTTTCAATCTTATCTATTAAATAAGGACTAAATAAATTTTTCCATGATGCTGCTAAACGATACAAGTCTTTTATTGTATCCACTCCAAAAGAACGCGGTGTAAATCCTCCAGCATCTGTTTCTAACGCTGCAATATGTTTTTCTTGATGTGATTGTGCATATTGAGCATAAGCTTTTCCTCCCGCAAGTCCGTTTTCTTCGTTCATAAATGCAACGGCTCTGATATTATGTTTTGGCTTTATGCCTAATTTTTTAAATGCCGAAATTATTTCTATAGTTTGAACAATTCCTGCTCCATCATCGTGAGCCCCTTGTCCATTATCCCAGCTATCTAGATGACCACCTGCAATAATAAATTCATTTATTTTTTCACTTCCATTAATTTGACCGACTACATTAAAAGAGGGTTCGTCATTTAATGTTTGGCAATGGGTTTCTATATAAAGAGTTAATTTATTATCTTTTTTTAAAGATTCAGCTAATTCATTTGCTGCGATATAACTAATGGCCAAAGTGGGTATTTTTACTTTACAAATACTGGTATCGTAATTCATATTTCCAGTATGTGGTTCGTTATCGGCCACAGATGTCATACTTCGAACTAGGCTTGCAACAGCTCCATATTTAGCAGCCATAGAAGCACCCCTGCTTCTGTATTTTACGGTTTCGCCATAAGCATTACCGGTTCTAATTTTTGTTTGATCAAAAAAGACATTATAAAAAACAATATTCCCTTTAATTATTTTTTCCCCTAAATATTCAAGTTCTTCAAAATTTTTAATTTCTATAACTTTGGCTGTTATACCTAATTTCCCTGTGCCCACTGAGCTCCCAAGAGCAACACAGTTAAGCAAACTATTTAATTTCAAAGAAGTTGATTGTAAACGACATATTTCTTTTTTTCCTCTTTCCCAATGAGGAACCATACATGGTTGGAGGATAACAGTGTCTGCACCTGCAGAATACATAGCTTTTTTTGCCCATTCAACAGCTTTTTTTGCTTGTTGGCTTCCGCTTAATCTACCCCCAATTTTAGTGGTTAAAAAATTTAAATTAGAATAACAATTGCTATTGGTTAAATAATAATCATACAATTTTCTGATGGTAATAGAGTCATTATTTTGTGAAACTCCATTTGCAAAAAAAAACAACAAATTAAAAGATGTAATTAGAGTTTTTATTTTCATAATTTAATAGATAAAAAAATTATCTTATTACAAGTTGTTGAATTAATTGATAACCGCAAAAATTATTTATTCGTTTTATTAATTCTTCTTTATTATATGATAGCTCATGTTTTAAGGCGGCTGAATTAAGAGATATAAATAATATTTTTTCGTTAAAATAAATTTCGGTGGTATTTTTAGCAATCATTTCACCAACAATATCTTTCCAACTATTTTTAACAGAAAATTGAGATATTTTTACATCAAGTTTTTCTTGTTTAAATAATTGATTAATTGCATCACCAATTTTAATTAGGTTTGATTTTCTTGCCACGATATCAATTATGCTAAGTTTTTGATTGATTAGTTAATTCATCACTTGCTTTTATTACCTTTTCTTTTAAAGTATTTTTAAAGGATAATATTTTTTCAAGGAGTTCGATATTTGAACAACAGATAATTTGAGCTGCTAAAATACCAGCATTTTGGCCAGCATTTACAGCTACAGTAGCAACAGGAACTCCATTTGGCATTTGAACAATGCTAAGTAAACTATCCCATCCATCAATACTATTAGAACTTTTAACAGGAACGCCAATTACGGGTAGAGGCGTTAATGAAGCCACCATGCCTGGCAAATGAGCTGCACCTCCTGCGCCGGCAATAATAACATTAAGCCCACGTTTATGCGCAGTTTTAGCATATTCAAACATTTTTTCAGGAGTACGATGTGCAGATACAATATCTATTTCATATGAAATATTAAATGTTTTTAAAATTTCTGCAGCCTCGTTCATTATAGCTAAGTCGCTATTACTCCCCATAATTATTCCTACTTGTACTTTATTCATTGATGTAATTATATTTTAAACAAAATATTTAAATGTGTAAGGCGCGTTTGCTAGTTGCATCTAAACAAGCTTCTTTAAAGCTTTCAGTAAATGTTGGATGGGCATGGCTCATTCTAGAAATGTCTTCTGCACTTGCTCTATATTCCATCGCAACAACAGCTTCTGCAATCATGTCAGCGGTTCTAGGTCCAATCATGTGTACACCTAAAATCTCATCAGTATTTTCCTCTGATAATACTTTCACAAATCCATCGGTGTCCATACTTGCTCTGGCTCTTCCACTAGCTTTAAAAGGAAATAATCCGACTTTATATTTCTTTCCTTGTTCTTTTAATTGTTCTTCGGTATAACCTACAGCAGCAACTTCGGGCCAGGTATAAACTACACCTGGTATAAGATTATAATTAATATGAGGTTTTTGACCTACTAATTGTTCGGCAACATAAACACCTTCTTCTTCAGCTTTGTGAGCGAGCATTGCTCCTTTTACAACATCTCCAATAGCATAAATTCCATCAATGTTTGTTTTTAAATGATCATCGGTTTCAACACGACCACGATTATCTAATTTTAAGCCTATTTTTTCTAGACCTAAATTTTCGGTGTATGGTTTTCGCCCAACAGAAACTAAACAATAATCTCCTTTTATTTCTAAGGTTTCTTCTTTATTATTTTGAACTGAAATTATTACCCCTTTGCCTTCGTTTTTTACACCTATTACTTTGTGTTTTAAAAGAAATTCAAAACCTAAATTCTTTTTTAAAACACGTTGTAATTCTTTACTCAGCGAAACATCCATTCCTGGAATAATTCGATCCATAAATTCTACAACTGTTACTTTACTTCCTAAACGGCCATAAACACTACCTAGTTCTAAACCAATAACTCCGCCACCAATAATAATTAAGTTTTTAGGCACTTCGGTCATTTCTAGAGCTTCAGTTGATGTAATGATGCGTTTTTTGTCTATAACAATACCTGGCAAAGTAGCTGGTTTTGATCCGGTAGCTATAATGCTTTTATTTGTTTCTATTTGTTCTTTCTTACCATCTTTTTTTAAAATTTCGATTGTATTTTTTGTTAAGTAAGAACCATGGCCATTAATAACTGTAATTTTATTTTTTTTCATTAAATAATTGATTCCTTCAACGGTCATTTTTACAACGCCACGTTTACGTTCAATCATTTGTTTTAAATTTACTTTTGGAGTTGTTATATCAATTCCATGTTCTTTGAAGTGATTAAAGGCATTATAAAAATGTTCGCTTGAATCTAATAATGCTTTAGATGGAATACAGCCAACGTTTAAACAGGTTCCTCCAAGATTTTCATATTTTTCAATTAAGGCCGTTTTCAAACCAAGTTGAGCGCATCTTATTGCTGCAACATAACCGCCAGGACCAGCACCAATAATAGTAACATCAAATTTTTCCATTCTCAAGAATTCAATTTTTTTAATAAATTTTAGTACGAATTTACGCTATTTTTAACTGATTTTTGATATTTATTTTAAAAAAAAGGTTGATTTTAATTTTATAAATAAGATGTATAAAATTAAAATTAGACTAGTTAATACTGAGCAGTAAGATAAAAGATCTCCATATCGAGAAAAAAAAGTAAGTTCTAAATTTTTACTCATGCTTTTAGAAATAAGAGCTTCTTTCCACCAAGGTGTTGCCTGTTCGATATTACCAAATTCATCAATAAAACAAGATGTTCCGGTATTGGCCGATCTTGCTATTTGTCTTCTGTTTTCTATAGCTCTTAGTCTAGCAAAATTTAAATGTTGTATATATCCTGGGGTGTCTTGCCACCAACCATCGTTAGTTATAATAAAAATTAAATTGGCGCCTAGTCTGATAAATTCTGTCACATAATCTGCATAAATACTTTCGTAACATATAATTGGAGCAATACAAACTTTGTTAAGAGAGTCGTTAAAAACTGAACGTGCTTCTTGAGTTCCAATACTTCCCATTGTTCCACCCAGGTTAATTGCAAGGCTTTCTAAAGGTTTTAATAATGTTGGAAAAGGCATACGTTCAACCCCTGGCACCAATTTAGATTTATGATAAACCTTTACTTGAAGAGAATCAATAAAAAAACCACTGTTAAAAACATCATAATATTTTCTGCTTTCATTATCTAATCGAGCAGTAGATGTAATGTTGTTTTGATTATCGTATAACACATATGAATTTCCTCCTGTAATAATTTTTAATTTTGGAAATTTTGAAATTAAACTGTCTCTAAACCATTTTATGGGGATAGATTGATTTATATTTGATTCGTTTAAATTATCTGTAATAAAGGTTTCGGGTAATACAAGATAATCTGTTTTATTTGTGATTTTATTTTTTAATAGATCTAAAGTTTTAAAGAATTGCGATTGATAATCTAAAGTAAATTTTACATTATAGGGATCTATATTAGGTTGAATAATAATTACATTAGTTAAATTTTCTTTATTCAATTTAAGCGGTTTTCTTGCCAGGAGGATTATATATGACAGTAAAATCGGCAATAAAATACTGATTGCAATTTTAAAGATAGGCATTGACATGATTTTTGTAATTCTATTTAGTTTAAGTGTAATAAAAATTAAAATATTTACTGCAAGGGCCCAAATTGTGCCACCTGATGCACCGGTATATTCATACCACTGAATCCAATGATGATTAAATGCAAAAACATTTCCAATGTTAAGCCATGACCAGCTTATATCCCATAAAGTATGTCCGTGCTCCCATGCTACCCATATTGGAACCAGTAACCAAGTACCCCATATTTTAGAAATTTTGTTTTTTATGTATGAGAATAGTATAAAAACAATACTCATTAAAAGTGAATTGGCGATAATGGCCATGCAGGCTCCTCCGAAAGAGGCAAAGTAAATCCACCAGGTTACTATACTATTCCAAATTAAAAAACTAAGATAAACGTAACCAAATAGTTTTACTTTTGAAGAATCTTTTTTACTTGTCAGAAGATCTTCTAAAATAAGTAATGGTACAAATGCAAAAAATATTAAGATACTTAGATGCCAATACCAAGCTATAGATAAAAGTATAGCAGATGATAAACTTAAAATTAATAATTTAAATCTAGGGAGCACAACTAACAAAGATATTAATATTGTTTTAACTTAGGCTAAGGTGATAAAATATAGATAACTATAGTTATTTTTTTAAAAATTAAAACCTTTAATTGTATATTTGTAGGTTATTTTTTTTATGCAAGAAATTATTGAACCAAAGAAATTATATCCTTTCCAAGATCAGGCCGTTACTAATATTTTTAATCAATTAATTGAATTACCCCTCAATGCTAATTTGTTATTTCAATTACCAACTGGCGGAGGAAAAACAATTATTTTTAGTGAAATAGCCAAGCGATTTATCGAAAAATTTAATCGTAAAGTTTTAATTCTAACTCATCGTATTGAATTGGGTAAACAAACATCTAATGTTTTAACAGAAGCCGGAATTACAAATAAAATAATTAATAGTGAAGTTAAGCAACTCCCTCAGCAAAGTCATTATCAGAGTTTTATTGCATTAGTTGAAACTTTAAATAATAGATTACAAGACAATGACCAGTTTATTGAAGATATTGGTTTAGTAATTGTTGATGAAGCCCATAATAATTCTTTCCGAAAAATATTTCATTATTTTAAAGATGTAAATATATTAGGCGTAACTGCAACACCATTAAGTAGTAATAAAAAATTGCCTTTATATCAAACTTATCAAAGTTTAATTGTTGGCGAAAGTATTTCTAATTTAATTACTCAAGGGTATTTGTGTGAAGGACAAACTTTTTCTTATGATGTAAATTTAAGTTCATTGCGTGTAGGAAATAATGGCGAGTTTACTGTTGGTTCTCATGAACAGCTATATTCTCAAGTCATCATGCAAAGTAAATTAATTGATGCATATGAAGAATTAGGAAAAGGTAAAAAAACACTTATTTTTAATGCAGGAATTTTAACTAGTCGTTCGGTTTACGAAGCATTTAAATCTAAAGGATATCCTGTAAGGCATTTAGATAGTACTTTTAGTGATAAAGAACGTGTTGAAACGCTTGAATGGTTCCGGAAAACAAAAGATGGAATTTTGACTTCAGTAAGTATATTAACTACAGGGTTTGATGAGCCTGAAGTAGAAGTTATTTTTTTAAATCGTGCAACAAAATCTTTAACTCTTTATCATCAAATGATTGGACGTGGAAGTAGAGTATTACCAAATAAAAAAACTTTTAATATAGTTGATTTAGGTAATAATTCGCGGCGATTTAATTTGTGGCAATATCCTATCGATTGGAATCATGTGTTTACTTCGCCTCATATGTATCTCGAACAGCGTTATAAAGATGAGTGGGATTATGAATTGGTAAATGATTACGATTTGCCACCCGAAATAAAAGAACGGTTTTTAAATTCAAGTGCAGCAGCATTTATAGTTAGAGAAAAATTTTTAATGGCTACCCGAAAAGGAAAAAAACCACAAGTTGTTATTGATGAAAGTTTAGAAGATCATTTCGGGAGAATTAAGGATAATGCATCTGGTTTTGATGAAGCAATGGAGTTGTTTAATTTGTTAGGTGAAGAAATGAAATACAGAATGAAACAATTTGGAAGATGTATCAATTCTACGGCTAATCATACTGATTGGCAATGCCAAACCTATGCTAGTAAACTTCGCAGACGACTATTGATTTATTTTGCTGAAAATGAAGACTAATTTAATTTATGTATTTATTGGATATGCCTCTATATTTTTTGGATTTATAGGATCGTTAACTGCATTTATTGGCTTATCGCAAATAAAATATATGTTTTATAGCATTGCACTAGCAATTATAGGTTTTATTTTAGGAAGTATTAATGTTTTTATAAATACTAAATATTTTAGCGAACAAGAAAAATATCCAAAAGGTTATTTTGGTATTTTGTTAAGTTCGTTACCAGTAATTATTTTAATGGTAATTATTTTTAAATTTAAATCCAATTAATTTCTTTTTTTAAAAGTGATGTCGTTTTAGCTTCGTCTGAATTTGGTTTTGTTTTAAAATTATATTCCCAACTGGCTAATTTTGGTAAGCTCATTAAAATAGATTCAACACGGCCGTTTGTTTCTAAGCCAAATTTTGTGCCTTTATCGTAAATAAGATTAAATTCAACGTAGCGGCCCCTTCTGAGTAATTGCCATTGCTTGTTTAATTCTGTAAAAGTTTTATTTTTTGTTTTTTGAATCAAAGTAAGGTATGTTGGAGAAAATGTTTCGCCTAATTCTTTCCAAAAAGCTAAATTTTGATTAAAACTCATTTCTTCGTTTTCATTTAATCGATCAAAAAAAACACCACCAATTCCTCGAGTTTCATTTCTGTGAGGAATAAAAAAATAATCATCAGCCCATTTTTTAAATTGGTTATAATATTTGGGATGATGTTTATCACAAACATTTTTTAAGGCTTGATGAAAAAAAGCAGCATCTTCTTTAACAATGTAATGTGGTGTTAAATCAATTCCACCGCCCAACCAACGAGTACCTCCATCCATCTCAAAATAACGTATATTCATATGAATTATTGGTATCATTGGATTTTTGGGATGAATGACGATGGATAAGCCGGTCGCAAAAAAATATTTAGAGCTTACATTGTTACTATGTTCTTTTTCTGTAAATAAAAATTCAGGAGCTAAGCCATCAACAGCACTGAATAAAACACCACCTTTTTCGATATATTTACCATCTTTAAATATACGCGATCTTCCACCACCGCCCTCTTTTCTTTCCCATATTTCTTCTTCAAATTTGGAACCATCATCAGCTTTTTCTAAATCATTACAAATAGTATCTTGCAATTTTTTTAGCCAGTCTGAGATCTGAATTTTATTCATTTCCAACCAGTTTTTATTAATTCGTAATTATTATATTTAAAAATATAAGAACCTCTATTATCAAAGCCAGTAGTGCTATCTGGTCGAAAAAAATTAAAACGAATATAATTTGAAACTGAAGGTAATTTATCTAGTTGATGTATAAATTCTGGACCATCATCACGTAAATGCTTTAAATAATAGGTGGCAATATCATAGCCAATAAAATAATTTTCACTCGGAAATGTTCCTTGTTCTTCAATATAACTAGCAATAATTTTATTATCATTTTTATTATTTATAGATGATAAATCGTATTGAAATGGGAAGGTGTAACTCATCTGATTTAAATAGTTCTGATCTAGATTATCAAAAAAAGTTGTGCTTTGTAATCCGCACAATACAATATTTTTATTATTACTTAATAAAGCAATTTGGTTGATGAAATCAGAAACAAATATCTTTTTATTACTAAAAAAAACGATGATATTATTTTTGTTTGATAGATATGAGTTTTTTATTCCAGTTATACCTTTGACAAGATGAAGGCTGTCTTTTGTTTTACCAAGTAATTTCAATTTTTCATTATAACGAATTTTAAAAGCATTTACAAAATCAGTTTCTTTCTTGTCTTTATCTGAAATTGTTGTTAATAAAATATTGGTATTTATATTTTTTAATGAATCTATACAGTAATCGGCTAAACTTTCAATTAATGAATATTGAGATGGATTTGTTTTTGATGTATATATATTATCGTGAAGTATTTTATTTTGTTGGGTTGTAGGAGAAATAATTGGAATATAAAACTCTTTTGCTTTTTTTGAAATAGATTTAAATCCACCTGCAAAAAATGGACCAAAAATAAAATCTAATTCTTTAAAACTTGTATTTTTCTCTAGTTCTTTTAGTTTTAATGAATCATTATCAGAAATATCGAATAATTCTATATTTATTTTAAATTCTTCACTAACTATATAATTTATTGCTTTTTTGAATCCAAGATAAAAATCTATTGCTAATTCTGACGATAAGGGGAAATTATTATTAGACTTAGCAAGGTTTTCAACATCAATGTTTAATGTTTCATCTAATTTAAAGGGTAAAACGAGAGCTATTTTGTAATCTGTTTTTTTTGTTTTAATTATTTTATTAATTGTAACACTGTCTATAATATTAATTTTACTAGTATTTAATATTAATGAGTTTTTTTTATTATCAGATGTCTTATTTTTTTTACCTAGAATTAATAATTGCCCTTCTTTTAATCCAGTTCTTAAAAGAGGATTCAATTCATTAATTTCTTCTTCGCTTATATTAAATTTTTTACAAATTGAGTATAGTGTTTCGCTTTTAAGAGCTTTATGGGTAATGAATTTTAAAGTATCTATAGCTTGAGGCGTTAAATTAACGTTTTCAGATTCTATATTATTTAATTTGTTATCTGCTATTGGTATTATAATTTCTTGTTCGGCTTTTACTCCTGATTTTAATTCTGGGTTTAAGTTATAAATTACTTCTAAATCAACAGTGTACAATTTTGAAATTGAGTATAAAGTTTGTTTTTTTTCAACTTTATGCAGATAATATTTTTTTCCGTTAATGGTTTTAATATTATTTGATTTTAATTGTCCGAATAGATTCGATGTAACGATAGACATCAATAATCCTAAACAAAAAAACCTAATATAATTCATCTAATATGTATTAAATAATAGTTTATTCCCATTCTATAGTAGCTGGTGGTTTCGAGCTAATATCATATACCACTCGGTTTACCCCTTTTACTTTATTAATAATTTCGTTACTTATTTTTGCAAGAAATTCATGTGGTAAATGACACCAGTCTGCAGTCATTCCATCAGTACTACTTACTGCTCTAAGAGCAATTACATTTTCATATGTTCTTTCGTCTCCCATTACTCCAACACTTTGAATTGGCAAATAAATGGCTCCAGCTTGCCAAACCTCATTGTAAAGATTATTGTTTTTTAATCCTTCAATAAATATATGATCTACTTGTTGTAAGATTTGAATTTTTTCAAGCGTTATTTCTCCTAATATACGAATAGCCAAACCAGGTCCAGGAAAGGGGTGACGATTTAAAATGCTTTCATCTAGACCTAATGATTTTCCAACTCGTCTAACTTCATCTTTAAATAAACTTCGCAGAGGTTCTACTACTTTTAATTTCATATAATCGGGTAAGCCTCCAACGTTGTGATGCGATTTAATTGTAGCCGATGGACCTTTAACACTTAAACTTTCAATTACATCAGGATAAATTGTTCCTTGAGCTAACCATTTGACATCATTAATATGTTTTGATTCTTCGTCAAATACATCTATAAACGTTTTGCCAATTGCTTTTCGTTTTTTTTCTGGATCCGATATTTTATTTAATGCTTTGTAAAATTTTTCTTTCGCATCAACCCCTTTTACATTTAATCCTATATTTTCATATGATTTTAGAACGTTTTCAAATTCGTTTTTTCTTAATAAGCCGTTGTCTACAAAAATACAATGTAAATTTTTTCCAATAGCTTTGTGAAGCAATAAAGCTGCAATACTACTATCAACACCCCCACTTAGTCCTAAAATAACTTTATCTTCTCCTATGGTTGATTTTAATTCGGTAATACTAGTTTCCACAAATGAATTAGGGGTCCAATCTCCTATACAGTTACAGATATTAAATACAAAGTTTTTCAAAAGTTGAGTTCCATCAGAAGAATGATAAACTTCTGGATGAAATTGAATGCCATAAATTTTTTCTTTTTCTAATGAAAATGCAGCAATTAAAACATCTTGAGTACTTGCAATAACTTTATAATCAGTTGGTATTTTTAAAATCGTGTCTCCATGACTCATCCATACTTGCGAGTTAATGGAAATATTTTTCAATAAAACATCATTTGAATCTACAAAATTTAAATTTGCTCTGCCATATTCGCGAGAATTTGACTTTCCAACCTCCCCTCCGTAAAAATGCGAAAGAAGTTGAGCTCCATAACAAATTCCTAAAACTGGTATTTTATTTTTTATGTTTGTTAAATCGACATTAGGAGCAGATTCTTCGCGAACGCTATGTGGGCTTCCTGATAAAATTACACCTTTTATTGAGCTTGTTATTTCTGGTATTTTGTTGTAGGGATGAATTTCGCAGTAAATATTTAATTCACGTAAACGACGTGCAATAAGTTGAGTAAATTGCGAACCGAAATCTAGTATTAGAATTTGTTCTTGCATAGTTTAACAAAAATACAATTTAATTTTTTGTTGTAGTTAAAATAATTGTATATTTGCATTCTCTTTTTTTGAGATACGCTCGGGGTGTAGCGTAGCCCGGTATCGCGCCTGCTTTGGGAGCAGGAGGTCGTCAGTTCGAATCTGGCCACCCCGACAATTTTTTTATTCTTTTATAAAAAAAAACTGTAAAATTTAAATTTTGCAGTTTTTTTTAATATTACAATTTGTTAATTAAAACAAGGCTTGGGTTGGTTTATTTTGTAAAATATTTTCTATTTTTTCCATTACCTCAATCGTTAACAGGGGCAAAACATCTAAAGCCTTAATTGTTTCTTTTAATTGATCAACTTTACTCGCGCCTAATATTGCAGTACTTACATTTGCGTTTTTTACACACCAGGCAATACTTAATTTAGGTAATGAGCTACCCAAATCTTTTGCAAATAAATCTAGTTGTTTTACTTTTTCAATTCGAGTTAAATCTCCTAGAGTTCTTTCTTTTAGCCAATCCATACCTTCTATGTGTAATCTATTATCTTGTGGAGTATTGGTATTATATTTACCTGTTAGTAAGCCACTGGCTAGAGGACTCCATATCGTAGTTCCCAATCCGAACTCTTTAAATAATAATAAGTAATCTTTTTCTATTTTACTTCGTTCAAACATATTGTATTGAGGTTGTTCCATAGTTGGGCCAATTAATTTATTTCGTTCTGCAAAAACAAATGCCGACATTATTTCGTCGTTTCCCCATTCGCTGGTCCCCCAATATAAAATTTTACCTTGTTGAATTAATGTATTCATTGCCCAAACAGTTTCTTCTATTGGCGTATTTTTATCTGGTCTGTGGCAAAAAAACAAATCAATGTAATCAACTTGTAATCTTTTTAATGCTGCTTCACATCCTTCTATAATATGCTTTCTAGAAAGCCCTATTTGATTCGGTTTACCTTCTTCATAGCCAAAAAAAACTTTGCTACTTAAACAATATGAACTTCGTGACCATTTTTTTTTCTTTAAAAGATTACCCATTACGGTTTCTGATTTGCCACGAGCGTAAATTTCTGCGTTATCAAAAAAATTAACACCATTGTCGTAGGCAATGCTCATCAATTCATCTGCGGTTGTATCGTCAATTTGTTTTCCAAAGGTTATCCAACTTCCAAATGAAAGAAGGCTTACTTGCAAGCCAGATTTGCC
>Ga0214919_10005024_pt1 | contig 19004 bp, 14 predicted proteins | sample LL1503_MetaG_FD_177994 | JGI IMG/M metagenome (GOLD analysis project Ga0214919, IMG submission 177994) | Freshwater microbial communities from Lake Lanier, Atlanta, Georgia, United States - LL-1503 | ecosystem: Environmental > Aquatic > Freshwater > Lake | place: USA: Georgia | collected...
TGGGGGTCTTTTTTTTGTGACGGTAACGTGTCACAGCACCCCCCAAAACTGTGGTTTCGTGTCTCCCGTGTAAGGCGGGGGGCCCGTGGGGGACGGTCCGCGACGGTCCGCGGACCATGAGACACGAATCGTGTCACGTGGCCTGTGGATCTGGCTATTTGTGGTATTTTGCCCGGCCCGTGGGACGACGGTCCGGCCCGTGGGACGACGGTCCGGCCCGTGGGACGACGGTCCGGCCCGTGGGACGACGGTCCGCTAGGGAGGCAGGGGTTTTTTTGTTGCGCGGGTGTATTCAAGATGAGAGGAACCGCAGAGGCCGCGGCGATGGCGCTTTCCCGCGTACTACCGAAGGACATCGTCAAGAAGGTGCTCGGAATGGCACACGACCTGTATAAGGCCGAACATAAGAGCAAGTTGCTGCACAGTTTGCGCTATGTCGTGGCCCTGCCCATGTGTCATTTCAACAGGTGGGCGCTGTGTACTCACCCGTCAGGCATGTACTGCGCGAGAGTGAGAGCGGACAAGGCGCAGATGCTCCTGGAGTATGACGGCATACCGGACACGGAGGAGGAAGAGCGCGTCCGTGACCTGATTGAGTACGAGATTCCGATGCCGTACTACCTAGCGCGCGTCGCGTTCTGGATGACCGACAGGCCGCACGTGAAGAGGACAAATTACCGTCACCGTCACTATTACTACGACTATCTGAATGCCGCTGCGTTCGGCTACGTCTGCAGTTCTTGCCTCGAGCCACGGCTGCGCGTTATCACCTTGTGTCGGCACGACGTGTACGTGTGCGCGACCTGCTACGACCAGGGGCTCGGGGACTGCCACCGCTGCACGTCTGGGTCCTGGTGATCCTGGGACCGCGGCAGGGCGGGCTGGAAAAAAAACCGTAGCGTTAGAGGGCAAGATGGAGTTTGAGATGATGATGCCCGAGCCGGAGGCAACGCCCCCGCTGTCGCGCGCTGACCGCCGACGCGCACGCGCTCGTGAGTATGCCCGCCGTAGGTACGAGGATCCTGAGTATCGCGAGATGAAGAAGAAGGCGGTGTTGGACGCCTGGCATCTGGCGCACCCCGAGGCGCGGCGCTATAAATCGTACCCAGACGTACCGTCAGGCGGCGCGACGATGGCCGCTGTGGGCGGCGGTATCCTGGGTCTCTTGGTTGGAATCGTCATGAGGTAGGGAAAAAATCGAGAAGGGGCGGAGGTGCGGCAGGGAGCCTTTTTTTTTCTCTCCCCAAGGGGGTAATAGATGCCCCCCCGCCAGGTTTCCGATGACCCGCGCAACGTACGCCGCCGCGCTGCCCGTTTACTGGCACGAAACGAGACTGAACTTTTGAACGGCCTCCAGCTCCTCTCCGATGCGCCCGAAGTCCGCCGCGCCCCACTGCGCGCCGCGCCACTTGCGACTCTCGTCGCGATTGCTGACATGCCACTCCGACAGCTTGCGCCACAGCGTCAAGCCCCACGCCAAGCCCTTGCCCCGCTCGTTGCGGCCGTCGACCAGGCGGTGCGCTACGACCGCGGTCGCCAAATCGTCAGGCCGCTCGACAACATGCAGCTCACCGAAGCACGCCTCAACCTGCGCGCGTCGGAGCTCGTCGCCGCCGGACAGCCTGACACCCCATTCATCATCACTGCCACCAGACGCAACAAGAACCCTGAGACCCAAGAGCCGATCGGTGAGCCGTATGATGAGACAAAAACGTTTACCGCTAAGCAGATCGATGACGACGACGGACTGCTCTACCGTGAGGTGTTCTACCCTAACAGGAGGAGAGACCTCCTCTCCATCAGCGTCGTGGAAGGCCAAGCCATGCCTGCCGTGTACGTGTTCCAGCATTACCGAGACGGCGCTCTCAATTGCGTCATTGCCCCGCTCCTGTCGTACATCGTCGCTAAGCGCGACTCGGCGACGGGCGAAAAGAAGCGCGTCAAGTTCACGCGCCTCGCCAAGAAGGTCGAGAAGATGCTCGTCGAGTACCACGAGACCGGAGTGAGTGATGCAGAACTGCAGAGTGTGGCAGACAGGACGTGCATCCAGATCACGGTCATCACGCCGTGCATCCGTGAGCCGCGTGTCTTCGAGCCAGCGTCGAACAAGATCGGAGCCGTGGAGCTGACAAACGTGAGGATTGGCCACGTCGAACAGACGACGATGAACAACGTGGTTCATGTCACACGCGGAGAGCTGGAGGCGAAATGGAAGCAGCTCGGCGAGAGTGACACGTGGCACATGACTCAGCGCAACGCGAGCGGGGTGGTTGCTGTATGCACTGCCGAGGGTACATTCAAAGTCAAGGCGCCGCATGGAGACTTCGTGCGCGCGCAGCTCGAGAAGTTCGGGATGGAGAACGCGTGGATCTGTGACAAGAAAAACCCGCACCTGTCTGCGTTCATACGCGCCGGAGTCCACATGAACGGACACATCGACACCGCGGACACGAGTGGGTACGCGTTAGAGTTGCCGTGTGGCGGCATTCAGAGTGGGAATCGCGAGTACGCATGCGTAGACCAGGCGCGTGCATACCGTAACTTCCAGAGCTGCCAGTGGTACGACGGGTTTGTGTTTGACTTCACGGACCACCGCAAGACTGACCGTGTCCGCGGCCCTGGGTATTACCAGATCACGGACATCGTTCTCGGGCCCAATCTCGAGGAGGTCGACAAGATTCTCGGGGGCGTGTACGTCGACGGCTGTGTGTACCCAAGCTGCGAGATTGCATACCTGACCAGCATGGGCGCGAAGTTCAGAATTGTGGCGGGGGCGTGGGGGCGCAGACGCGAGTTCAATTTCGACGACGATGGGTGGCTCGAGCTTGACGGCGAGTCTAAGCTGTACGCGACGTGGGTCGGGCGTGCCATGATGAAGAAGGACATCGACCGCTGGTACGTGCGCGGCACTCGCGAGTTCCTGTCGCACATCGCTCACGAGGCAAAGACCTCGCCGATGGCCAAGTATGTGCACTATTTCGAGAACCTAGACGAGATATGCATCACATACAACAGGGAGAAGGCCCTGCACATGGCCCATATCTCGGGGGTAATCGTCAGCTGCACGCGCATCAACACAATCGAGCAGCTGAGGGCGATGCAGATCCCCAAGGTCTTGCGTGTGGCGTGTGATGCCGTGTACTTCGAGCCGCATGAGTTCGAGCTTCGCAACGTGTTCCGTGTAAAGGACGAGCTCATGAAGACCAACATCCCAGGTACCAGATACATCCACTCAAGCCCACACCTCGAGGAGACAGAGGGCGAGGACTTCGACAGCAGGCACACTCTGTATCTCACGGGGCCTGGAGGTGCTGGAAAGACCCACTTCGTGCTCACAGACAAGGGCATACCAAAGGGAAGCGTGCTCTATTCAGGTCCAAGTCACAAGCTCTGTGCCAACAAGCGTCTCGAGTACGGTGTCGACGCTGCGCCCCACAAGAGCCTCATGACCATGAACCCGAAATGGCGCAGGTTCAAGCACTACAGCATAATCCTGGTCGATGAGTGCTCCACGCTCACAGAGGACGACCAAGAATTCCTCCGCACCAGGTACCCCCATGCAATGATAATCTATGCGGGAGACCCGTGCCAGGTCCCGCATTTCGACGTCCTTGGTGCACGGGTCCGCCTGCCGTTCAATCCCAAAAAGTGCGAGCGTACACATACGCTGGCCCATAACTGGCGGTGCAAGTGCCCGTTGTTATTGGATGTGCTCCAGAATCTTCGGGACGAGATCAAGGTGCGCGGCTCTGGGAGCAGAATCTCAAGAGAGGCCTTCCCCACGCTTGAGCTAGAGGCCCTCCTGGCAGAGTACGAACCAAAGCGTGACATGATCCTGTGCCACAGCAACGACGTCAAGGACCTGATCACCGCCTACATGAGCGCGGCTGGCAAGGACCCCAAGTTCATGGTCACGAAGAAGGCGGGCAGGTTCTACAATGGCGACATAGTGCACGCGCTCGAGGCGCCACTCGAGGTAGGAAAAGGCAAGAACTGCGAGCTCCGCCACGGGTACACGGTGCACAGCGTCCAGGGCGAGACCGTGGAGGGAAACGTGTTCATAGCCGTGGAGGCGTCCTCAAACAACAATGTGCTGTACACAGCGGTGTCGCGAGCGCGCAGGCTCTCACAGATCAAGCTCTTCAAAGAGCCAGTTGCCACAGATATGACTTATATCGAGAAGTCCGACCTGCGTGTGGCGCGCTATGTGTGCAGCCTTACAGAGCGAGAGCTGCACGTGCTGCTTAGGAAGGAGAGGGAGCTGAACCCTCGGTATAGCAAGGAGGTAAAGATGTTTGGTAAGTCGTACGCAGACAGGAGATACGACGAGCAGAAGCAGAACTCGTTCAACCTGAGCCGCGAGTACTGCGAGAAAGTGGTAGCATACGGAGGCCTGGTACCTGTGACCTACAGACACGGAAAGCTCGAAAATGGTGAGCGCAAGACGTGGGGCCGTGTGACAGGACGAGGACATGGAGCCCTTCCAAAGACGCTGCGTGGCCCCCTCCTGATCCCCACTGGAGCAGTCGATCATGACATCATCAACTGCCAGCCTGCGATCCTCGTGTATGAGGCGCGTCAGCTCGGAGTATCGTGCCCGAATCTCGAGCGCTACGTGGCGGAAAGAGAGGCGGTGCTCGCGGAGACCGGACTAGACAAGCTGGACATACTGATGGGGATGTTCCAGGACTACAAGACGAAGCAAACGAATGCATTCGTGCGCGCGCTCGACCCAGAGTTCAAAGCGCTGCAGAAAGCAATCATGGCAGCGTATAAGTATCCATCCACAGACTCTGACAACCCGCTTGGGTCTAACATGAGCCAGCACCTGGCCAAGGTAGAGAACGACATCCTGCAGCACGTCGTCAAGGGGTTCGCCCCGGGAGTGGTGAGGTCGCTGACGTTCGACGGGTTCATCGCCGCGCATGCGATAGACCTCGAGATGCTCAACGCAAAGAGCGCGCAGTGGGGTGTCAAGTGGGCACACAAGGCGTTCCACCAGCACTTCACTGTTCCAGACAGCTTTGTGTAAGCCAAGAAAAAATAAAAAAAAACATCCTGTATTTTAGGCGCCGATGATTAGATGGATCATTCGGCCCTTACTGTGTACCGTCCGTGTAATGTAGCGGGAGAAGCGTGGCGCGCGAATTCGATAGCGAAGGTAGTTGGCCTTCGCTTCTCCTTTTTTTTGCGGCACGAAGCCGTGCGCGCGGAGCCACCGTAGAGCTGATGCAGAGGACCACTCACCGATGGGGAACGCGATGCTCTGGACCTTGGAGCCCTCGCCGAGATCGTCGAATGAGCCCACCTCCCCCTCTTCAGGGAGCACAGCCTCGGCGGGCACCACGACCTCGGCAGGCTGTACAGCCCGAGGGTTCCTCGCTGCCATCTGCCGCTGGTAGGCAGCGGTAGCCTCAGCTGTCTGTCTTTCTCTGGCCGCCTGCAGATTTGCAGCGTTTTCCGCAGCCCTGGCAAGAAACGCAGCGCGCTCGTCAACAGGAGGTGGAGTGGCATTAGGAAGAAGGACAGGGGGGAGGGGAGGTATAGCCTCAAATTGCACTACGCCGTTTCTGATGACTGGACGGGGACCGGTCCTTGCCATTCTCATTTTAACCTGCATGCCAGGGGGCGCCTGTGGAATGACGGGAGTGTCTCCGAGAGGCCCAGTTTTCCATGCTTGAGTCGAGTCGAGCTGCTCGACTGTAAGGGGGCCAAGATCTGGGGCGATTTGAAGGTTGTTTAACATACGAATTAGCTTATTCTCTTCCCGATCTGGTCTCTGATTCGCAGCCTCTCGCGCCTGTTCCTGCATTGCGCGCACCGCGTCGTTCCTTGATTCGCGCAGGACCGTGAGCTCATTGTCTCGCTGTTGTAGTCTTGCAGTTGATAAGCCTGTGTTCGCTGATACAGGGTCCTGTACAAGAACTGGGGGTTGAGTCACAGGCCGTCCCCTGATTGCTTCGCTTTGCTCGCCTTGGAGTTCCGCGAGCTGTCGCGCTTGCCCGAGTGCCCCGCTAAGCTCGCCTTGGAGTGCAGCGCGTGGTCGGCCCCTGATTGCCTCGCTTTGCTCTCCTTGGAGTGCGGCGCGTGGTCGGCCCCTGATTGCATCGCTCTGCTCTCCTTGGAGTGCAGCGCGTGATCGGCCCCTGATTGCCTCGCTTTGCTCTCCTTGGAGTGCGGCGCGTGGTCGGCCCCTTATGGCATCACTCTGCTCAGAGACGAGTGCAGCGCTCGGAGCCTTCCTTCGACTAATGCCTGCGCTCTCACGAACAATGTTTCCACGAAGTCTACCAGTGATTGGGCCACTAACCTCTCCGACGAGCGGAGCCAAGGCAGGAGCGACTGCCGGGGGGTTAAGCTGTCGCATGAGCGCGGCAAGCCTCCTATTTGCGGCAGCAGCTCTGTCAAAAGGAGCCTGGCCCTGAGCCTGGCCAACCTGCGGGACCAGTGCGGCAGGTACAACCCGCGGCATTCCGGCCTGTCCAAGAGGTCCGCTATTGAGTGCGACGAGAGGGACCTGTGTCTGCGTTGGAGGAGCTACCACGAGGGGGTCAGGATCGCGGAAGGTAGCGTCGATTGGGATTCCTGCAGCAATTGCCGCCATGATGCTTCGGGCCATTGCCTCAGTGGGCACCCTTCCGTACTTAGCAGCGTACCTCGACTTTACGTCCTCCATGACAGACTTGGTCTGCGCGCGCTTGAGTGCCGCCGTGGCGAGCGCCGTGGCCGAGGGGGCCCGCTTCGCGCGTGGCTTTGCCTTCTTTTTGACTACCTTCTTTTTGGCTACCATTTTAGCATGCTTATCTCCGGTTTTTTTTCAAGAAACGATCACGGTTACCACAGTCTGGCCAACCGTTACCGTCACAGTTACAGCGGAGTTTTGACCTGTCCGCCTGTATGGCATTTGAACGTTCTTATCTCCGGTTTTTTTAGGCGAAAAACAGGTTTATCACCGTTATGCCTGTCACTCCTGAGTTTATCCTAACTTCCACCGTTTGTCCAATTGCAGCCGTCGTGGTTGTAGACGAAAGTGTTAGCTGCCGTGTGCCTGTTGGTGTAAAGGACCCAGCGGCAATTGTGACCGAAGGAGTCGCAGATCCTGCAACATGGATTGTAGCAGTCGCTGCAGGAGAGCTAGTGGCGGAGTAACACGACGCGCTTACAAGGATTCCGCTATAAGGCATCACATACGTGTTCTGTGCAGTCCCAAGAACGGAGTTCAAAACGACAGATGACGTGAGGGCAACAGGAACTCCGCATGCGAGGATGTTGCCTGCAGCAATCACCTGCCCGCCGAACGAGCACGACATGCCACCTGGGGTACTCCATGCCGCCGTAGTCCCTGTACTCCTTAATATAAACCCCGCCGTTCCAATCCCGAGCATCGTCGTGACACCAGGGCCCGACTGTAGAGGAATAGATCCAGCTAGTCCGCCTGCTAGCGAAACTGCGCTCGACGCACTTGCTGTAAGAGTTCCACTCACGACTGCATTGACACACGTCAACGTGGAACTAAGAGGATTATAATTTAGAGCTGTCGCTGTGAGTAGAGATGCAGCAGTCGCCGAGGCGGTGTCTGTTCCCGACATAATCAGGTACCTGGTGAGATTGGCCGCATCGCGCTGGGTTGTGACCTGCGTGCTCGACGATGCATTACCAACGAGTGCGCCTGTGAATGTAGTGCTCGTCACGGCAGGAACCGAAAGAAGCCCAGACTGAGGAACGAAAGTCAGCGCGGTGGCCGTGCGCAGCGTGTCGTTCGCCCCGCCTGCAGAGTCAAGACTTCCGAACGTTATGTACCGCGTAGAATTTGCGATGTCTCGAGTCGTAAACAGAGCAGTGCTAGACGATGCGTTTCCGACCAGCGCCCCTGTGAATGTGGTGCTAACTACCGATGGAACACTGAGGATTCCAGAGATCGGAAGAAACGTGAATAGTGTAGCCGTGCGCAGGGAGTCATTAGCTCCAGCCAACGAATCGATCGTTCCAAAATTAACGTACCGTGTACTGTTTGCTGCGTCGCGCTGCGTGAACGTTGAGCTACTCGACGATGCGTTTCCGACGAACGAGCCATTGAACGTAGTAGCCGTCACGACAGTGGTAGAAAGCGTACCAGTTGATGGGACATAGCTAAGAGTCCCCGAGGTAACAAAATCAGACGCGGTACTGACCGAGTTGTTACTTGTCAGTGCAAGGAACTTCGTGATTGATGTGCCCGTAGTAGAGGCGAACAGCTTCGTGCTGGACGATGCATTCCCAACAAGGTCCCCAGTAAACGTCGCTGCAGCCATAGACGCCGAAGTCAACAGCCCGGTGCTTGGCTGATAGGTAAGCTGTGTTCCAGACACAGGACCACCTGTCTGCAGGTCGGTCGTGACAGAGCCTGTATTCGAAGAGCAAAATGTTACGAAACGAGTCACGCTCGTCGTCGTGTTAGAACTCGTCACGCTTGTCGCCGATGTGGCGTTTCCGATAAGCGCGCCCGTAAACGAAGGAGCAACAATGCCAGCGGTAGAAGTCACGATGCCTGTCGAAGGTACAATGGTAAGCCCTGACGCTAGCGTGTTCAGAACGCTCGCTGTGCTTCCGCTTGCAGTCGATGTGAACAACAGGCGCGCACTGACACTCGTTGCAGTGTTTGCGATAGAGATGTTAGAGCCGCTTCCTGTAGCTCCCGTTACGAGTCCAAAATTCAACACTGCCGCAGACGATGTGCCTGAATTTGTTACGGTTGCAGTACTTCCGGGTGCTAGCGTCGACACGGTACCCACTGTCACAGTCGCGGCAGAGCCTGGTGACCCAGTCACGCCCTGTGGGATTCCATAGTTTAAGATAGACGCGGACGGAGTCCCTGAATTTGTCACGGTTGCAGGGCTTCCGGCTGCTAGCGTCGACACAGTACCCACGGCCACCGTTGCACCTGTTCCAGTCTGGCCTTGTGGTATGCCATAGTTAAGGACAGCCGCGGACGAAGTCCCTGAATTTGTCACGGTTGCAGGGCTTCCGGGTGCTAGCGTCGACACAGTACCCACTGCAACCGTTGCAGCAGATCCTTGTGGCCCAGTCTGGCCCTGTGGTATGCCGTAGTTAAGGACAGCCGCAGACGGAGTGCCTGAATTCGTAACCGTTGCGGGCTGTCCGGCTGCGAGCGTCGACACGGTACCCACGGCAACCGTCGCTGCGAGGCCCGCGGTGCCCTGCGCTCCCTCTGTCAAGCCGAAGTTTAGCACCGCAGCACTCGAGCTCCCCACATTTGTCACAGTAGGTGTGGATCCTGGGGATAGTCCTGTCACGCTTCCCACTGCGATGGTCGCGGCAGATCCGGGATCTCCGATAGGAATACCCAGGTTCAGGATAGCAGCACTCGATGTCCCTGAGTTTGATGCGGTGGCGGAGGAGCCTGCTGGCAGTGTCGTCGTGCTTCCGATAGTCAGAGTTGCAGCGCTGCCAGTAGGCCCCGTAGATCCCGCGGGAATACCGAAATCAAGCACGGCCGCGCTGCTCGTCCCGCTGTTCACGACGCTCGCAGGTGCTCCCGGTGCGAGTGTCGAGGTGGTGCCCACTGCCACTGTAGCGGCCGCGCCGTTTGCTCCTGGGGCACCGTCAGGACCGGGGCATAGAACGAAATCGAGCAAGGCCGCAGATGTTGTGCCTGAGTTCGTCACGGTGATCGCAGTCGGACCATACGGGACTTGAGTCACTGTCCCTACGTTCACGGTTGCTGCTGTCCCAGGCTGTCCCACAGCAACAAGTAGAAGGATGACCTGGTCATTGTTTGCAAGCGTGCCCGCTGCGCTCACGAAGTTCACCTCATATCGGACGTATCCAGTGTTTACGACGTGGAACAGTATCTCGTACGTGTACAAAATCGCGGAATTGTTCTTTTTTTGGATAATGAGATTCGAGCCGGTCTGCACGAGCTGCAGGATGTAGTCCTGGTCGACACCGTTCCCGTCGATGTGTGAGACGTAAATCGTGTTAGTGAGCGCTGGCGTGTTGTCGAGCCTGATGTGCCCAGTACCAGGAGGGGCTGTTGTTGCGGTCTGGAATTGATACTCCAGCACACTCGAACTCGCCCCAGGAGGCCCCTGCGGCCCCGTCACGAGTGTCCAGTCGAGCACCGCGGCCGTTGGTGTGCCGACGTTCACGACGTTCGGGGCAGACCCATACGCGACGGCTGAAACTGTGCCGATTGCAATCGACGCAGCGAGGCCGTCAGGGCCCGGTGGCCCGCCTGCCCCCGTCGCTCCAGTGTCGCCAGTCACAAGACCGAAATCAAACACAGCAGATCCTGGCGTCCCGCTGTCTACCACGGTTGGCGTAGACCCAGGTGCGAGGGCCGTGACTGTTCCTACTGTAATCGTCGCGTCCTGTCCATCTGCCCCGCTCACGAGACCGAAGTCCAGCACCGCGGAGGCGCTTGTGCCGGAATTCACGACGGTGGGGGTGGATCCTGGAGCAAGAGCGACCACAGACCCCACTGCAACGCTTGCTGCTGCGCCGTCTGCGCCGCTCGCTCCAGTTTCCCCCGTGTCTCCAGTCACGAGTCCCCAGGCAAGGATTGCGTTAGTCTCGGTTCCATCATTGACCACCGTCGGCTCGGATCCTGGAGGGAGCGCTGTAACGTTTCCGATTGCAATCGTCGCACTAACCCCGTCAGATCCACGCACGAGACCGAAGTCCAGCACAGCAGCGCTCGCCGTGCCACTGTTCACCACGGTCGGGGGTCCTGGTGGCTCGACTACGTTCACTGTGCCGATCGACACTGTTGCAGCAGCTCCGGGAGTTCCCGGGGTCCCACTCACGCCCTGAGCAATTCCGAAATTCAGTATCGCGGCATCAGTGGTTCCGGAATTGCTCACGCTACATGGTGTGCCGGGGGGCAGCGTGGTCGTTGATCCCACCATGACGCTCGCCGCAGCGCCCGGGGTGCCCGTCTGTCCCTGGGCTATTCCGAAATTCAGGATTGCTGCACTACTCGAGCCTACGTTATTTACGAAGCAAGAGCTTCCTGGGACGAGCGTGGATGTTGTGCCCACTGCTACCGTGGCAGCAGGTCCTCTAGAGAGCGTGAAATCAAGCACGGCATCGCTACTAGTACCGCTATTTGTTACATTGCACGGAACCGGGTAGTTCACCGTCGTTGTAGTTCCCACGGTAACGGTCGCAGCCTGCCCAGGCGGACCTGGATCCTCTCCTATCGGGACATATGATCCGTCTGGCTTCTCTTGCAGGAACTTGGATGCGGAAACACGGTTGAACCTTGGTCTCAGGCTCGTCTTATCGTTAGAGTCTCCCTGGTTGATGCTTCGTATATCCATCCTTTCCTATAAGGTACCAGTGTTTTTTATCGTGGCACACGTTAAAAAAAATGGGAAATATCATCACGAGCACCGCGGACGTGCTGGCTATAATCGGCGGTACTACCACTCTAGTGCTTGGTGTATTCGGAGCTATTCGATATTCCAGGTGCCGCTCTGTGTCTTGTTGCTTCTCTGCATGCGTAATAGAGAACAGCCCACCAGAGCAAAAAAAAGGGTCGCCCGTGGGCGAGGTACTAAGGGAGCCGTCTGGTAGCGTTTAGACAGTGGGCAGAGTGTAGCCGGACGGGCCAGCAAGCAGGCGGACGTAGCTCGTCATGGCAACAACGCTCACGTTCTTGCCTGCTGCAATTCCACCATCTCCGATGCAGATGACGATAGACGTGAAAGGGGTCTTACCTGCCGACGAGTCATACGGCACATTGTCGTGCTCGCCTGACTCACAGAACGTAGCGTCAGGATGACTCACATTTGTCCACGAACGTTGTTGTCTCGAGCTATAGCCGAAGTTGATCGTCGTCGGAGTAACAGCCGTGATTGTGACGATGCTCGAGAATGTGTAGCTTGAAGCTCCTTCCTCGTTTGCCTGCAGATCGAGCCCCGCGTAAATTTCAGACTGCGAAACCGGAGTAGCGAGTTTGAACCACGGAGCAATGATGTAATCCTTGATGCCGTCATTCGTAACGACTTGACCAGAGCATACGAACTCGAGTACCTGCCCAACCGCGAAGGCTGGAAGGGGCGCGTAATTCAAGACGCTTGCTCCTGAGATGACGAACGACCCGCTCGTTTCAGTCAAGACATACGGGGTAGGGATCGCCTTTAGGCTCAGTACAGCGCGGGGAAGCGACAGTGAGGTTTCCCGTAGCGTGAAGTCAGCCGCTGAAGAGACGAGAGCATCAATCTCCTGCGCCGCTATTTCCTTCGCGTCGACGCTGTTAGCGCTCATATTCCCGAAGTTGCACTGATAGGTCTGGGCCCGGTCAGCACTGTTGCCTGCATTGAGTAGGCGAAGGTCCATTGTTCCTCGATTCCTTTTTTAAATATACATGAGCGGAGGTTTTTTTTCAAATGCCTTTTTCAGTGAAGCGCGCGCGCAAGTGCAGCACGGGAGACCCTTCGCCCGCCGATCATCCTGCCTCCGATAATCCCATTCCCTACTGCCGAGTTGATCGCCTGTGCTACAGGGGCGAACTCTGGTGCGACGAACGGGACGATTTTCGACGCAATATTTGCGACGGGACGAATGACACTCATGAACCCACTTTTGAAGTCATCCCACCATCCCCCGCCGTAAAGATCGCCTGTTGCGCGGTAAGGCAACGCTGGCTGGGTCTTTGAGTTGAGAACGTCCTCGTTCGACAATATGCCCACAGAGCGCACCACGTTCTGCTGCGCAACGGTCATCACACCCGTCGAGATGACGAGTACGGTGAGCTGTGGGTACTGCGCCACCCCTGAGAGATTGCGCGCCGTCACAGACATGCGGAAGTTGTAAGATCCGCGCAGGCCCACGGCTTGGTTTGAGCGCAGGGGGATGTCGTCGCCGAAGTCGAGAGCAAGAACCGATCCTGTATGCCGAGACCACTGAGTCCACGTCAAATTCGAGTTATTCTTCGCGGCAATGTTGAACAAGTCGCGGCTCGACGCGTTGCTCAGGATTGCGTCGCGGTTGTCGAATGACAGGTTTACGTTCTCGATACCCCAGAACGTGTCCGTCTTTGTGTAGTCGAAATCCTGGTCACGCTCGCCGACGAAGATGATCACTCGAGACGGGATGCTGTTCAGCTGGATGTTGTTGAACTCGAGCTGCTGAGTACCACCTGTGGCAATCGGTGCCGTGAAGCTCTGCGTGTAAACGATCGGCTCCGAATACGGGTAGTTGTTGATCTCAGGGATGATTTGCAGCGTGTCGGGTGTGAGATACGAAAACAGCATCTCAGCGCTAGCCACAGCTACAGAGACGTTGGTGATGTTCGATTCGTTATCGGCTCCTCCGACGTGGGACCACAGCGCGCCAGCAAGGCCACCGAAGACTCCATTGCCACGACCACCGAGTGCGAGCGTGACGCTCATCGTCTGGATGCCAATGAGTCCAGTGTCCTGAGCGCCGCGTGCAAACAGGAACGGCGCAAGCCACAGCGGCTCAGTAACCGTTAGGCGCACGACAGCCTGTGTGTCCGTATTGGAGACGATCTCGACTCCAGCAAAGCCAGCTCGCGTAGTCTGGTTTGGCGTGCCACCGTACGGCAAAAGCGGCGAGATTCCAAGAGGCCATAGCCGGTCGAGGCTCTGTTCGTTGTCAAGCATCGTCGGTGTCATGCCGTAGTCGATCTCCTGCTGCACGTGGTGGTTTGCATACCGAGTAGTGCCGCGGTAGAAGCGGTTCGTGTTTTGTGACAGGCGGTCGTTGTTGAGGGAGACCTGAATGCTCTGGGTAGCGTTTGCGATAGGGTACGCGCGGGGACCGTCGAAGTTGTTGGCTCCATCAGCACCAGCCGGGGCATTGCACCCTGCCATCTGAAGAAGGTTCTGGTACGTGGTCGTCCCCGTGAAAGTCAGCTCGAACGTCATCGTTACCATCACTCGGCGGTTGACGAAGACACGCGAACTGGGCGGGTTGCATGAGAAGGTCATGGAGGAGGCACTAGGAGCGCCATCAGGGAGCACGCGCTGGTAGCCGACATCCGATGGACCATCGAAGATCTGGTACGTCCGGCGCTCGTAGGAGTTCAAGTCCGTCCGCGGGTCAACGACACGCTGGGTGTTCAGGCGCTCGATGGTAATCGACATCGGGGTTTGCTTTTACATGGCTGTACGTGGTATTTTTTTTTCAGGCTTGCACGGTCAGCCTCTTCCGGAAAAGCACCTTTGCAGAGAACGACCCCTGCTCTGAGAGAAAGATCGGATACGAATTTCCAGCGAAATCGGTCCACCAGGCCTGCAGATTCACGCGCATGATTGGCTCACGCCCTCCGAGCTGTATCATCCGGTATTCTGCAGTCGGCAGGTATTCGAGCCTGTCTCTGTCTGCTGCAGGGTTTCCATCGGTCGGGAAAATGAAGTCAGTGACGATAGGGATGCTCGATGAGCTCACCGACCCACGGTTCGAGAGGAGGACACTGTTCGGGATGCTTTCGGACTGCACCGGGAACGAGTCCGTGGTCAAGTATATGGAACGCGCAGCACTCCACGAGCTCAGCGTCTTTGCCTCTTGTGTCTTGTAGATCAGCCCAGACGAGGCGTATGGCTGCTGAATGGCAGCAGGGAACCCAGGGCGCACGCTCTCCGCTGCCTGCCACGACGGCTCAATCGCCAACCTAAAATCCCTCCCGTCAGGCTGTCCGTAGTAAATGAACGGCAGGCCTCGAAGGTACCTATGCATCGTCTTGTTCACGAAAATCGCCACATTGGACTCAACCCACGACGAAGGCGCAAATATCTGTAGCAATTCGAGCTCTGCGTTGTACCAGACATACGGTGGGTCGGAGGGCTTTGTTCCATCGAGCGAGTTGTAGTTTCTGAAAGCGCTGTTGATGCAGTCAACGACTGCCTGCATCGACGTCTCGAGTCCAAGCGTAAACGACACACCGTACGTCGGCCCAATAATCTGCGACGTGTTCTCATCTACGAAGGTTATACTCAAGTCAGTGAACTCAGTGCTCGCTGGCAGCATTGGGAGCTTTGCAACAGGAATCAGGCTCGTGTCCACGTCGAATCGGACGATTGACAGCTCCCATCTCTCAGGCACGTGGATGATAGCTTGCGCACGCGTGTCATTGACAACGGCAGGGAGTGGTCCTGCTGTGTTGTTCACTACGGTGGCATTGTAATACACAAGATTGGCCCCGAAGATGGGGTCGACGCTGTGATGTTGCTGGCTCATTTTACTCTCTACTATAGGTAAAAAAAGCAATTGATAATGGACCCACTAAAGGAGCCTATGAGCGGTACACGTCTCTCGGCACTCCTTCCAGGACGCACGTACTCGTACGGAGACCTGAAATCCATGATCAGACTCCCTGAGCGCCCATTTGCTCTGCTGTACGAGCAGCGCCCAAGGAATGGGCACTGGATACTCGTGCACGACACTGTAGACGACAGGGGATCTCCGTGCACCGAGGTCTTCGACTCGTTCGGCACGTTCCCAGACAAGACACTGGACCTCATAGACCCCCGGTTCAGGCGCGAGTCAGGACAGGAGCACCCAGAACTCATTCGCCTGCTGTACCACGCCGGCAGACAGGTTGCATACAGTCCGTTCAAGATGCAGGACGACGAGATGAGCACGTGCGGGCGACACTGCGTGGTGCGCTCATGGAACGATGGCCTGAGCGCTGAGGACTACAACCGCAGGATCATGGCCACGTGTAAAAAAGAAAAGATCACTCCCGACGACCTAGTCGTTTCTATGACCCAGGGCGTATGAGGTACACCTCGTGCTCGTTTATCACGTAGTTTGGAATTGTCAGGCCTAGGCACGTCCATCGCGACTTGGAATTCAGGATACGGCGTATCTGCTTCGGCTCGAGCCCCGCGTATACCTTCATGTACCGCTGGATGTGGTACGCGCTTCCCCCGTTGAAGAAGACCACGCGGTTCGCCTCGTTCAGGAGTGTGCGCGACCTGCTATAGTCCATGAGCTGGTGCGCGAGCGTGATCACGTGGATGTTGTACTTTCGGCCGTTGGCAAGCAGGTCGGCATTGACTGCGTTGATGGTCTTCTGGAGGTTCTTGTCCTGCAGGTTGTCCGTGTCGTCGAACACCACGAGGCTCTCGGCAAGCTCGTCTAGTGTCGGCGGGCTTTCCATGAACTCCTCGTCAAGCTCTACCTGCACGATGTTGAGCTTCTTGTATGCCTTCTCGTCGTCGTGTGTGCTGAACAGGACCACCCGCCTATCTGGGAACATCTCCTGGTACTCGCGAATGTACTGCGCCGTGAATGTGCTCTTGCCTGCCCCAGACTTGCCTGCCACGTAGACCCTCTCGCTCTGCTTGCTCGGATATACACACAGCAGGCCGTCCTCGCTGAAATACTCGTATCTGTTCTTTATGGCGAGCTCTCGCTTGAGCTTGGCGATGTGCGCACTCATTGCTGCCTCCTCAGGAGGATCAGACGAGAGGTACCGGCGGATGTTCATGCGCTCCGCCACGCTCATGACCCTTGTCTTACTCGGGGCTATGTCGAGCACACTCTCCGGGTCGTAGCTCTGCTCAGGCGCACCGTCGTCTGGCGCGATGAATATCTTTTTGCCCTCGTCTGACCCGGTGCACACAACGGCGACGGGCGTGCCTTTGCGGAACGACAGCATCTTGCGCTTTTATCCTACGCTCCACCGTTTTTTTTCACAGTTCGCAAATTCTCGGAACTACATCGGTAAAATTCACCGATTCTGGGAGAGGACAGCAGAGCGCCAATGGTCAAGGTAACGCGCCCGCGCCTCGGCATCAGCAGCCGCTGTATCTCCGAATGACTGTGACCACGGCAGCTGATACATGACATGCGGTGTGTTGACAGCCCCGCTTCTATCCGTTGCTAGCGGTATCTCGACGGACCCGCCCTTCATCTGCATTCGCTCGTATTCCCCAGCTGCCTGTGAATGCGTGTACCCTTTGGCCATCATGTCGGACATGAAGCTTCTGTACTCGCTAGACGAGCCACCAGTCTGCCCAGCACACATACAGCACCCCCCGTACCGGTCGGCGAGGCCCTGCTTTTGGTACAATGCAAGAAGCGAAGACGGTGGAATTCCGGTGGCGACTTCGTAGTAGCTCATTCTCCTTTTGTCATTATGACAATCTGAAATTAAAATCGGTGGTATATATCCATAAAAAGAAATGCCCCGAGGTGCACACCTACGACTCAGGAACGCTGCAATCAAGCAGGTCCTCGCGAACGACGCGTGCGGAGCGATCTTCCGTGGCGCCTACAATTACGTGCGAGCCCCTCGTGCCCGCTTGTCTGCAGCAGAGAAGGCATCGCGTGCCGCTGCAAGGAAGGCGGCCAGAGCGACCACTCGCGCTGCACCAGAGGCCGTCGCTGCCCGCAGGGCTAAGGCCAGGGCTGCCGCAGCAAGACGCAGGGCCGCACTTCGGGCTTCGGCTTCTAGTAGCGCAGTGTCTGATTTTCTGAGGGAAACCGTTGCATCTGCCGTTTCCACTCTCCCAAGGGCACGAGCGGCACCAAGGGCACGAGCTCCACTAACAGCAGCGCAAAAGGCTGCACGCAATGCGGCAGCCCGCGCACGTCGAGCTCGAGGGAGCGGCGCGATGATGGGAGGCGCATTGGTGGGAGGCAGGCTCATGAGTCTCTATTAAAAAAAACCTACATTCCACCTATAAAATGCCTCGCTTTGGGACCAAGGCCCAAGTATGGGAAGGATCCGCGCGCATGACTTCCGGCCTCCTGCGCCGCGACGACCTGATGCTCAATAACAGAGGCAAGGTCGTGAGCAAGCGGGCACACGCGAACGCCGTGAATCGCTATGCCTCCCGCAAAGAGAGCCTCATCGAACTCGCACGCCGCGCAAAAGCAAGGGAGGCGCGCACTCGCGCGACACGGGTGCAGACAATCGAGATAAGGGATAACCGCGACAACATTCACAGCATCGACCAGTACATCGTGCCTCCCCGTATCGTACAGACCAACACACCAGCACAGACCCTCGCGGCACTGCAGAGAGAGGCAATACCCCGGACCGTGGCATCCCGTCAGTACCAGAGAGTGGGTACCACATCGTACCGCCTCAGTTAAGGCCTCTTAGGTTCGGCGCATAAGCCCATGCCATCAGTGCAAGAGCCCGCCTGAGGCTCGGTTTTTTTTTGTACTGGGCCAGTGTGCGCCTAATGAACAGCTCCCTCTTCTGGGCCCATGTCACTCGCTCCCCAGGCACCCACTCTATGGCCATGCGCATGGGCGTCTTGAATGCCGTATAAGCCGCAATGAACCCACGCGGACTGCGCGCCACGGCACTCACATCATGCGCCTCCATCGTCGGGACCATAGACTCTACCTCCTCCACTGTCATCCATCGGTACATCTTTTTAACAGCACCACATGCCTTTTTATTACAGCCACGTGATGTCGCGCTCGAGACCTATCTTATAGCAGTAATAAAACGTATCGAAGGAGGCGCGGCTACGGTACCCAACAGGCACAACTCCATCCACGAGCTTCGTGAACTGAATGCGCTGCTTTGGGACGATAATCTGCACTCCTTTGTCTTTGAAGTGCTCGCGGAAGTAACGAGTGTTTATCTTAGAGCTCGGCATTATCATGATGAACGGCTTGTCGAGCTGTGCAAGACGAGCCATGACTCTCTTGCCCTGTGAGTACGGCGGATTGCTCACAAGCACATCCCCGAGGTCATTAGCATAAAAATCCACGTCGGCATGCATCACGTCAAACCCAAGCTCACGCAGAAACTGGCCAGACATACCGTCTCCATAGAAGCACTCCCACAGAACCTTCCCCTCAGGTATAAACTGCCGTATGTCCTCCCACGCACTCTTCGGCGTCATGTAGTCATCGTGCGCCGCGAGGCTCGAGAGCTCTGCCATCTTGAATACACCCGCGCAACAAAAAAACCCCTGCCTCCCTAGCGGACCGTCGTCCCACGTGCCGGACCGTCGTCCCACGGGCCGGACCGTCGTCCCACGGGCCGGACCGTCGTCCCACGGGCC
>Ga0214919_10005025_pt1 | contig 19002 bp, 18 predicted proteins | sample LL1503_MetaG_FD_177994 | JGI IMG/M metagenome (GOLD analysis project Ga0214919, IMG submission 177994) | Freshwater microbial communities from Lake Lanier, Atlanta, Georgia, United States - LL-1503 | ecosystem: Environmental > Aquatic > Freshwater > Lake | place: USA: Georgia | collected...
AACCACTGGCACTCCGTTGTTATTTTCAACGACCAAAGTCGGAACTGTCGGTGATTCCATTTCGCGGATCTTCACCAATTCATTTGGTCGGATCACCGTCAGGTCATTGTCACCACTGCCCCATTTGTATACGGGGTAGATCGAAAACCCGAACTTGGTGATAGGTCGGCCGATGGATGTGTTGGTCAAAGTTGATGTGCTCATACTTGACTAACGATGACAGTGAACAGAAATGTGCGAATGTCTGTTTTTTGGCCGGAAACTAGTTGTGGTCGCGCTTGCCCCGCAGGTGGCGACCGATATAGGCCACCACGACCTGGTGCGAATCGTCATCAAAAAAGACGTGCACTCGGTACAGATGCACTCCACGACCATTACGGATGTGTGCGACTGCGTACTCGGTTCGACCACGCCATGTAAAGGAATAATCCTCGCCATATTTGTTTTCAGCGACTTCACCGATTCCAGCTGCGTAGTTCAACCCAAAACTTCGGCACGAAATCGTGAGTGAAGAATTACTGATGCGACCGGTCTGCCAATCGCCAGCAACGATGTTCAAACGCACGAGATCTTGAAGAAGACGGTTGGCATCAATGCCTTGAATTTGTTCGGCTGATCGAAGTGCCTGCTCGTGAAACACCAAGTTCTCACACATTGATTTAGCCTGGCGCACTGCATCTATTGCTGATGTTGCGACAAGGCCTGACGGGCTACGGCCGAGCCGTATCGCAAGTTCGGTATTTTGCAATACCAGTTGATCAACGATCTGATCACCCTTTTCGAGAAGTTGTTGCTTTTCAGCAACGATGCGATCAGCTTCAGCCAAGGCTTGCTCGAGTTCACCGACGCGTTCTTCGGTTTCTTGCCATCCATCAAGAGCACTTCTGTATTCGCCCCATGCAACAGTTTCAGGATCACCCAAAGTATCGAGTTCTTTTGTTTCAGCTTCAACAACGCGAGTTTCAACTTCTTGTTCGGCAGCACGTCGACGAAAACGTGGAGCACGCAAAGGAGCTAATGATTCAGCAGCGATTTCAGTGATGTCAAGGTGCACTTTGTTGCGATCGCTCTCGCCTGCTCCTGCCTTGGTGCCTTGCCCAGAAATCGACTTTATTGAATGATCGGGCCACATGATCACCAAACCTTGTTGACCCAAAACTTCACGACCATGAAATTCGTTGAATGCAGCACGTGGCGCCGGACCAACTATCTGTACAACATGTGCGAGTCCTGCCAATTCGGGCGACAATTTTTGAACATCAAAAACCGATGTTTCAATTGATGGCATGGTTTCAATCACTATGGGCAATGCTCGACTCGGTGCTTCAAAGAATGCAGCAATCGCTTCGGCACCGGAGTCGTCGGTGATCACCGCAGTTTTCGCGCTCACCTTCATACCAGCGTCGTACAGCGTCACTGTTTCAACAACTCGCTTCAGTAGGTCGCGCTTCGTCTTGACCGACACCGAGATCTTCAAAGGTGTGACACGCAAGCCACTCGGCACGACAGAAGTCCGGACTTCAAACGTTGAACGCTTCTCCAAATTTAGAATTGTGATTGTTGTTGACACAATTGCGCCACCATTGAGAGATTCATCAATTGTGTAGCGCCACCACTGTTCGGGATTCTCGGCATCAAGACGGATCGACACACCGGGCCCGCGGTCATCAAATGGATGCTCAGCCTCAAGCCAAGTCTCAACCAATTCACGAAGTTTGGACTGCTGCGCCGACGGCCACGTCGGTCCTTCCAGGCGAACGCAGTAGCACGGCTTCATGGGTTGAAGTCTCGCTGACTTTCTGGATTTTTGCGGACACTATTCAGCCAACTTGCCGACTCAGCCAGGCTTACCCCTATCAAGCAGGACTTTTGCCGATAGATAGCCCGCAAAATTCCAGTTGCGGCCACCAATCCTGAGATTGGGTCGGCAATTGCATCCCCCAAAAACTGGGGTCCATCAGGCGAGTAGGCAACCAGACCCCCCGCTATTGCGCAGTCATCACCGAAACCCACTCGTTGTCCGGCCGCACCAGCGCGACCGTATCCAGTGAGCGACAACCACACCCGCGGTCGGGCCTCTCGCACGATTTGCTCGGCATCAATTCCGAGTTGTTGCATCGCCCGCGGACGTGACCCTTCGATCACTACATCGGCGCTTTCAATAAGCTCGCGCAACTGATTAATGCCGTGCTCTGAGTGAAAATCAATCTCAACATGACTCTTGCCGGCATCTAACTCGGCAAAGAAATTCGGGTTGCCAAAACGCGCACCGTCGGGCCGATAACTGGATTCAACTTTCGTAATTGAATACCCGCATCGTTGTAGTAATTGTGAACACAGTGGCCCTGCCCACAATGACGAAAGATCAACAACTTTCAGTGGAGTACTCACCGGTAGAACTTGAGTCTTTTCAATGTGTTGAACCGCTACTGGTAATTCATTAAGCGAATATTTGTTAGTTACTTCAGCGAGCACCGAGATCGGAAGCCCCACGTCAAGCGCAAATTCAAGCAACATGTCTGCGGAACATTGTCGGACCTGTAAACGCAGGAGCGAAACATTGATTTTGTCTTCACACTGAAGAGTTGTTGGGAACAAGATGCCCAAGAGTTCATGATCTTCTGGACGTGCCAAATTAATCGCGACCCAATGTTGGTCACCAGTCAACATCAGATGACACGAACCACCAACGCTTTGCGAAGAAGTTGCTTCCCACTTGGTGTGACGCACTCGTTGCGTAAGTAATTCCTGTGGATCAACTTCAAAGCCAGACAACAACTCAAACTCACTGGCGAGCCAATTCAATTGTTGCAGCTCAGAAGATTCCTCACGTAGAAATTTCATCGATGAGGCCCCATTCAAAAGCCCTATGAGCGTCAATTGCTCGGCCTGTTAAGGCCAACCATGCAGTTCGCTGTCGGCCAATTCGTCGCGGCAAACTCGCAGTGCCACCGGCACCTGGCACAAGACCCAAGGCAATCTCGGGAAGACATAACCGCGTTTCAGCTTTGGCCACTACCCATCCAGCAAACGCAGGTAGTTCAACACCAGCCCCAAAATTTTCACCATGTAACTCACAACGCAATTGCTGACCGAGTCTTTCGCGCAATGCATTCAGACTTGCACCAACACTTGACGTCAATCGAGACATATGTGCAGTCACAGGATCAGCGAACGAACCAAATTCATCTAAGTCGCCGCCACTTGAAAAGTTTGCACCAGCACCCCGCATCGTGACCGCCCGAACAGTCGTATCGGCAAGCGCAACTTGCAGCATTTCAGCGAGCGCATTTCTCATCTGTGATGAATAAGCATTGCGTCGCATCGGCCGATTCAAAGTAATGATCAAGTGGTCGTCTACACGTTCACTGAGAACCGAGCTCTCATGATCAATTTCTGCCGATCTATTGACGCGTTGATTTGTCCATTGCTTGAACTCGGCTCCACTTTGCAAAAGTGAATACGTTGTCGATTCGGCGATCAATGATTCGTCAATGGATCGCCTTTCAACTCCGCGCAGCAACAACACCGTGGCGAGAGCTGCTTGTGGGCATCGATCAATCGTGGTCAAGATTTCATCTAAATCACGATCATTATCAACAACGACGTCGCATTGATCGGTCTGGTCAAGTTCGCTCCCTTGTCGTGCAATCACAATGCACGGCATCGTCCCCAACGGCGTGACCTCAACGAGTGGATCGGTATCAACCAATGCCACGGTGATGCCTCGCACATGGCTCAACGACTCTCGGTCAAGTGCACAGCGGGTATTGAATTCAGAGGTCGTGAACTGCTCGAGCACCTTCGCACAGTACGCCCCGATCCCACCCTTATGCCGACATCTTTCAGGCACGCCCCTGCAAAGATCTTTAGCCCATGGATCCAGACGACGAAGAAGAACTTGACAGCTACACACACTGGGATACCAGCCAAGAAAGCATGCTTTCCTATTGGTTTCACGCCAGGCCCCATCGCACCCCCGAGTCGGTTCTTGACGTTGTCCTCACTGCGGCCAGCGCAGTCACAGGTATTCAAGGAGGCCAAGCGGTCATCGATATCTACCCGCACATTGATGGCCCAGTCACTGGTGAATGGCTGCGAATCAGTGGGCGCCGTCGGCAATGGTTGGCCACCATTGGAGGCCGACCCGATCGCCATTTCGGCGAAATTCCCGATGATTTACAAGACGAACTCATTGGCGATGGTTGGAATGCTGTTGCCAAGATCGATCAACATTTTCAGGTAGTTCCGTGCGAAACCTGCGGAATCGTGCATCCTTTTGACTTTGAATACTGGCCCGAGGAAGACCCGTGCCAATTTCAAACGGTCATGAAAGTCGTTAATGCAGCCCGCCAAGTTCTTGGTGCGCCACTTGGTGGTTGGTATATCCAGGCCTCGATGACCCACGACAATGAGGATCCTGACAATCCCACCCCGGTCACTGTCGCCTACCTCGATTTACTCGCCATGATCGGCCCCCAATACGTCGTTGACGTGTTGTGGCCCCTTGATTCACCCTTTGGCAAACTCGCTTGTGAAAATAATTTGCACGAACTTCACGACGGCGACTGCTCCTGAATTGCCCCTTACGCTGGACTTTTATACTTGACATCAAAAATTTCGGACTTGACACCAATCAAAATGTCAGAAAGACTTGACAAGATCGTACTGTCAAGTGCTACACTGATGATGTCGGATAGTTTCTAGGTCCAAGTAATCACTCAACAAGCCGAATGGAGGTGGCCAATATGAGCAAGAAATCTGCAGCAAGCTTTTTCCTCATCGACGAGTTGGTCACCCGAGTCAATGCTCAGTTGCCGGCCGACCAACAGGTCACCGAGCGCACCGTTCGCTATTACATGTCGAACAACCTCATCGGCAAAGGTCTCAAGATCAGCGAACTTCCCGAGCAGTTCAGCTCGACCATTAGCCAACGTGGCAATCAGCGCTACTTCACGTCAGACGACTGCGATGTTGTGGTTGCTACCCGAGCCGCCCTTGCTAATGGACTCACCATCGAGCAACTTGGTGGACGCCCTTCGTCGCTCAAGGTCGAACCATTAATGATGCCCGTGATGTACTCACGTTCATTTGAAGTGAGCGAGATCCTCAACAACTACATCGTGAGCGATTACGTAGCGCTACCCGAAATTCGTGATGCCTGGTTGTTGCAACTTCGCAGTGATCTCACACTGACCGGCACTGGTACTCGCCCATCAATCGACACCGTTCGTGATTTGCAGAACTTCATCAATCAAAACTTTGCTCCCGAAAAGAGCAACGATGCGCAGGATGAATACTTTGATTCTGATGACGCACCATCCACGCGATCGTTGCGTATCGAAATTGAACTTGTTGATATTGCCGCACCGTTTGAAGGCCTCTTGGTCAATGCATCAAATGCCGAAGTCACTCCCGGTGGCGGAGCTTCTGGTCGCATCTGGGAAGTCTGTGGTGTTGAAGAACTCATGCCCGAACGTCCCATTAATCGACTTCCACTCAAGCCTGGTCAGGTTGCCCTGACTTCGGCTGGACGGGCCGAAAGCCTCGGATTTACTGGCGTTATTCATGCCTTTGGCCCGCGCTGGACCAGTCCGGTCGACAAAGAGGCGCTACACAAAGGCAAGAAACAAACCCCCATGCACGGTGAAGAAAAAACCCTCATCCGCACTTGGGAAAACATTCTCAAAATGGCCGACGAGCACGGTGAAAGCCGTCTCGCCGCGCCGCTCATTTCATCTGGCCTTTTTGGCTACCCGTTTCAAGATTGCGCCGAAGTCACCTTCGAAACTCTTCTCGAAACTCCAACGTCGGTCACCCACGTGCATATTCGCACGGTGAGCCGACGATCATTTGACCAACTTGTCGAGGCACGCAACCGTGTCCTGCGCAAGTTGGACATCGCATAGTCCGCACGACCGATGTCTTCGGGGGAACCTTCTCCCACCGATGCGTCAGACTGATCTACCCCCACCGTTTCACCTGAAACGCCAACCGAAAGAGAGCCACGACCCTGAAACCGACCAACAAAAAACTTGAAGTATCTGACGAAACCACACCGAACAAGGAGCTACCGCATATGACCTACGAGACCCCGAACAAGAGTGAGACGATGACACCGTTAGAGATCAACCAATACTTCAAGGATTTTTTGCTAGCACTCGACCGCAAGGTTCATAGCATTCAAGGTTTCCGGTTGGCCGAAGCCGACGACTTCAAGTCCTATTGCAGCTTGTGGCTCGTTGAACGACCCCATCTCATGAGCCAGTATCTACCGCATGTTTTGGCGTCGGTTTGTGCGGGACAAAGGGCCGTAGATTTCTTCCGAAAAATGAATTCGCAATTACCGCAAGGTAAGTGGGTCAAAGATTCTGAAGCAATTGAGCGCAAAACCATCCTGTATTTAGACAAGATTCTTGATTCAGAACGAGGCCAACAAGTTCACCAAGATTTCTTAGCTAGCGGTGAAGATGTTGAAGCCGGTGTTGTCAACAACTTGATGTTGGGCTCGATGCTGAAAGCTTTGACTCCCCGACAACGCGAGGTCTACCTCCTTGTCGAAATCGAGGGTCACAAAGTTGTTGAAGCTGCGGACGTTCTGGGCATGCGCCGCGAACTTGCTCAAATCGAATTGGGCAAGGCCCGCAAAGTCGTTGCCGAACTTCGAGAAGAGTTCGGCAACTGACGCATTCGGTCACTGACCTGGGGGAACTATACGCCACCCCTTCTCTACAATTTTCTGAAGACATAAGACAACCAATAACAACCAAACAGAGGAGCTACATGGAATTATCCAAAGAACATCAGAATTACGTCATCACCTTCGAGACTGCAGTGCAGCGCCTCGTGATGAACATGGCCGACATTCATCGCTCAGCGCGCATGGACGTGGTCCGGTACATCACTGAATGGCTCTTACGCCGTCCGCAGTATTTCACCAGCCACACACCGATGCACTTGGCCCGTGCAGTTACCCGCACCCGCGCTATCGACTACATCCGTCAGCAAGCCCGCCAATCGGCCGAGCGCACTTGGGACGACATTGAACAGCGTTTTGTCGGCAACGTCGCACTTGACGAGATGATGATTCAGATCAGCTCCAGCGATGCCAGCGCATACGAAGAAGCATTGAACCCCGAATCAGTTTTCTTCACCAAATTGAGTCGCGAGATCATCGATCAAGCACTCATCAAACATCTCACAAAAAAGCAATACGACGTCTTCACCATGCGTGCGTTCGAAGACTTCAATGTGAACGAAATTGCGACGCTCACACGCAGTAAGCATTACAACGTGTCGCGTCTGTACACCGAGGCCCAAAAGCGTCTCCGTAAGGTCTACGTCGCGAACCCCGCGGAGTTGGGTCTCTGACCCAACTCCCCCCAGCGTGTGACCCTTGTTCGCCGCCACATTTGGTATTCAACACGTTTGGGGTATATAAGCCGTAGGCTGGTCAACCTTACAGAGCAGGAGAAACGCTCATGGATACATCAACCAGCGTGGACACCGGCTTTGCCGATTTAGGACTACGTCCAGAGATACTTAAGGCCTTGGCAGGCCTTGGCTACGAGGAACCGACGCCTATTCAACGCGAGGCCATTCCCCACATGATCAGCGGCAAAGACCTTTTAGGTCAAGCCGCAACCGGTACCGGTAAAACAGCAGCGTTTGCGTTGCCGATTTTGCAGTTACTTGAAATGAATAACGATCGACCATCGCCTGTGGCGTTGGTTCTCGTGCCAACCCGCGAACTTGCGATGCAAGTGTCAGAGGCCATCTACAAGTACGGACACGATCTTCGTGCCCGTTGCGTTCCGATTTACGGTGGTCAACCCATCGGACGTCAGATTGATGCTTTGAGTCGCGGTACTCACGTTGTGGTGGCAACACCAGGTCGTGCACTTGATCACATTCGCAAGAAGACGCTCAAGCTTGAGCACATCCAAATGGTGGTTCTTGACGAGGCCGACGAAATGCTCGACATGGGATTCGCCGAAGATCTTGAAGCAATTCTTGAATCAACTCCGAAAGAACGCCAGACGGTTTTGTTCTCGGCGACAATGCCGCCTCGCATTGATGCCATTGCTCGTCGCCATCAACGTGATCCAATTCGCATCACGATTCAGCGTTCAACAACCGAAGCTGGAACTTCGCCTTTGGTGAAGCAGTCGGCATACATGATTCCGCGTCACCACAAGGCCGCAGCCCTAGGCCGCATTCTTGACATTGAAGCACCAGAAGCAGCCATCGTTTTCTGTCGTACTCGTGGCGAAGTTGATCAACTCACCGAGACACTGAACGGACGCGGTTACCGCGCCGAGGCACTTCACGGTGGAATGGATCAAGAACAGCGCGACCGCGTGATGGGTCGAGTACGTTCAGGCGTCGCCGAGTTGCTCATTGCAACCGACGTTGCTGCCCGTGGTCTAGACATTGATCACCTCACCCATGTTGTGAACTACGACGTGCCTTCAGCACCAGAGTCGTATGTGCACCGCATCGGTCGTGTTGGCCGTGCCGGACGTGAAGGTGTCGCAATTACTTTGGCTGAACCTCGCGAACAGCGCATGCTTCAGAACATTGAGCGTCTCACCAAGATCAAGATTCCGTTCGAAAAGGTTCCGTCGGTTGAAGCACTCCGTGCCCGTCAAATGGAACTCACCACCGAAACATTGCGTGAGGCCTTGGCTGGCGGATCGCAAGAACGATTCGAATCGGTCTTGACCGACCTGTTGCAAGAGTTCAACATTGAACAAATCGCTCTAGCCGCAATCAAACTCACACATGATGCCGAACAGTCATCACTTGAAGAAGTCGACATTCCCGACTTGTCAAACGGTGATCCTCGTGATCGTCGTGATCGTGGCGATCGTCGCGACGGACGTGATGGTCGTGATGGACGACGTGATGATCGTCGTGGTGACAGCCGTGGTGACAGTCGTGAGCGTTTCGATCGCAGCGGTAGCAACGATCGCAGTAGTCGTTTTGGTCGCGATGAGCGCCCCGACCGTGGTGGACGCTTCGAACGTGGACCGGCTCGTGGACGTGGCTCAGGCCCGACCGCCAAGTTGTATGTCGGTCTCGGCCGCAAAGCGGGCATCCGTCCTCAGGACTTAGTCGGAGCAATCGCCAACGAAAGCGGCATCTCTGGTCGCGACATCGGCGATATCAAAGTTTCTGATCAGTTCTCCATCGTTGAAGTTCCAGGCAACGAGATGGACAACATCTTGAACACCATGAAGAACGTCAGTATCCGTGGCAAAAAAGCCAATGTCCGGTTGTATCGAGATGAACGCTGAAATAGCCCACAACCGTTACGTCTTGTTCAGTACATTCCGTAAGACCGGAGTGCCTGTCAAGACGGCGGTGTGGATTGCCCCGTTCGGTGACAACCAAGCTTGTTTCACCGTTGGTGGTGACTCAGGAAAAGTCAAACGCCTTCGCAATAACCCGAACGCCACACTTCAACAATGCGATGTTCGCGGTCGGGTCGTCGCTGGCACGCCAGTCATCGAAGCAACTGCACGGGTTGTTACGGGAGCCGAATGCGAACCCGTCTATGTGGCGATGCGTAACAAATACAAGATTCAGTTTCGACTCTTAACCTGGTCGAGTGCCATAACATCAAAGATCAAGCGTCAGTCTGTTGCTGACGCGGCGATCATCGTGACTTTCAAATAACTGTCAAAAAGTCACGTCGGTGTATATCCGCGCTGCTTCTTCGATGGTGATGCGATGCAACGATGCGACATCTCGTTTGGTGAATGAGTCACCGCTATAGCCGCCGGCTAATACCCAGACGATCGGCAAATTGTGCGACTTGGACCATGCAAAAACCATCGCCTCTCGTCGACGAATGACTTCAGTGTTGATCCCGGTGACACCACCCGCTTTTTCATGCGGATCCATACCAGCGTTGTAAATCACTAAGTCAATTGATTGCGGGTCGGCGATGTCAGAAAGACTCTGTTCAATCGTCGAGAGATATTCACTTGCTCCAACAATCTTCAATTGGGCAAATGAAGCATTGTGATACTGGTCAAATGACGAGACTGAAACGTCAACTTGTTCAATGCCATCAATATCTTGGTCACGCAACAAACCAATGAGTTCTTTGGTTCCGCCACCGCAGTGCGCATCAAGGTCAAGAATCAAAACTCGTCGTGCACCAAGTTTGAGTGCTTTTCGGGCACCAATAACTAAACCATTGAACGTGCAATAGCCCGAACCATGATCGTATTTGGCATGATGCAAACCACTTGATAGCGAACCTGCACATCCACCGGTTTCAAGAACAGTTTCAACTGCCCGTAAAACCCCGCCAGTCGTTGCGAGCACCGAAGCAGCCGATTCATCGTCACCCGAAAATTGGCCGCCACGACCGTTTAAAACTTGATCAACATAAGACTCATCGTGCACAGCCACGATGTCATTTCGGGTCGCAGGTGCGGGGCTCACAATTTCGGTCCCGGGTATCGGACGAGCAGTAAGCGAGTCGGCAAGTTCGCCTGCTTTACCGATGGTGTCAAAAGCTCCATCAACGATGAAGTCGGGTGAGAAATAGATGGTCATGTGGTGCTGGTTCTCATGGTGCTGTTTCATGGTTATCCCTTCAAAGGTGATCGGCGGAAAACTCCGCCTGACATAAACGCTCACAAGGGCTAAAAGTGTGCTCTCAGAAATGTTGACACCGTGCGCACATTTTGGTGTGACTGCATCGTTCATGTTTGTAACAACTAACAAAACGACAAACACGGAGCCCATATGAACAAGTCAGCATTCACCCCCAACCGCCCCTTACACATTCTCGATATCGACAATCTGCTGGGCGATCCGACAGCGACCGACACTCAAGTGATTAACGATTGTCTCGGCCAATACCGCGCTCACACCGGTTACCAAAAAGGCGATCACGTTGTGGTCGGTACTGGATGCAATGCGCTCCATGTCTATGCCGTGCAATCGTGTTGGCCCGCAGTTCAATACGTTCGTCGATCCGGACCCGACGGTGCCGATTTCGCGCTCATTGAGCAAGCCTTAATTGCCCTTGACCGCGGCCGCTACAGCCATTTCATATTGGGTTCGGGCGATGGGCGGTTTGCCGATTTGTATGACGAGATAACCGCACACGGTTATCCCGTTTTCGTGGCGTCACGTCCGAGCGCTTTATCGTGGAAATTGCGTCAACGGGCTGGCGAAAATCTGATCTATCTGCCAGAAATTGCTGAATCGGTCGGACATCTCAGGGGAATGGTCTGAAACCAGATAATCCGGCCAAATCATCCGGCCCGTCATGTACTCACCAATTGTTAACGGGGTGTTGACTTTTTGTACGCACTGGTTCAGGCCATGGTCATCTGCGACTAGTGTTTTGCTGTCGGTCGTCCCTAGACCGACCCTGAGGGAGGAAAAATGAAAAGGATGACCAAGGGCAAGTTTGTCCCAGTTCTGCTCACTGCAGCACTCGGTATCGGTCTCGTGGCATGTGGAGGCGATGATTCGTCAACCAGCACCGAAGCACCGGCCGGCTCAGAAGCACCAGCAAGTTCAGAAGCACCTATGGAGACCGATGCTCCTATGGGCACTGACGCACCAGCCGAAGGCGCCACATTAGCGAACTTCACTGCTTGGGCCGATCTGCCCGCTGAAGCTGGCGGACTTGACGCCAGCCCGGTCGTCGACTGTGCACCAGAAGAAGGCCCGTTGAAGGCTGCTTGGGTGTACGTCGGACCGACTAACGATGGTGGTTGGACCCAGGCTCACGACGAAGCTCGCCTTGCTGTGCAAGAAAAGTTTGGTGACGCTATTGAAACCACTTACAAAGAGAACGTTCCCGAAGGTCCTCAGGTCGTACAGACCGTTGAAGACCTCATCGCTGACGGCAACACCGTCATTTTCGGAACCTCGTTCGGATTCCAGGATGCATTCGTCGAACTTGCTGCGGCTCACCCCGAAGTGTGCTTCGAGTTCGCTACTGGCTACTTGAGCGCACCCAACTTGTCACAGTTCTACGGCGCAGCCGAAGACACTGACTACCTCACAGGTATGGCCGCTGGTGCTGCATCGAAGACTGGCAAGCTTGCTTACCTCGCTTCATTCCCGATTCCCGAAGTTGTTCGTGGAGCCAACGCTTGGACACTTGGTGCCCAGGCAGTGAATCCCGATGCCACCGTCAAGGTTGTTTGGTTGAACACTTGGTTCGATATGCCTGCCGAGCGTAAGGCTGCTGAAGCACTCATCGCCGAAGGTTATGACGTCCTCGGAATGAAGGGCATTGACTCGCCTTCAACTGGTGATGCCGCTTTGGCTGCTGGAATCCCGTGGGCTGGCTACAACCGTGACCAGAGCGCCAACTATGGCGATGTCTGGTTGACCGCTACCTCGTACCACTGGGATGTCTACGAAATTCCTCGTATTCAGCAAATCCTTGACCGCACCTGGACTGCCGGTAACTACTACGGCAACCTCAGCGATGGTTTCGTGAAGTTGGCTTCCTTCGGTGACCTCGTCAGCGAAGAAACCCGCACCATGATTGAAGCCAAGGCTGAAGAATTGGCCGCCACTCCAGGAAGCCAGTTCACTGGCCCCATCATGGACAATCAGGGCAACGAAGTACTCGCCGACGGAGTCAGCCACACCTTTGGTGAGTTGATGTCAATGAGCTACCTCGTTGCTGGTATTGACGGAGAAATCCCCGCCAGCTGATTTTCTACACATCTAGGTAATGCCGGAAGGGGGCGGGCTATATGGCCCGCCCCCTTTCTCATCTAATGTCTGATTGGTCCATAGGCGTAATGGTCCACGGGGAAGGAATGACATGGGGCTCGAAACAGCCATCAAGATGAACGGGATCGTCAAAAAGTTCCCAGGGGTAGTCGCGAACGATCACGTCAACCTCGAAATCAACTTTGGTGAGGTGCACGCTCTGCTCGGCGAAAACGGTGCCGGCAAATCAACCTTGTCAAATATTCTCACTGGTCTGTATCGCCCCGACGATGGCTCTGTCGAGATTGCTGGCACAAAGGTCGAGTTCAATTCGCCGCGTGATGCCCTCAACGCCGGTATCGGTATGGTGCACCAACACTTCCGGCTTGTTTCAACTTTTACCGTTGCCGAAAATGTTGTACTTGGCGAATCTGACTCTTCAATTTTCATGGATCAAAAGGCCGTCGCGGCACGAGTCAAAGAACTCAGCGATCGTTATGGGCTTGCCGTTGATCCGAGCGCGCGCATTTGGCAACTCAGTGTTGGCGAACAACAACGAGTTGAAATTTTGAAGGTTTTGTATCGCGGTGCACGTGTTCTCATTCTCGATGAACCCACCGCGGTGTTGACACCCATTGAGACCACGGAGCTTTTCAAGACTTTGCGAGCCATGGTCGCCGAAGGCCGCACAGTCATTTTCATCTCGCACAAACTCGATGAAGTGATGGCAGTGAGCGATCGGGTGACAGTGTTGCGTGGCGGCCGTAATGTCGGCACGGTCAACACACGTGAATCATCAACTCGTGATCTCGCAAGTTTGATGGTCGGCCGATCTGTCGAGTTCAACCTCGTACAACGTGCAGTCCCAGCGGAAGCTCGTTCTGTTGTTTTAAATGTCTCCGACATCAGCGCACATGATGACCGTGGCCGCGTTGCGCTGCAATCAATCTCTCTCACTGTCGGTCGTGGTGAGATTGTTGGAATTGCCGGCGTCGCGGGCAATGGGCAACGTGAACTTGCCGAAGTCATTTCTGGAATGCGACCTATGACATCGGGAACGATTTCAGTTCAAGGTGAAAATGTGCAGTCGGGTAAGGCACGATCAGCAATCGCTAAAGGTATTGCCCATGTTCCCGAAGATCGTTTGCACACTGGACTCGCGTCTAGTCACTCTGTCGAAGACAACTTGGCTCTCAAGAACTACCGCACTATGTCTCGGTTCAGAATTTTGAAGCGCCAGTCGATTCGAGCTCAATCAACCGATTTGATCGAGCGTTACGACATTAAGACGCCTGGTTCGCACACACCTGTGCGCTTGTTGTCTGGTGGCAACGTCCAAAAGGTTTTGCTAGCTCGCGAATTTTCGGCGCTACCAAAAGTTTTGATCGCGGCTTCACCAACTCGTGGTCTCGATGTCGGGGCCATTGAAATAGTGCGCGAGCGTCTAGTACAAGCAGCCGACAGTGGTGTCGGTGTTTTGCTCATCAGTGAAGACCTCGACGAGATCATGTCTTTGGCCGATCGCATATTGGTGATGTACGAAGGTCGCATTGTTGATGAAGTGCCCGCAGATGGTGCTGACCGCGCGCGAATCGGCCTCACTATGGGAGGAATTAAAGTATGAAATCTCCAATCAGACTTGAACGTCGCCTCGAACAACCCAAGTGGCTCAACTGGGCGATACCGGTGTTTTCATTAGTGACTGCGTTAATTCTTGGCGCAATCGTGTTGTTTGCCACTGGTAAAAATCCAATAGACGTCTACCACCGAATTTTTGAACGAGGTTTTGCCGGGACGCGGGCATTCACTGGATCACTCAAAACCGCAACGCCATTGGCGTTTACTGGACTCTGTGCCGCTGTTGCATTCCGAATGGGCCTTATCAATATTGGCGGCGAAGGTCAGCTGTACATCGGAGCAGTTGGAGCTGCAGGAGTCGGAATCGCTCTCGATGGCCAACCAACCGGCGTTGTCGTTGTTGCGATGTGCCTCGTTGGCATGTTATGTGGCGCTTTCTACGCCGCAATAGTCGGGGTATTGCGCGCCAAGTTCAACACCAACGAAATCATTACTTCATTGATGCTCAATTACATCGCAGGGATTTTCTTGAGTTACTTGATTTACAACTCAACGTCGTATTGGCGCGATCCAGTTTCAAAAAACTTTCCAGCTGGTAAACCAATCGCAGATCGGGCGGTCTGGAACTTCTATGAAATTGGCGGAATCAAAATTCCATTGTCATTTTTGATCGCAATCATTGCCGCAGTCGCTGTTTGGGTTTTGTACAAACGCACTCGCTTTGGTTTCGAAGTGGGAGTCATCGCCGACTCACCAAAGGCTGCCCGCTACGCAGGTATCCGAACATCCAGCACAATCATTCTTGTTCTCGCGCTGTCCGGTGCGTTGGCCGGTCTTGGTGGCGCGGCCGATGTTGGAAACTTCCGTCATGTTCTTGACGGAAAGGGTCTACAAATGTCGGGCTACGGATACACCGGAATCGTTGTTGCGGCCCTCGCCCGACTCAACCCCATTACCACTGTCGTTGTCGCAGTCTTAATTGGTGGACTCACCAATGCTGGATTTGCCTTGCAAGGTCCTGACTTCCCAAGTGGCCTCGTTGGCACTTTGCAGGGACTGATTCTCTTCACTGCAGTTGCTGGAGAAATTTTGATTAAGTATCGCATTAAAGCCAATCGTCGAGTCTCAACGGCGGTGGCAGCATGAACAGCAACATTTTTGTCATCATCATTGCATCAGCGATTTTCTACGGAACACCCTTTTTCTATGCCGCGCTCGGAGGCATCTTCACCGAACGAAGTGGAGTGCTCAATCTTGGCGTTGAAGGCACAATGTTGCTCGGTGGTGTGAGCGGCGCTTGGGCTTCACAACATGTTGGCGGCAGTGCGTGGTTCACAGTATTGATGGCCATTGTGATTGGCATGATTGCTGGTGGACTGACATCTGCTTTGCTTGCGTTCTTGTGCGTCACTTTAAAGACCAACCAAACAGTGGCCGGTTTAGCAATCACCATCTTTGCGGGGGCAGTTGGGCTATCAAGTTATTTCGCCAACATTTGGGGAGTTGCCAAGAATCCTGCCCCGCGGCAAATTCGACGACTTGATGTATTCGGATTAGCGGACACTCCAGTGATTGGACCAATTATTTTCAATCAAACGATTCTCACGTATGTTTCGTGGGTCTTGGCCGTGTTATCGACCGTGTACTTGTTCCGCACACGCATCGGACTCCAACTTCGTGCTGTCGGCGAATCACCACAAACCGCAGATGCCATGGGTATCAGCGTCGTTAAATACCGCTACTTGCACACCATCTTTGGCGGTTCTCTTGCTGGAATCGCCGGAGTGTTTTACAGCCTTGCCATTGTCCCGACCTGGGTTGACGGCATGACCAAGGGTGCTGGTTGGATTGCTATTGCGCTCGTTATCTTCGGATTCTGGCGACCAAGCCTCACTCTGCTCGGCGCGTATTTGTTCGGTGCCTTGCAATCGCTCGGCAGCACACTGAAGGCCCGCGGCGTCAACATCAGCGGCGACATTCTTGATGCCCTGCCCTTTGTCATGACCATTGTGGTCCTTGTCCTCGTCTCAAGTCGTTTTGCCCATCGCAAACTAGGAGCACCCGCTGCACTTGGTGTGCCCTATGAGCGAGAAGAACGATGACATCAATTTCAAACGTCTCCCCTGAACTCAAACGCGTTTGGCATCCAATCGGCAAGATCGATTCCTTTTCTGAAACACCAACGCGAATTGAATTAGTCGGCGACCCGTACGTCGTCGTTCGACTTGACGGACAAGTCAAAGTATTCGCCGATGTGTGTCCGCATCGTTACGCGCGACTCTCTGACGGTGTCGTTGTCGGTTCAAACATTCAATGCCCGTATCACGGATGGCAATTCGGCACTAACGGCAAGTGTGCACATGTGCCCGCACTTGGTGCCGACGCCACGTTGCCGCCGGCTCAACTCACTGCCCCGTTCGTGCAAGAAAAGTACGACCTCATTTGGGTTTCGCCGCTTGAACCCATCACCGACATCTTGGAGATTCCCGAATGGGACGAAGAGTCACTCGCGCATGTCTGGATGCCACCAATTGATTTCAAGGCTGGCGCGGCTCAGGCCGTCGATAACTTCCTCGACTTCTCACACTTTCCATTTGTTCATGCCGGAACATTTGGTTCTGACAAAGATTTGCTGGTCACCGATTACACAACCGAACGCGGCGAAGACGGTTGGGGATTTGTTGTTAAGTATCCACACCTCATCGAAAATCATGAAGACCCGTTAGTCGCAACTGGCGAACACCCATTAGTTCAAGAACGTTTCATGCGTTATGACTACCGCGTTCCGTTCACTGCCAACTTGCGTCTTGAGATTCCGACAACGGGAATGATCAATGCGATTGTCTTTTGGTGTCAACCAGTCAATGCCGAGACCACTCGGGCGCACATTGTGATGGTTCGCAACGATTGCCATACACCCGAAGATTTTCAAGCCGCCATCGATTATGAGAATCGAATCTTTACTGAAGACTTAAAGGTCATTGAATACCTCGCCGACAAGAGTGTTCCTCTTGATCGCGGTCAAGTACATATTCGTTCAGATCGTCACACCGTTGAGTTCAGGCGAATCTTGCTCAAGTTGTTGAACAGTTCAACTGAATAGCTCTCATTGCTTGATTCGTTGATATTCCAAAGTTGAGTTATTTCCTTTGGCATCGATCATGGTTTGCATCAGGCGATCGCCTTTGGGGCTTTTCACTGCTTGACGTCGATGCGTTTCAATTCCGTTAGGAGTATTAACGATGTGCACCAGCGCAACACCATCAATTGACGCAGTCATCGAGACAGGTCCAAGTGGCGATTGCATTGTCAATGCAGTCATTCCGTCTAAGACATATTCAAATGATTCAACCTGACGCCGCAACTTGCGACGAACTTTGCTCGAAGTCGTGATTTTGACACCCTCTTTGGTGTCACCGATTTCGACCCAAGTGTTGTTAAACAACGATTTGACGTGGGCGTCAATTTCTTCAGGACCCATTGCCCGAGCAGCTAGCCATTCGCGGTAACCAGTTTGAGCGACCAGGCTCCACCGACCGATCCACGAGGAGTACTCAGGAATATCAGTTGGTGTGGTTTTGGGTGGTTGTCGGCGTCGACCACCGAACATACCGCGCTGCTTTTGCTTCGCAATCCCCATTACTTTGGCATTAACCGGGACGACTTTGTTGAACATATTTTCAACCGTATCTGCTCGCTCATGTCTTTACTAGAGTGCAGGAGTGGACAACCTCATGGATGCGCGCCATCAAGCGGTGATGACCGAACTTGAGCGGGTCGGCTGGCGAACAACCACGATCGGTTCACCGTTTATTGGGACAACGTGTGTCATCGAAAGCCACTTCGTCGCCAGCGCCATGGCCATTGAAGACCTCACCATTATCGAGGTCTATGACATCGATCTTGAAGACCCGATGCGAGCTGGCCTCGTTACCCGGCCCCATGATCCAGTCGTCAAAACTGCCCATCACCCCGGATTTCAACGCACCGTCTCGGCCACTGTGGTCGATCTGCGCAATCTCGCTATTGACGAGGTTGGGCCAGCTGTTTTTCAGGGCCTGTCAGCAACCACCATCTCGCACGTGCGGTCCCGTTGGCCTATTTCTCAAGACACTTGATTGAACTAACATCGGACCAGGTGGATGGCGATGAAAACAGCAGAATCTGACAATCAGAAACAACAAGGCGCAACATCCGAGCCTGCCCACGTCTCTTCGCCATCTGCTTCCACAAGTACCCTCGTCGCTCCCGCAACAACCGCGTCTGTTGAGGGTTTACAGCTTCTTGTTCAAGCTCGTCTCAGTGTCAGCTCGCCCAATGACCCGTTTGAACACGAAGCCGAATCAATGGCCGACGAATTCGTCAAGAGCATGCACGGACGAACAGTGTCTGCACCAACTTCATCGACCGGATCAGTGGCTCGATCTGTTCCTGACAGTGGTCTCGTTGAAGGAGGCGGCGGCGGACTCGCGACAACTGACGACACGGCAAGCGCAATCATGTCGGCACGCGCCGGCGGCCAATCTTTAAGTGGTGATGTTCGAGCACGCTTTGAAGGATTCTTTGGAGCCGATCTCGGTGGCGTAAAAATTCATAACGACGGCACATCAGACAACTTGTGTCGATCAATTAACGCCGAAGCGTTCACAACTGGCAATGACGTTTTCTTTACATCACGCAACTTCAAACCCGGAAGTTCAAGTGGAGACCATCTACTCG
>Ga0214919_10005026_pt1 | contig 19002 bp, 13 predicted proteins | sample LL1503_MetaG_FD_177994 | JGI IMG/M metagenome (GOLD analysis project Ga0214919, IMG submission 177994) | Freshwater microbial communities from Lake Lanier, Atlanta, Georgia, United States - LL-1503 | ecosystem: Environmental > Aquatic > Freshwater > Lake | place: USA: Georgia | collected...
CCGCAGGAGGACCCTGGTTCAATAGCGGTGCTGATATATGGGTAACTAATTGGATAAAAGAAGTGGCACCTGATTTAGAAGTCAAGCCACTTCTTCTTTTCCACCGTAAAAAGCCAGACAATTACGAAGAATTTCCAATTGATATTGACCACATTTGGGAAACGAATGAATTAAAAATTGATGAAATTCTTAAAGGTGCAAGAAAGATACATATATTACATGGTCATTACACCCCAACAACCGCAATTCATAATAATTTAGAAAAAATTGACTCCATTGTATTTCATAATCTTACCAAAGTTTCATTAATAGGACAAATGGGTAAAGATGAATATTTACATTGGTACGGAAATTGGGAATATGAAAGTGAGTTAATTGACAAAATAAAAAATAAAATTTGGGTAGGATTATATAATTTTCCATATAAAACAGAAAATTTACATCATATTCCAAATAATTACGAATTTACACAAAATAAAAAACTTTCAAACTCAATAGAATTGGGATACGCAGCAAGAGTTGAAGGTAGAAAGAATGTTGAATACATGGATGAATTGGGTGGATTTATTTCTACTAATTCAGAAACATTTAACAAATATTATAAAAAGAAATATGGATACAAATTTGAAAAAGCAAAAATTTACAAGTTTGATTACAAATATAAAGAAAGATTCTATGGACTTGATTGGGGAATATCTCATTCTTGTTTTCAATATGAACCATTTGGATATGGAATATTTGAAGCAGTCGATTGGGGTAAATTACCAATATTACATGAAACATGGCATGTTCCACTTGACTATAAGTACAAGGCGAATAGTAAGGAAACATTTAAAGAAACCTACGAAACAATTTGTCAGGATGATTACGAAACCCGTAAAGCAGAATTTGAAAAACTTAAAAATTGGATGATTAAAAACTTTTCTAATAAAGATGAGTGGAAACAAAAACTTTTAGATATTTATAACGGAGAATAACACTTTATACTATGGCAAGAACAAATTTATCATTAGGAAATTTATATAGAGCAGTAAGTGGTTCTGCGAGAGCAGGAGCAGTTTCAATTGGTGGCTTAGGTGGCCAAACTGCAAATGGTTCATTATTAGGGTTTGCAACCGACTCTATTACAGTAACGGTTCCAACTTTTACTTATATAGTAGAAAGTACAACTGAAAATGCACAATTTTCTTTTAGCTCAACAGGTTCTTTATTTTATTCCAAAGTACAACAAGTTGCAAATAATTATACTTGTTCATTTGATAACGCAAACTTCTCAACAGGAACTAGAACATTCGCAACTGGTCCAACCATAGTTCCATTAACACCGGCAGCAGTTGGTACTACGACATATGCAGAAGCAAGTTCAGTTTTAACAATGAGATATGAAGATGGTTATAATACTGCCGCAACTAACTATGGTACGGCAACTACTAAAACATTATACGCAGTAGATGTTTATAACACAATTAACCAACCCGATTTTTGTTTATTATTTGGTACAAAGGTAACTTTAGCAAACGGAACTGAAATCAATATTGAAGATTTAAATGTTGGCGATGAAATTAAATCTTGGGTACCAACAGGACTACCTGATGAGTCACAAGCATTAGATTCTCAAAACGATGATTGGAGATTTTACTACTCAAATGAATTATTAGGTGCTGCACAAAATGTTACCGTAAAAGATATTACATTTAATTTTGCAGCGGGATATTTTTCTTTAAATAATGGTTTAATAAATGCAACTGAAACTCACCCATTATATGTTTGGGATAATGAGATTGGAAAATATAAGTTTAAGAATGTGGGTGATATTTTACCTGGAGATAGACTTATTATGCAAGATGAAACAGAAGTTGAAATAACAAATATAGAAATAGTAACTGCAGATGTTGAAATTGCAACAGTGAATGTGGAAAATGCCGATGTATTCTTATCAAATGGTTTAATTTCACATAACAAAGGTACAACAACCCAACCTTATATTCCAGCGTCTGGATTAAGATTATATGCAGACCCAGGAAAAGCAAGTTCATTCCCAGCAGCAACTCTACCAGCAACAGGTACACCAACAACAGATTTCTTAGACCTTTCAGGATATAATACGGGTGTAAGACCTGCAGGTGTAACAAACGCAGCAGGAATTACAGGTGGTAGTCCATCATATAATGCAGGGGCAACTAAAAAAGATATGTATTTTGTAGGAAATGGTACAAACCAATTTTTCTACAAAGATACTACTACAAATATAAATGGTGGTATTTCTCAATTCAATACTAACACAGGTACAATTCATATGTGGGTAAGACCTACAACAACATTGGGTGTAGCATCAAGACATATTTTTGACTACGCAGGTTTCTATGGTTTAGCAATTGAATCAACAGATAGTTCTACTTTAAATAGAGTAAAATTCTATGGTAGTACATTAGGAAATAGTGCACAATTAACGACTTCATTATCAGCAAATGTATGGTATATGATTTCAGCAACATTCCAACCATCTGGAACTGTAACAGTTTATGTAGATAAAACATCGGTAGGAACATTTACCGCAGCAGCATTTACGGCACCAGCATCAACAAACTTTTTAACAGTTGGTAGTAATAGTGCAAGAACAACATTCTGGAACGGACAAATTGGACCTGTATTATTCTATAACACATTACAAAACTCAACAGTAGTAGGACAAGTATACGATTATTTCTCTCCAACATACAAATAAGATTTTGTTGTTTTGATTGAAAATTTTATATTTATATTGAGAACTAATAAATTTAAATTAAAGCATATAAAATGGCAGAAAAGATAGTATCACCAGGCGTATTTACAAAAGAAAACGACCTTTCATTTTTACAACAAGGTGTAGCTGACATTGGAGCAGCATTCATCGGCCCTTTCAAGGAAGGCCCATTAGTACCAACAATCGTTAATTCACAAACTGAATTTGAAAATTTATTTGGAGTAGTAGATGACACATATTATACTCCTTTAGCAGTACAATCATATTTAAGAGAAGCAGGAACTGCAACAATTTGTAGAGTAGCGGGTATTGGCGGATACACCGAAACCGCACCTTTATTATTGACAGCAACTTCGGGTTCAGTATCAGCTAGTTTAGGTATTTTGTTTAACGCATCAGGAAGTGCAAATGCAGGTTTTGCAGCAACAAATGTATCTGACAAAGATGGTAATGGTGATTTCTCAATAACAGGTTCATTATTATCAGTAACTGCATCTTTAAATTCAACAAGTACAAACGATATTGAAGCAGTATTTGGTACAACTCCATTTGGTTCTAAAAATGCATATGTTTACGGATTTTTCCAAAACACTAATATGTCATTCAATAGTTCAACTTCTGCAAGTGTAACAGTATTAGGTAATCAACTATTTAATTTTGATGCACAAGAAGCTAAAACTCCATATATTCAATCTCAAACAATTGGAGGAAGCAGAACTAATCTTTTCCGTTTTGAAACAATCGGAGCAGGTAATACAGCTAATACAAAAATAAAAGTTGGAATTACAAATATTAAAGCAGCTGGTTCTGTAAATGGTACAGATTATGGTACATTCACAGTAGTTGTAAGAGCATATTCTGACACAAACAAAAAGAAAAATGTATTAGAAACTTATTCAAATGTAAACTTAGACCCTAACTCTCCAAACTTTATTAGTAGAGTAATTGGTGATAGAAAAAGAACAATTGATGCAAGTGGTAAAATTTCTGAAAATGGTGATTGGGTAAATAATTCAAAATATATTAGAATACAAGATTTAAATCCTAACTCTCCAATACAAGCAGTTCCATTTGCACACGCTGCATATCAATTACCAGTTTCTGCATCTGCAGTAGTTGGAGCATTGATTCCTGCAGTAACATTTGTAACTTCATCAGCAACTGTATATGGTGGTATAGATTTAGATAATAATACAGACAATACAATATATGTTAAACCAATTCCAACGGGAGCAGGTTTAGGTTCAAATTCAGTATTTGGTTTAGACGCAACTAATGGTGGTACATTATCAGTAGGTGATGCAACTGCACAATTTGTAGTAGCATTCCAAGAAGGATTTGATGGTATGTCACCTGCAACTCCTATCTACAAAGGTTCTGATATTAGCACAGGTAACTCACAAGGTTTTAATTTAACAACTTCATTATCTTCAGGTTCAGTAGCATATGGTAAACACATTTCAGCATTATCTAACGCTGACGAATTTGATATCAATATGGTTGTAACTCCAGGTGTTATTAGAAGATTACACACTTCAGTAGCAACTACAATTTTAGATATGGTTGAACAAAGAAATGATTGTTTCTATATTATGGATACAACTGCAGCAGGTGATTCAATTTCATTAGCTACAACGCAAGCAAGTTCAGTTGATTCAAATATGACAGCAACTTATTATCCTTGGATTAAAACAATTGATGTAAACACAAATAAATTAATCACAGTTCCACCATCGGTATTACTTCCAGGTGTATTCGCAGCAAACGATAGAGTAGCTGCAGAATGGTTCGCACCAGCAGGTTTGAATAGAGGTGGATTGGTAGGGGCAGTTAGTGTATTAAATAGATTAACTCAATCTGAAAAAGATAGTTTGTATGAAGGAAAGGTAAACCCAATCGTTCAGTTCCCAGGACAAGGTATTGTAGTATTCGGTCAAAAAACTTTACAAGATAAACCATCTGCATTAGACAGAATTAATGTAAGAAGATTATTATTAACTGTAAGAAAATACATCGCATCTACTTCAAGATACTTAGTATTCGAACAAAACACAGCAGAGACAAGAAATAGATTTTTAAATATTGTTAATCCTTATTTAGAGTCAATCCAACAAAGACAAGGTTTGTACGCATTCCGTGTTGTAATGGATGACACTAATAATACTCCAGATGTAATTGATAGAAACATTATGAAAGGTGCTATCTATTTACAACCAACTAGAACGGCTGAATTCATTCAAATTGATTTCAACATTTTACCAACTGGAGCAGCATTTAACGGATAATTTGAAAAATAGATATTTATATAAAAGAACAAAAAAATAAAGTAAAATGCCAGAAGTATTAGAGTTTGATAAAATTTTCTATAAGAATTTTGAACCTAAATTAAGTAATAGATTCATTATGGAAATTAACGGTATAGAATCATACATCGTTAAAACTGCAAGCAGACCAACATTCACATCGGAAGTTGTTGAATTAGACCATATCAATGTAAAAAGAAAGATTAAAGGAAAATCAACTTGGGATGATGTAAACATTACTCTTTACGACCCAATTGTACCATCAGGTGCACAACAAGTTATGGAGTGGGTTAGACAATCACATGAGTCATTAACAGGTAGAGACGGATACGCTGCTTTCTATAAAAAAGACATTACATTCTATATCTTAGGACCAGTAGGTGACAAGGTAGAACAATGGACTTTAAAAGGTGCATTTATTTCTCAAGCGAATTTTGGTGATTTGGATTGGAGTTCAAATGACCCAGTTTCAATCGAATTAACATTATCATATGATTACGCTATCTTAGAATTCTAATTTAGACTAAAAATAATAAACAAAAGGGATACCCACAAAGTATCCCTTTTATTTTTTTAAAAAGTGTATATATATTATTAAACACAAAGTTATATTTTATTATGGAAAAAAACATAGAACAACAAGTTGAACAACAAGTTACAAGAGGATTAGGTACACAACCAACTCAAACACAAAAATCATTTCAATTCCCAACAGAAGTTATTTCTTTACCATCAAAAGGTTTGGTATATCCAGAAAGTAATCCATTATCAAAAGGAGAAATTACAATTAAATTAATGACTGCAAAAGAAGAGGATATTATCACAAATACAAATTTAATTCGTAAAGGATTACATTTAGATAAACTATTAGAATCAGTAGTCGTAGAACCTGGTGTAAATATTAATGATTTGGTATTGGGTGATAAAAACGCAATTTTAATTTCATCTAGAATTTTAGCATTTGGTACCGATTATGAGGTAATAATTAATGACCCAGGTGACAACGAACCTGTTTCGGTTACAATTGATTTATCTAAAATAAAAATAAAAGAAGTTGACGAAGGTAGATTAAATAGAGATAATGAGTATGAATTTACACTTCCAAAATCAAAAACACCAATTAAATTTAAGTTATTAACACATGGTGATGAAATTTCAATTGCAAAAGATATGGAAGCATCTGAAAAAACTTTAAAACAAAGTAATGAAATTACAACTAGATATAGAAGAATTATTGTTGAAGTAAATGGTACAAGAGATATTGGGTATATAAGTAGCTTTGTTTCAAATCAATTATTAGCAGCTGATTCTAAAGCTTTAAGAAAACATATATCTGAAATTACTCCTGATTTAGATTTAACATTTGATTATGAATCGTTGATTACGGGTGAAACGGAGGCACTTCGTATACCTTTCGGGGTTGACTTTTTTTACCCTGCCGACTAATTATTCTACTTTATTACATCAAAAATTATTTCAATTACTTTACTATTCAAATGGTGGTTTCAACTGGACAGACTTATACACCATGCCTATTAAGTTTAGAGAGTTCTACTTTAGAGAATTATTAAAGACCAAAGAAGAGGAGAAAAAAGCAGCAGAAAGGGTATATAAATCAAATACTCCGTCATCTAAAGCAAGAAAGAGGTAAATTGAAATTATATTATATTTATATAAGATAAATGAATACATATGCGTAAAAAAATATTAGTTAGAGAAGCCGGTTTATTAGACTTTTTTAAAAGTTTTTTCCAAGCAAAAGCAGATGGAAGAGAAAGTCAATGGCTTCAAAGACTTCGTAAAGCTGACCCTGATTTAGCAAATACTTGGTCTGATTTTGATGATAAAATATCAAAAAGTATGTATCAGCAAAAAAAAGATTTACAATCAATGGGTTTGGACACCGGCCATATAGATAAGATTATTAAACAATACGGATTAAAAAACGCATAATTTAATCCAATATGGCATATAAAGGTACAAAAATAAATCAATCGTCTTCACAAAAGAGAATAGATGAGCTTGAAAAACAAAAGGCAGCTTTAGATGAAAATTCTGATGCATGGAAAAGAATTGATAATGCAATTAAACAAATAAATGCAAGATTAGAATCAAGTGTTGAAAATATAGAGGATTTTTCAAATAGTGTAAAAAGTTTAGGTGCGGGTCTTGGTAAAAATAATAAGTTATTTGAAACAATGAATCTTTTATCTTCTGGTATGGAAGGTTCTATGAAATCCGTTGGATTATTTGTTAAAAAACTTGGACCAGAAGCTAGTAAATTTAAAAAAGAAACATTTAAAACTGCGGATGCATATAAAAGTTTGGGAAATGTTATTGCTGTTAATATAAAAAAATTAAAAAAACAACAAATAACTCAATCTCAATACAACCAATCTGTATTAGATTCATATGATGATTTAGAAGAAGCAATCGATAGATTAGAAAGTCAAATGGAAGGACTGACAGGTGAATCTTTAAAATCTGCACAATCAATAAAAAGAACATTTGAAAATCAAAAAAACGCATTAGAAGCAGCCGCAAAAGCAGCCGAAAAAAGTAAAAAAAGTATAGAAGGAATTGGATTTGTAACAAATAAATTATCATCTACCGGAATACCGGCAATAGAAGAATTGGGTGATGTTATTATGAAAGCCAAAGAAGGTGGAGCAGGCTTAACATTGGGAATGGCTGCATTAGGATTTGCCGCAGGTAAAGCCGCATATGATTTAGGATTGGTTGGTGATAAATTGGGGACAATTGCAAAATATGACGGACAAATTGCAATGGTGCAAGCTCGTGTTGATTCAAAAATGAAAAAATTTGATTTAGGAATGGGTGGCCCCGGTATGAATAAAAACTTTGTAGCGGCAGAAGCTGTAATCAATTTTGGTTTAGCTGCAACACAAGCACGTTTAGAATTCGAAGCTGCATCAAAAACTGCATTATTTGGTGAAGGATTGGGAAGTGTTGGATATGGTGCATCACAATTGCAAATGGCAGGAATAAGTGCAGAAAAAATAGCAGGAGCAATAAAAGAAACATCCAAATTGATGGGTTCAAATGTTTCTTCTAAATTTGGTGCAAATATTGCAATATTAGCAGAAAGAACGGGTCAATCGGAAAGTAGTATAGCATCTATTAATGATTTCTTTATGCGTTCAAGCAATGCAAGTGCGGAAGTTGCACTTAATATGCAAGAAGGTTTAAGAACGATGGCAAAGCAGGCACATGTAAATTTAGGAGGATTGATGGAGGATATTGCAGAAGCTTCCAAAGATGCACTATCATATCAAATAAAATCAGGTCCTGCATTAGCAAAAGCAGCAACATTTGCAGCATCATTGGGTACAAAATTTACAGATATAGCAAATGCTGGTAAAAATATGGTTTTAAACTATAAAGATAGTATTAAAGCGGAAATGTCTTTATCAGCAATGTTAGGTAAAAGAGTAGACTTATCACAAGTTAGAGCTTTATTTGCAGCTGGAAGAACCGAAGAAGCATTGAAAGCATTAAAAGCACAAGGATTAGACCCATCAACAATGAATATGTTCCAACAAGAAGCACTTAAAAATGCAACAGGTGGATTGGATTTAAATTCATTACAAAAAATAGCAACACGTAATGGTGTAGAGGCTTCGTTAGGAACCGGTAATGCTGGAAAACAAAATGAAATATTCATATCTACAAAATCATCCGCAGAGTCTGCTAAAATGATTGGACAAGAAGTAGCATCCGCAATGGCTGATTTGGCAAAAACAGAACAATTACAAGGACAACGAGAAAAACAAAAACAAGATAATATTTTAGCAAATACGGATGGTATAAAAGACGATTTAAAAGAATTAGCTCAACTACAAAAGAAAAAAGAAATTGAAAGTAGTGGTTTTGGATATGGAATGGCCGGAGCAGGAATTGCAACGGCATTAACTCTTTTATTAACAAGAGGAAAAGGATTGGGCAAAATGTTTAGAGGTGGTGGTGGAAAAGGTTTTATGAGTATGTTTGGTAAAAGTGCACCAAAAACTTTAGCCGCCGAAGCAAATACAGGAAGATATATAATGAGTAATAAAGGTAAAATGGTTCAAGAATTTTTACCTTCCGGAAAAGCAAATCCAAATTTTGCAATGGCTAAAAATTTAGGAAAAAATCCGGTTCAAGAATATAATTTAGGTAGAAATATAACAAGTAATAAAGGGGGCCTTATACATGAATATTTACCATCTGGAAAAGTTAATCCTAGATTTTCAATGGCACAAAATTTAGGAACAAAAGGTGTCAATGGTTCAGGAATGGTATTTGCAGAAGAAGCTGCTTTAGCAAACGGAATAAAACCCGGTGGTACGGCTCTGGCATTAGAAGAAGGAGTGGCATCATCGGCAATAAAAGGTGGTGGTAAAATGAGTAAATTTATGAAAGTAGGTGGTGGTGCACTTTCAGTAGCAGGTGCAGCTTTTGACTTTATGGATAGAAAAGAGAGAGGACAAAGTAATTTTGAAGCAGGATTAGGAACTGCGGGTGGTGCAGCAGGTGGATGGGCAGGTGCCGAATTGGGCGCATCTATTGGTGCATTTGCAGGACCTGTTGGTGCAGTAATTGGTGGATTATTGGGTGGTGCCGTTGGATATTTTGGTGGAAGTTCTATTGCAGACGCATTAACAGGAGCAAATAGACCTACAACCGACGCAGCCGAAGCAACAACCGTAGCAGTAGAAAATTTAACTTTAGAACAAATTGCACAAAAAGTAAAAGCAGGAGAACTATTGGATAATGAAACATATGGTTTAGAATTACAAGCAAGAATGATAGAAATGATGGGTCTTCAATTAGAATATTTAAATGATATTGCAGAAACCAATAGTATGACACAAGATGTTAAATTAGATGGTGCAAAAGTATTAAGTATATTAAACAGTAGATATAGTAAAGCATATGGTGTTGCAAGAGATATAATGCCAGGAACATTAGTATCCAGAAAGGGTTAGTGATAATTTTCAATAAAAGATATTTATACTAAATAGATATTTACAAATGCCCACAATATCAGACTTATTTAAAAATCAAAAGAAAGAACTTTACGGAACATCAGATATGATTCGTATAGAGAGTAAAGGTTTAATAAATCCACCAAGAGGTGCAGCTTTACTTTTATCAACTCCAAATTCAATAGGTGATTTAATAGGCAATCAATTAGCAGGTGCGGTTGGTGGTTCTGCAAATAGACCAGATGATACTATATTTAAAGATAAAAAATTTTTATCAAAACCAATATCATTATTCAAAACTCAAGCCGGTCTTAGAGATGCAGTAAAATCAGGAGAAGAATATTTTATAAAACAAACTCCTGCAGGTGATTCTTTACTTGGTAAAATAAAAGAAGGAGCTTCTTCTCCGTTGAGTACAGTTGCTGCGGTGGGTATTGATTTATTACAAGGATTAAAAAAGAAAAATCCAACTAAAGGTAATCCATATGGTCACAAATTTCAAATGGATATAAATGGTAAAACTTTAGAAGAAACAAAAACATTTTCTGAATTTTATGAAACATACAAAAATGAACAATTAAGTGGTACATCTAAAGGCCCTAAAAGTTGGGTTGTAGCCGGTATAGAAAAACGAGATAAATCAACATTTAGAAGTTGGGACGATGCAAATGAACTAGTTAATACCATAGATTCAATTGATAATGGTGAATTACCACAAAGTGTTATGAATAGTAATGGACTTGCAAATCAAGTTTGGGTTTTATTTAAAAAAATGGGAAATAATAATGTTATTCCATTTGCAGGAACTATAAGTGGATTATCAGAAGATGTTTCTCCTGAATGGACTAATTTTAGATATTTAGGTTCTCCATTTAAAACATATAGATATCAAGGAGTAGAGCGTAGTTTAAAATTTGAATTAAAATTATATTATTTAGATAGTTGGGAAAAAGACTCAATGATTAAAAAAATAAATTATTTAAAATCATTAGCATTTCCATATGAACAAATTTCTGAAATAAAACATTTTAATAAAGATGCTGAAAACCCAATCAATTCACCTGTATATAATCAATATGCGTTTTCTCCAAATTTAGTTACTTTAAATATTGGAGATATGTATAAAAATATGTTTGGATTTATTGAATCATTATCGTTTTCAGTAGATGATAATACGACATGGCCAAATAATAATCCTAGTATGAATAAGAACGGAGATAATTCATTATACCCATCAGTAGTATCAGTTAGTATTGGTTTTAAAATAATTGAAACTCCAGATATAGATAGGGGAACTATTACAAAATATAAATATAATTTTGACGGATTGAATAATAATATATTAGAAACACAAAGTATTAAACAGGCAGCTGCACCTGATTTACCAAATATCTCTTCAAACGACCAAACAAATACAGAAGCGGATAAAAAAATTAACACAGGTGAAACTAAATCCAATATTTCTAACTCTAAAGATAATAAAAATCCACAAGTTAAGAATAAAAAATCTGAAAAAAATAGTTCTTGGTATAACTCTATTGTGAAAGATAAAACAACCAACGGGCCATCAAATGCATGGAGAGGTAGTGAATATTCTAAATATAATTAAAATAAATTGCAAAAATTATGTCAAATAGATATCAATATTCAACAAAGTTAACTAACAAATATACAAAGAAAAAATATTTAGGTAGTATTATATATCCAAAAATAAAACCAAATGATAATGATATGTATGTTATATCACAACAAAGCGATAGATTAGATATTTTGGCTAGTAAATACTATAATGACCAAAGTTTATGGTGGATTATAGCAGTAGCAAATAATTTAAATGATGCATCTTTATCAATTGAACCAGGTATTCAAATGAGAATACCATCAAATGTTTCTAAAATATTGAATGATTTAAAAAAAATAAACGAATAAGTTATGGGATTTCCATTTGTTGCTCCTTTAAAAGAAACGGTAGTTAAGAAATTAAAAAGAAGAGAAGAAGAACAATATAAAAAAAATATAGCTACAACTTATTCTCCATTTGCAATACTAAGTTCGGGTGCAGTTGTTGTAAAAGCCAAAACTCCACAAGAGGTTAAATCTTTAATTTATACGGGACAATGGCCTAAAGAAACGGATGCATATTATGGGTGTGTAATTGCAAATAGTACAGAAGTAAAAAATACATACCAATCAGGAAATACAATAGCTGGATATGATTTAAATGGGCAACCAATTTATGTAATTAATGAAGAAAATAGAAGAGTTTCTACACCAATTATACAAACAATAGAAATAGATACTGATGGTAATAATAATACATTAAAAACCGCAAAAGTAAATATTAAGGTATTTACATTGAAACAATTGGAAATGTTTGAAATGTTTTTTTTAAGACCTGCAATGGATGTTGTTTTGGAGTTTGGATATAATAGTGATATTCGTGGGCCATTTTATGACCAAGTACATCGTCATTTATTTGTTGGACAAGGATATAAACATTGGGAAAGCAAATTTTTAAAACAATTTTCTCATAAAGATAATGCATATAGAGAAGCAAAACAAAAATATTTAGAGATTTTAAAAGAAACGGATTATAATTATGATTTTTTTGCAGGTAAGGTATTAAATTTTATGTTTAATCCAACACCTGATGGTACATATGATATTCAATTGGAGATTTCGTCCGGTAATGAGTTGCAAATGTGGGTTCCATTGAAACAATCATCACCTGTTGGTAAATTAGCAAAGGCGTCTAGAGACGCAACAGAATCATATAAACAATGGATGAATGTTATTGCTGCCGATGTAAACTTACCAAAATTAGTATTAAAAACGGATGTATTTACACCAAATTATATAAAATCTGAATTATTTAATTGGGGAGTAATTAATACTGATGAAAAAGACACAAATGTTTCAAAAGACCCTTATATTTCTTTTAAATTTATATTGGATATTATGAATACTGCAAAAACTATGCAAACATATAAGGGTAATATAATTTCTCCATTTTATTTTGAAGATGCATCTGGTTCAATACCTATAATGCCAGTATCATCTCATGATAATATAATGTCGACAAATACATCGTTTATATTACCCGGAAAATTACCGGCAATTTATATTGCAAATTTGCCAAATAAATTAGACCAAATTATATTAGATACAACCAAAGGACACAACTCTTTTATAAATGGTAAATCTTTTAATATAAAAAGTAAAGAATTTATATACGATAGTGATGGTAATGAAATACCAATAAAAGGATTGACTATTGGAAATTTATATAATGTATTTATTAAATATGAAACATTTGTAAGAATATTTAATCAAGCATACACACAAGGTGATGTTATAAATGATTTATTAGCAGAAATTAATTCAAATATGTTTGGATTGTGTAAATTGGAATTACAAAAAGAAACAGACGATGCTACCGCCTCACCACTAACAATATGTGATAGAAAATTAAAAAATATTATTCAAAGATTTGAACAAAAAGCAGAGCCAGTTTATAGATTTAGAATAGGCCCAATTGGTTCTATAATACAGGATTTTAGTTTTAATATGGAAATGAGTGAATTGATGCAAGGACAGGCAATGTTTGCACAAGAATATGATATGTTAAAAATAATGCAAACAGGTAAAACTGATAATATACGAAATGTTAAAGAAATTGAAGAATATAGTGCAGCCGATTTATCATTTAGACCAAACTTTGATGGTTATTGTAGTATAAATAAAATGTCATACGAATTAAATAAAGATTATAAAGAATGGCAAATTTCATTAGGAAATGATTTAAATGTAACGGGCGAAAAACCCCCAACACAAGATACAGAAGATTCATTACAACAATTAAATAAAGTATTGAAAGGTAATTATATAAAATTTAAATTAAATACAAACGATAGACAAAACACAACTGATGGAATAAATCATTTAATATATACAGACCCAGCATTAATACAACATTATATACCAAAAAGACAAAATGGAACAACCGTATTAACATTTTTGGATATTAAATTAGTAATTGATGGTATGTCTGGATTAAGTTGTGGTGAGTATTTTCAAGTAGATGGTGTTCCTGAAATATATAATGAAAATGGTTATTTTCAAATTACAAATGTCAAACATGATTTATCCGATAATCAATGGAAAACTTCTATTGAAGCTTCATATTTGTTAAAAAGTATAGATGTTGATGAAACAATTACTAATTTAAATGATGGAAAGGCATATGTAGAAAGAATAGTAATAGAACCACAACCACCATCTAAACCAAAACCACCTGAAAATCCTCCACCAAGAGAATCTCAAGGTTCTTCTTGGGCCGACGGATTTTATAAAACTACAACACCGGAAGGTGTTTCTGTATCAATTCCGGTGCCTCCTGGTTATTATATAGGTACGGATGGAAAAGAATATCCAAAGACAAATTCTAAATATTTCCCTGGATGGACTGGTGAAGTAGTTGATTTAAATGCTTATAGAAGAGCGAAATTACCAAACACATTTGAAATCCAAGAAACTATAAAAAATAATGCTGCTAACTTAGCCGAAATAAAGCGTCTTCAATCACTTGAAAGTCAAGATTATACTATGTTATCTTTTTAAAAATAAATAAAATGTATAAAAATACTAATATAGAATATAGTTTTTTAAATCCAAAAACAATAGTACCGACACCAAAAGAAACAGATTATGAAAATGGATTTATGCAAAGATATTATTGTCAAAAAATAAATGATTTAAACGGGTTTGTTTTTGAAATAGATAATGCCACATTTAAAGAATTATACGATAATCCATATTGGAAAACTGCAATATTAAGATGGAGGATTATAGGCCCAATTGACCCAGTGTATAATGATATGGGACAATTAATGGATATGGGTGTAATACAATCTAATAAAAATTCAATAGCAATAACATCATCTACTTTAAAAAATATTGGATTATATCTTCCAAATATTTTACAATTTCATAAATAAGTTCACAAAAATCATATAAAAATTTGGTAATTTAAATTATTTTGATTATATTTAATTATATAAACAAATTAAGTTATGAAAGAATACAAACACCTATCCGTTGAAGAAAGACAACAAATGACCTTTGATTGGAGATATAGAGGTTGGACGGTTTTAGAATTATTAACTGAAGATGAGGTTAACGAATTAAATGAAGAATTAGGTAGACTAAGATTAGAAAGAAACGCAGCAGAGCCTGAAAAATGGCAAGAGTTTGAACCAATAATGCATCCACACAAAGTTTCTTCAAAAATTGAAAAAATGTTTTCACATCCTAAAATTATCGAAGCATGTGAATTTTTAATGGAAGGTGAGATTGTAGGAATGCAAACTTGGGGTTATTACAAACCAAAAGGTGAATTAGGAAGAGACCAACATCAAAACGCATTCTATACTGGTTGTGGCCATAATGAAATTGTAAATACTGCATTGGCATTAGATAATCACGACCCTGAAAATGGAGCAGTTTGGAATTATGAAGGTTCACATAGATTACCTACATTACCAATTGAAGATAATGAGGAAAGAAAGAAAACAAATACAGGCAATTGGAGAAGTGAGAGGGGTAAGAGTTGTGTAATGCCAGAAGGACATGATTTTAAAAAGATTGAAGGATATTTAAGAAAAGGACAAGTAGCATTATTACATTCACATGTTGTACATGGTAGTGAACCAAATAGAGATACTACAAGAATGAGAAGAAATTTCTTATGTGGTTATTTAAAGAAGGGTGCATATTTTAATCCAGGTAACCAAATGAAAAGAGAACCAATTGATATCTATGAGATGAAACAAAAACATTGGGGAGAATAAATTTTGTAAATTAAAATATTTTTAGTATATTAGTAGGGTATGATTAATCTAATTGAAGATAAGTCTACCCTACTTTCTTTTTTGGGTGGAAATGTAAATATTGACCTTATTATTCCTGTGTGGAGTTCTCATAGAGCACATCCATTGGGAAATCGTTTATCATTCCTTTATTATAGACAAAGTGATGGAAGTGATGGTATAATTAATTTCAATCATATAGACGCAAAAAAGTTAGACAAATTCGACATATCCAAAATAGTTCATGTTAATACATTGGTTTTAGACAATAGGTATTTAAAGACCATAGGATTGGATTATGAGTGGGTATATTTTGAAGAGAATGGGAAACCATTTATCTTTAGTGAGGTCGTAGAATTGGTTTATAGAGGGTATAGAAACGACTTTAAAGAGTTGAATGATTGTGTACCTTTAATGAAGTGGTATGAAGTCTTAAAAACAATCCCAAATATTAGTACACGAAGAGAATGGGATAGAAAATATACATCAGCAATCAATTTATTGGGAAGGATGGAAGGGGCTGGGGTAAGAGTCGTTGAGGAAAATTTTATTGATAGTTTTGGCTTCCCAAGCAATTACCTTCGAAACGGATTTGTGTTCACGCAATACAACCCATACACCATTACTGGTCGTCCGTCTAATCGTCATTTAGGGGTCAATTACTCTGCTTTAAACAAATCGGATGGTAGTAGGTCTAATTTCGTTAGTAGGTTCGATAAGGGTACTCTAATTCAATTTGATTATGAGTCGTATCACATTCGTTTAATCGGTAAGTTGGTTGGATACCATTTTCCATCCGGAGAAACTGCTCACCAACATCTTGCAAAGTGGTATGGTATATCGGACTATAATGAGTCTAAAGGACAAACGTTTAAATATCTTTATGGGGGATTAGATGATAACGCACGTCAAATACCATTCTTCAAAAAGGTGGATGAGTATATTAAAGCATTGTGGAAGGAATTCATCATTTCGGGAAAACTAACGACACCTCTATACAAAAGAGAAATCACACATAGTAGAATCGAATCACCAAATGAACAAAAGGTATTTAACTATCTTTTACAAGCATTGGAGACTGAGGTGAACTATGGTAAGTTGAGAGAACTGATGAAATGGTTAAGTGGGAGAAGGTCGAAATTGATACTATATACCTATGATGCGTTTTTAATTGATACCCATCCGGTAGAGAAAGATGAAATTTTAAACTCTCTAACGACAATATTGGAAAAGGGTGGTCTACCTGTCCGTGCATATGAGGGAAAGAATTATAATGATTTAGAGGTTATAAGTTAAATTTTTATATTTATATCATATAATTATATTCAGTTAATAGACAATAATATGAAATTAGTAAACCTTATTCCGTTAAAGGAAATCGATTTTAGAAATCAAAAAGACTTTGATGCTTACAATAAAGCACACAAGTTAAGAAAAGATACAAAAGTTAATATTGCAGGTAAGAATACAACTGCTGGTGCAGCTACAGGTAAAGTACAAGGTACATCTGTATTTGGTGGTAATGATAAAGAAAAAACATCTACACATTCAATTCCAAAAGCTCAACCAGGGAGTTTTTTAGATATATTCAAAAAATTAAATCCTGGGTATGATGCAAATAAAACTCTTGCAGATTTTTCAAAAACATCTGGAAGTGATTTGAGCGATAAAGAAGATAGAGCAGACCATAAAAAATATGTAAAAAATGCAACTGAGTGGTTTAAGAAAATGGCAACTGCAAAACCGACTGTAAAAGTTGGAGATTTGGTTAAAGTTAATATGAGGAGTGATGGTAAAAACGGAATTGGTAAAATTGTAAAACCAATAACAATGCAAGGAAGTTATGGTTTTATGGGACAAGTTGCTCCTGATAAACAACCAGGTTGGAAAATCGATTGTTATACTGAAAAAAATATTGGGACTACTAAAAAACCAATAGATGTAAACGGAAAAAAATACTATTATAAAGGAACATTATCTTATGCACAACATGAAGAGGGTGATAAAAATGCATTTTCTAAACTTGATAGTGATAAAAATATTAAATTAAATCCAACTTCATTTCCAAAGAGTGCATCTAAATTAAATTATAAACATGCGGAATCATTGGAAAAATCGGTAAATGCAGAAACGGGATTAAATGGATTTGTTAATACCGATGATAATACCGATGCTATTATGTATAATGCAAGTTCCGGTGCTAATCCAACATATACATTGTATTTTGGTGGTAATGCTGAAAATGGTGAACCTGACGAATTTAGAGTAACATTAGAACCTACCTATGGTAATGACCCTGCTAAGTTAAGTGGTAAAATTGATAAAACTTTCAAATCTGGAGATGACGCTAAGAAATTTATGATAGCTGTTGCAAAAAAACATAAGAAAGAACTTCAAATGGATGATGAACAAAATATATCCGCAGATACTTCTACAAAATTATCTTCAATGTTACCAAAAAGTGCAGGAAACACACAATATGACCACGCAGCAGCTTTTAATAAAAAAGTAAGTAAGTTGACTGCTAATAATAATCATTCTCAAGCAGCAGTTGAATTAGCGAGTTATATGGATGATAAAGACGCAGTACTTAGATTACAACAAATCAAAAAAAATCATGATAAAAGAGGTTTTATAACTTCACAAGAAGCAACAGAAAGAAATGCATTAACTACAAAGTTATTACAAAAAGCAAAAAAAGAATTACCAAAGAAAGATTTTGATTTAATTAATAGTGCATTTTAATAAAAAGAATAATAAAGATGTCAATAAATTTCCAAGAAATCCTTAAAGAATTAGAATATCGTGTAGAACATGGTATTATTGATTTGACAAAAGAGGAACAAGTTACAACGTTAGCAGAAATACTTTCAGAAAATGGAATTCCTGATGCTAATAACCTTGCACAAAAGGCAAGAGTATATTTTTCATATATAAATGAAGATGATGTAGTTAAGAATAAAAAATCAGGTAATATCTATGTTGTTGGTAAAATGGACCCGACTATTCATGATATACCTTCATCTGCCGAAATCAATAAAGCTAAAAAAGCAAATGGTGGTAAATTACCAAAGGATAAAACTACATCAAAACCTGCAGGA
>Ga0214919_10005028_pt1 | contig 19001 bp, 18 predicted proteins | sample LL1503_MetaG_FD_177994 | JGI IMG/M metagenome (GOLD analysis project Ga0214919, IMG submission 177994) | Freshwater microbial communities from Lake Lanier, Atlanta, Georgia, United States - LL-1503 | ecosystem: Environmental > Aquatic > Freshwater > Lake | place: USA: Georgia | collected...
AGAAATTATAAAAACTATTTATAATAAATTTGAGAATAAAAACTTTTATAAACCAAATATATCTAAGCCAGAGATAGCATGTTTAAATAAAGATTTTAATTTAACAATTTATAAAAGTCGTGAGTTTTGTGATGCATTGTTTGATAGATGTATAACATTTCTACATCATATGTTATATTTATGTAAAAATGAATATTCACGAAATAATATTAAGTATATATATGATAATATAGAACATATAGAAACATCTATGAGAACAGAAATATATGATAAAAAATTAAAAAATATTATAGAAACAGAATTTATAAATAATAATATAAATAATAAAGATAGAATAAAAAAATTCATTAAAGAAATAAAAGATAATGTAGATACTAAAAATAATTCATTACTACAAATAAAGAATACTACTTCATTAAAGGAAGATAAAAATAATGAATATAAAATATCTATAAATAATATTGAACTTAATAATATATTTGGAGATCCAAAGATAATATTAGGTTTAAGAAAAGAAGAGATAATATTAAATTTAAGAATATCTAGATTTGAAGAAAGTATATTTTATAACTTCTGGATAGATAGAATTAAAAATATAAAAACATATGTAATGAAAAATAAGAAAGCAACAATAGGTGATATTGCTAATTTAACAAAAGAAGAAAAAAAAATAATGTGTATGTTAGAACTTATAAACAAAAGAGTAGAGAATAATAGAGGAGATGATTATTTAAATGTTGATGTAGATGATGAATTTAGATTGGATGTAGTACAAGATAGTGAAGATGTAGATGATGATATAAATATTAGAGATATTAGAGATTTACATACTTTTACACCTTTAGAAATTTAAAACGCCGATTTTTAAAAACAACTTAAATAAACAGGTGTTTAGAAATAGGTAAATCTAAAAGAGCTTATTTTTTATTTAAGTTTTTAGAAAGTTTTAGTACATTTATACTATTTATACATTTTTACGCATATGTTAGAAGAATGTGAAGAATATAAATTATGTTTTTAGAAAAAACTTTATCTATATCTAGATACATTAATTATAAAATTTAATATAATAATTTATACTATAAAAATATAGTATAAATTAAATATATGTAATATATAATGGGCTTATCCTTAAATAATTGAGCGTAGTGTATATTTTATTAATGTACACTACGCTCAATTATTTAAGGATAAGCCCATTATAAGACATACTATATAATAACGGTTAAGTTCTCTTATTACTAGTTATACTAGTATTAGTATATGATAATATTCTTAAATAATTTCATAGAAACCTATAATATAATTCATGATAAACTGAACAAAAATATGCAAGGTTATATTCTATTACTATATAAAAGAAAACACATAATAATAACCTTTGCCAATTAATTTTAGTTTTATACTTTAGGAAAGAGGACTTATAAGTTTTTTATACAAAATTGTATAAATACAATAATGAAAGATAAATACATAAAATATATCTTATTTAATACATAAAATAATATCTTTCATTTAATAAATTTGTAAAAATATTTTAAATATAAATATTTATATATATTAAATACAGAACTTTTTATAAATATTTATATTTAAAATATTTTTTTACAATCATTTATTTAAGGATAAGCCCGTCATTATAGTAATAATATAGTTTTTATTCTATTTAATAACATGTCAAATAAAATAGTAAGTTCTTTTGTAAATACTCCATTAACATTATTATTAATATTATTAATAATATTAATACTATTTTGTATAATGAAATTTAAATTATATAATTATCAAACAATTTTTTTTGATGATGAAGATCAAAATATACAAATACATAAAATGAATGGAAAAAAAAATTACAAAATTAATGAAATAAACAAAATGAAAAAAATATATGACAAAAATAACAATAATAAAATTCATAATAAGAATGATTTAAATTATATATTTTCTGAAAATAATTCTGAAAAAATAAATAAATATATTACAATATTAAATGATATTATTAAAAAATCAGAATTAAAATTAAAAGAACAATTTGATGATGTATCAATAGAAGATTTAGATGATGATATAATAAATTTAAGAATATTATCTGAAAAAGTTAATAATTATAATTCAAATTTGGAAGAAGCTCAAAAATCTATGAATAATATTAATTCACAAAAGTTATTACATAAAGATATATTTCAAAAATTATTAACTGATATTTATACATATAGAAATATGGAGCGTATTAATAAACTAAATCCAATAGCTTATAAAGAATATAGTAAATATACATCTCCTAAAAAAAATATATATTATAAGCAATATATATAAAAATCTAAATATCTCTTTCTGATGGTTTTTTATAAGGATAATTTAAAATTTTAAATATTTCTTCTTCGGTAGAACATGAAATAGTTGTTCCATCTTTAATATTCTTTAATCCAAATTCACTCAAACTATAACCTTTTTTCAATGCATGTGTTCTCATATCTGTATTAAATTTGCGACTTCCAGTAAAATATAATATAGAAGATCCATAGCTTTCAAATGGAACAAAACGTATATCTATTCTTCTTGAAATAGATTGTGATGGAAGTTTTTGTAGTTCTGGAGTTAATTTAATAAATTGCATAATATCACAAAAACCCATAAATTTTTTAGTACCCATATCAAGTTGATCCACTATAAATTTTGAATTTATTAATAAAGTTACAAAATTTTCTAATAAATTATCTTGACTATTATCTAAATCAAGTTTTGTTTTAATTAATGGATGTGCTATTAAACAATCAACATCTCCCGATTTATCTTTTTCTCTTCTATATGAACCACATATCATGACTAATAAATCTTTATTCATATGTGAAGCTATTTTTTTTAATATTATTTCTGCTTTTTGTATTTCATATCGTGGTATTTTTAAACTCATATCATTAAAATATTTTATTCCAACTAGTGATGATTTATGTAATTTACATAATTGTTTTGTTTCTATAGACAATTTTTTTTTTAAATTTGTTTCTAATATACTATTTTTTTTATCTTTGTCAAATGAATCCCATTGTGATTTATTATATTGGTTAGGCATAAGCATTTTAGAAGGCATTAATATAGAATTTGATTTATCTTTTAAAGTGAATTCTTTCCATTCAGAAAGCAATCCTTCTAATGTAACACCATTATCTACAAGTTTTGTTGCATTTACTTGTCCTATACCATGAACATAACGTAAATCAAAAATAGCTCCACCTCTTAAATCGCTAGGTCTTACTTCGCCATTTAATATTTTTGGTTGCGATTCAATTTTAGTAGTATCTAAAACTCTAGATGCATCTACAATTATAGATTTATTAGTTAATGTATCTTTTTTATTAGTTAAATTTATTTTACTAGAATCTAGTTTTTTTAATTCTTCCCTAGCATTGTTAATTTCTGTAATATTTCCTTTTTCAAAAAGTTCTAGTAAATGATATGACAATTTATCTGTAAAATTTAAATTAATTATATCTATTTTATTTTTTATAATTGTTTTATTTAAAATATGCAAATTCATATTTTCAATCCATTTTTTATAATTTTTAATTTTAAACATTATTGCAGCAGATTCTTTATTCTTATCTAAAGATAATAAAACATTATTTTGTTGATTTCTAATTTTAATAAGTTCATTTATAAATAATATAGCGTTTTCAAATAAGTTCATTTTATAATTTATAATTTATAATTTATAATTTATAATTTATAATTTATAATTTATAATTTATAATTTATAATTTATAATTTATAATTTATAATTATTTAAAATTCTATTTTTTTCAATTTTTTATCTAGATAAAAAAATTTAAAAATTATAAAAAAAAACAAATAAAATTAGTTTACAAGATTTCCATATCATTAATTTGTATATTATTCCATTTTTCAATATTATTGTTATCAATTGAATATAATTTAGATTCAAAAATAGTATTATTACAAATATCCATTAGCATATTATATATATTATGAATTGGTAATGTTAATGTATATTTTAATGAATTTATATTATTATTTTCATCTTTAATACTGAATATTATATCTTTTAAGTTATTTAAATCATAATTTATATTAATAAAACTTTTATTTATATCATCGCTAATATTTTTATCATTAGTATTTTCATTAACAACATTTTCATTAACAACATTTTCATTAACAACATTTTCATTAACAACTTTTATATTATTATAATTTGAATTTCCAATTGCAATAATTATAAAATCTTCAGTGTTATATAATTCATTACAAATTTTATTTAAATAATTTAAATTATAAACAATAATAGAATTAATATTAGTATTTTTATTAATATTATTAAAATTTATACCCATAATCATATAAACATCTTTTGTTATAAAATCATTATTTTTATTATATTTATTATTTTTATTATGTAATTTATAATTTGTTTTCATCATTGAAATATAATACTTCATTTTAACACGAAGTAATACAATATAATTATTATTTATATTATTTATATTATTTTTGTTAATTTTTGATATAATTTCATTAGTTTTAGTTCTTATTTCATTCAAACTTTTTAAATATAATTTATTATTGTCATTTTTTTCATTATTTTTATCATTTAATAATTTATTATTTTCATCATTTAATAATAAATTATTTTCTTCTATATTCATTTTATATAATTCATTTAATCTATTTAATTTATTATTATCATTATAGTAATAATTAATATATTTCATTGATAATATAACAAACAATGATAATAAAACCATAATAGGTCTTAAATTATTTAACAATATATCATTATTAGTAGTATTATCAAAATTATTATTAAAATTATTTAATATATTATTAAAATTATCAGTAATATTATATAAATCATAGTCAACATATATTTTAGGAATATCTATAAATATATTATATGCATTATATACATTTTCAGAAATAATATCTAAATATGGTTTAGGATCATAAAATACTGATACTATAGAAGAATACATTTTATAATATTTTTTATAATTATCTTTAAATTATTGTAAAATATTAATATTCTATAATTAAAAATAAAAATATTAAAAATAAATTCAATTTTTTACACATTTACACAAATAAAATGTCTAAAGGTGTAAAAATAATATTTTAAAAATAAACATGAAGTTTATTTATGCATCTAGTAATAGCAGTATAAAGAAGTTTATGTTTTTCAATTTCTTTAAGATTAGATAAAATATTATTATATTCAATATAAACATTATCATATGTACTTCCCTGTGATTTATGTACTGTTAACACATATCCATAATCAATTTCTAAATAGCTAGATGTAATTACATGACTCATATAATGTCCAAACATTTGACTCATAGTTATATATTTTGTTTGTTTATCATTTGAAATTGATTCTTCGCCAATTAATTTATTTATTGAATTCAATTCATTTTCATCATATTTAGAAAGCATTAGTTTTACTTCATAACTATTTTTAATTATATTACGAATATTTTCTAAAAATTCAATATTACATTGTTTATTCATATCTAAAATTGGTATATTTCTAGATATATTTGTACCACTGTTAGTAAATGTTACTAAATCGCATAAGAATATTTCAAATTCTAAATTATTTGTTGCATCAATAAAATCAGAAATATAATTAGAATGATTTTTATCTGCATTACTTTTATCAGTAAATTTTTTTATAAAGAAAGAGCATTTTTTACATGATATACGATCATTAGGTATTCCAAATAATTGTGTAGACATAATTTTATGCCATTTAGTATATATATTTGATCTCATTAATGCACTAGAAATATATTTTATTTTATGTAAATCATATTTAGGTAATATTAAATTATATTTTATTGATATTTCATCTGTAAAAATATATAAATCATTAGATATAACATCATTTAATATATGTATTGTGTAAAATAATTTGCGATAATGTAGTAATTCTTCACAATGTAATTTAATATCTATTTCTTTACATATATTTTCATTTACATTTTTTTCTGTTTCTTTACATATTTGTGTTTTGTCATTGTTTCCGTCTTTTAATTCTAAAATACTTTTAGAAAAATAATTTAAAATATTATTTGATGTATTTGATTTTTTTTGTGCATTTAATGATGTTTGTAATTCTTTTTCTACTGTTTTTGTTTTAATAATATGTTGTGTTGTAATTTTTTTACTTTCTTTAGTTTCTTTAATTTCTTTAGTTTCTTTACTTTCTAGAATACTATTAATATCAATATCTAATAATAATGTTTCTGGATTTTGATTTGTTTTCTGTTGTAATTTATTTAATGTAATATTTATATCACACCATTCTTTAAAATTTATAGGTTTATATTTTTTTTTATAAACTTTAGATACATATACAATGTTACTAGAATATATATGATTCTTATATTTATAATATGGAGTTTTTATAAGAAGCTTATCACCTTTTATAATATATTGAGTATCAATATTTATAATTTCACTAAACAATAATTCACGTATTTTTTTATTTAAGTATAAACAGCATTTATTTGTCCATCCTAATGCCATAGTATCGTATATTTCAGTTACTTTAATATTATTATCTGGATTTTCTATACTATCTAGATTTTCTAAATTTTTTATATTATCTAATTGTTTTTGTTTTTGTTTAATATCATTTAAATATGATTCAAGCCATATAGAAAATTTTTTATTGTATATAATTAAATCTGGAGCAGTATGTTTTAATAAATTAAATTCTAATGATATATCATATATTTTATTCCTTAATAAATTAGCAATTAATGTAATATCATTTTTACAACGTTCAACTAGTTTTAAATTTATACAAGATGAAATATTAGATATTTCTTTAGAAACTTCTAACGATGGTTCTTTAACATATAATATGAATACATTTGATAATTCTTCATTAACTGGAGGCAATTGACAATAATCACCAATATAAATAATAGGACATTTTATAAGTTCTAGAAGCCTTGATGTATTTTTATCAACCATACTACATTCATCAACTATTATAGACGTATTTAGATATGCAGAATTATTATATTTGTCAGTAATTTTTTTATCATTGCCTTTGGTAAATTCTTCTATACCCAATTCATTTATTACACGACCTATACTTAGAACTTGTGATACAGTTAAAAATTTTATTTTGCTATTTATAATTTGTATAATTAAATGTATATTAAGTATTGATTTAATATATGTTTTTTGAATAATAGTATTAATTATAGAATCAATTGTGTTTTCTAATATATTTTCAAGTTGATCTTCAATATATGTATTATATTTTGTAAATAAAACATCTTTTGCTTTATTTGTAGGTGCAGAAATAATAAAATTATTTAATGGTAATTTATCCCAATTTATAGATTTATACATTGATTCTTTATTATTTTGTATAATAATATCTTGTATCATATATATATTATTAATTATTTGTTTTATTATAATATTTATTATACTCGAAATTATTATTGTTGTTTTACCTGTACCCGCACTTCCATTTATTAATAATTTACTAAATGGTCTATGTTCTTCTATAAATTTATTAACTTTAATAATACAAGAATTTTGTTCATCATTTGGTATAAATAAAGTTAATTTATTATTAGGCTCATTAGTATTAATTATATTAGACATAATAGATATAATTGAGAATATAATTAAAATAATTAAGAATATAAATAAAATATAAAATAAAAAATTAAAAATCAATTTTTAATTTAGTTTATAAAACATAAAATATAAATCATAAAATAAAAACAAATATATATAAAATTATATAATATCACTATATTTAATTAAATCAATAGTTTTTGTATCATACATAATTGGAGGATCAGTCATGTTTGTAATAACAGTATTTAAATTATCAAGAAATAAAGAACCATATAATTGTGTTCTTTCGTAAGATTGTTTTGTAGTTTGAGGTGAATCAAAATTATCATTTTTATTATATATAACTAAATATAGTATTATTAGAATAATTATTAAAATCAATATACACATAAATATTTGTTTTTTTGAATTCATTTTTATTATCTATTTTATTATCTATATCTATTAGAGATATATTTTCATATGATATAATTATATTTTATATTTTTAGATTATGAATCAAATATTGTACCTTTTATAAAATAGAACATAAATACAGCAAACACTATAGTAAACAGCAACGTACCTCCCGCAAATGCTAATGCTAATATAATACCTAAAATAAATAATGGTATACCTAAATACTGTATTACGAATGGTATAAATGTACCATAAAACCATATTATAAATTCTACTATTTTTTCAACTATTATTTGCAAAATAAAAAGTAATACCATTTTAATATATATTACAAATTATAAATTATAGATTACAAAATATATTACTATATTTACATAAGAAAAAAACAAAAAAAATTTACATAAGAAAATAAAAATAAAACAAAGCAAAATCATGTTTATATTTCATTTATATTCCATTTACACCCCAATTTGGTTGTCTAGCTTCAAATGAACGCCCTGTCATATCATCAGGATATTTAAAATATCCGGATTCGCCATTATAAGCAGTTGAATAATCTGCTGGTTTAGAAATACGTGATGTTGTAAAATCACCTCCTTTTTGTGATTTACTCTTTTTATTTTTATTACTTGATTTATTTTTTTTACTTCTTTTACAAAGACGTCTAGCACCACCACTAATAACACCAGAACCACAAACTGGTTGATCCGGAGAACCAAACACTAGACCTCCATTAATTATAGCTGGAGGGGAATTATCATCATAAGCTTTATATACGGGTTTTCCTCCAATAAATTCCGAAGGGTCTGAACTATATCCAGAACCAATTTGATTAGGTTTAGAATTTGGTGAAGGGGTAGAAGAACCTCCAGTAACAGAGCTTAAATTTGCATCTAGATTATTAAGATACTCTTTAAAAGTTTGATTTTTTGGACTTCCTGTTCCTACACCTTCGCTACCACAACTACTACCTCCTTTGTGTTTGCGATTAGATTTATTTTTACGTGTACCGCAATTACCACCTCCTACAATTGAAGAACCAAGTGGAATTGGTCCACCATATCCCATAAATTTATTATCTAGATCTAGAGATGCTTGAGGGTTAGTATTGTGAAGATTGGAAGTGCCAATGCCACTATATTTTGGTGTTTGAATAGAATATGGAAGAGTACATGAACTTGAAGTACCACCTTGTTGAGTTTGTTTATGTTCTGAATTGATACCACGTTTTAGACTATTTAACAGTTTTTGTTTACTAGAATTGCTATAAGGCATACTATTTGTTAAATTAGATAATTTACCACCTTTTTGTGATTTGCTAGATTTTTTATATTTTCTAGATTTTCTAGATTTGCTAAATTTTTTTAATTGTTTTTTTACCATTTTTATAATTATACTTTTATTTGAAAATATTAAATAATATTTTTATTTATAATTTAATTTATTATTTATTATTTATTATTTAATACAAAGATATTATTTGAAATTTCATAAAAACTCATAAAATTAAAAAAAATATAAATTTTAGTAAAAATGTGGTAGTATTTAATTAAGAGCAGCCGTGCATACCATAATAATAATATCCTTCTGGAGTAGGAATTAACTTTCGTGCCTTTTCATCCGACATTTTTGCTAAATCTGTAAGACTATATGGAGATTTTAAATCTTTATCGGATTGAAATGCAGACTCGATAGGAATCGCAGGATTTAAAGGAGGATACTTTAGCTTTCGATTTGTCAGTTTTGCTTGTTGATCCATTTTTTAATGATTTTACTCTAATAACTTGACACTAGAAAATTATAATTTTAAATACATAAATAAAAAAAATCAATTTTTTGTTAGTTTTATATATTTTACTATTATTTACCTTCTAAAATAGAATAAAATAATTTTTTAATTTTATCATTAAGAGTAGACAATTCTACATATGTAAAATCTAGAGGATATACAACATCTTCAATAAGGTATGTAACTTTTCAAAAAATAATCTTGAAACAATTGGAAAGCTAGATTCATTTTTATTCAATTTTAATAAAATTTGCCTATAATTCATACCAAAATTTTTCAAATATGCATAATAAATACGCATATGATACAAAATTTGTTTTAATCTAATATCATCTACTTTCTGTTCTTGGGATGCAATGGATGCTTCCATTTTAAACTAAATCACGCAAATCGTGAAAACTATTTTACTTGAAAATATAATAATTGTAATTATCAGATTATTAGGGATATCCTTAAATAAACGAGTGTGTTTAAGGATATCCCTAATAAAAGAAAGATCGGATAACCTAAAAGCAGGAGAATTAATAGACTTAGATGTAGAAGGTTTTGTTTTTAATCAAATTGTCAATGACGAAGATTATTTTTTGTGCTGATTTTGAAAAAGCTGCACTTATTTTGTTTTCCCCAGACAAAAATCCAGAGTGTTTTTATGATTTGTTATAGGTTTTGATCTTTTTAATTTCAGTTCATTATTAATTGCCAAATTAATTTTATTTTTATCAACCGGTATAAATGTATTGCTTAAAGGCGATTTTTTATATATTTCTTCTAACATTAGTATAATAGTATTACAAGGAGGAAACTCAATACTATATGATTTTTCATTACTAAACATAACATTTCTAAATTCTTCAATTTCCATAGTTCCACCAAACATTTTCAAAGATATTTTATCAAATGCAGGTAGCACGTTTTTATATAATCCAAATACTTTAAAATATAAGAGATTTAATAATGCGTCTTTTTCCCTTAAACTATCATCATCTTTATAATATTGTAATATATATGATAAAGCATAATAAATACGCATATGATACAAAATTTGTTTTAATTTAATATCATCTACTTGTTGTTGAAAAACCATAAGTTATAATTGTATAATCAAATACATAATTTGTAATTTGTTTATTAATATTAAAGGCATATCCCATATTAATTTGGGATATGCCTAATATATATTATATATTTCTTTAATATATACATTTTTATCATTTTTTTATCTACAAACCTTTTTTCTAGTAATAAATAAAAAAATCAGATGTGATAGTTTTTTATAATTTTAATTTTATCTAAATTTTATTTAATTTTATCTAAATTTTATTTAATTTTATTTAAATTTTATCTAAATTTTTATCTAATATTTCTTTCATTTCGCTAGTAACATGAGGTATGAATGGATGTGCAATATCAATTGAAGTATAAACTAGATATAATAATATTTTCTTTCTTGATTCTGTTTTATCCTTAATATATTCTAAATAATCATTTGCTAAATCATCCCATATCCATGAATACAAACATCGTGTAGCTTTAGAAAATTCAAATAAATCTAATTTGGACTCAATTTCTGATTTAACACATCTTATCTTGTTTATCATAATTTCATCCTTTTCACAAATTATATTATATTCATTTAATTTATATTTATTTGATTCATTAGAATTAGAATCAAGTAAAATTTTTTGTGTATATCTAACAACATTCCAAAATTTTGTACAAAATGTTTTACCAATATCAAAAGTTTTTTCACTAATTGATATATCTGAATTATATGGAGTTGTCATCAATAAACTAAATCTAACAGGGTCGCATCCAAATTTATCTATTAAATATAATGGATCTATTGTATTACCTAAAGATTTAGCCATTTTTTTATTTTTTTCATCACGTACAATTCCATGTAAATATACTTTTGTAAATGGTTTAGTATTTTTATAATATTTAGAAGCCATAATCATGCGAATTACCCAGAAAAATAATATATCTGATCCTGTAATTAAAATATCTGTTGAAAAATAATAATCTAATTCAGTTTCATCAAATACACCAAATGACCATAACCATGAAGAAAACCATGTATCAAGTACATCGGGATCTTGTATCATAATTTTTTTACAGTCATGACAAATTTCACTTGAATTTTTTGAAACAATCTGTTTTGAACATTCAGTACAATTAAAAACTGGAATTTGATGACCCCAAATTAATTGTCTTGAAATACACCATGGTTTAATTCCTGAAACCCATCCATTAAATACATTATATTGGTTTTCAGGATATAGTTTAATTTCTCCAGATTTAACTAAATCTGATGCCATTTCAACAAGAGGTTTCATATCAACAAACCATTGAGTTGAAATTTGTGATTCTATAATTGCTCCAGATCTATAACAAGTTTTTTGAACTGAATCATATTCTATAATTTTTTCAATATGTCCAAGTTCTTGTAATTCTTTAACAATTATTTTTCTTGCAAGAAAAATATTCATTCCATCATATTTTGTATTTGTATTAAATATCTTTCCCTGTTTATCAATGATCTTAATTGGTTTTAAATAGTGTTTTTGTCCAAAATCAAAATCAAACTTATCATGAGCTGGTGTTATTTTTACTAATCCTGTACCGAATTCTATATTAACTAGTTCATCAGGAATTAATTTAATTAATTTATTAATTATAGGTATATTGAATTCATCTTTAATATTTGAATATCTTGAATCATTATTATTAAATCCTATTGCTACGTCACCAAAAATTGTTTCTGGTCGCGATGTAGCAATGGTAATATAATTTGATTTTGTTGAATAATATTTAATATAGTAAAGTTTTGATTTGACAGGTTTTACTTCTACTTCATCATCTGAAATTGCTGTTTGTAAAATAGGATCCCAATTAATCATATAATCTGATTGATAAATGAGTTTATCATTATATAACTTTATAAAAATATCTTTTACATAAAAACTAAATTTTTTATCCATAGTAAAACATTCACGATCCCAATCACATGAAGATCCAAGTTTTTTTAATTGATTTATTATTGATTTTCCAGATGATTCTTTCCATTTATATATATGTGATAAAAATTCATCTTTTGTCAAATCTGATACATATATACCTTTAGATTCTAATTCTTTTTGAACTTTAACTTGTGTAGCAATACCAGCATGATCTGTTCCTGGAACCCAACAAACATTATATCCTTGAGATCTTTTTAATCTAGCAATAACATCTTGAAAACAATTATTTAGAGCATGACCCATATGTAACACTCCTGTAACATTAGGTGGAGGCATAACCATTGAAAATTTTTTTCTTTCATCTGGGATTGATTTATAAGTTTTTTCATTTATCCATTTTGTTTGCCATTTTAATTCAATTTCTTTATAATTTATTCTTTTTTCAAGATTATTGATATTAGACATAATTTTAATTATTAATATTGATTTATATATATTATAATAATCTTATGTTGTTTAAATTTCAATTTTTTATTTAAATTTAAATTTCAATTTTTTATTTAGAGCGTTGCGTAATTAATTTTTATAATTTAAAATCGGCGTTTTAAATGTCTAAATGTGTAAAATTTACAAATTTTTTTATTTTATTCAAAACCTCCCTCTCTTGTTGTGTGGTGTTAAAAATGCACACAATTATTCAAATAACATTCATTGTTAAAATATTTTACAGATGGTTTAAATGTGTAAGACTGTTTATTTTGTCTTCCCCAGACAAAAGTCCAGAGTATTTTTATGATTTGTTATAGGTTTTGATCTTTTTAATTTCAGTTCATTATTAATTGCCAAATTAATTTTATTTTTATCAACAGGTATAAATGTATTACTTAAAGCAGATTTTTTATATATTTCTTCTAACATTGGTATAATAGTATTACAAGGAGGAAACTCAACACTATATGATTTTTCATTACTAAACATAATATTTCTAAATTCTTCAATTTCCATAGTTCCACCAAACATTTTCAAAGACATTTTATCAAATGCAGGTAATAAATTTTTATATAAACCAAATACTTTAAAATATAAGAGATTTAATAATGCGACTTTTTCCCATAAACTATCATCATCTTTATAATATTGTAATATATATGATAAAGCACAATTTGCCATGCAAAAATTACCAAATAATATAAATTTATCATTTACAAATTTATATGGTATACCCCAAGGTATATTTTTAAATGAATGGCAACACCATAAACAAGAAACATGGGTATTATTAATCCATTTACCACCATTTAAATTTAATCCCAAATGAGTTAAAACATTTATTTTATCAGTATTACTATTATATTTATTATTAAGAATTATATCAATTTGTCTAACATCTTCATCATTACTTTTTATTTGTTGACAATGATAACATTTGTTACAAAATTGAGTATGATTTTGATTATTAATATTATTATGTAATTGTTTATTGTGATCTATAATATTATTGGATTTTACATTATTATATTTATTACAATTTAGATTATTACTAATTATAGTATTGTTATTATTACTATTATTAAAATTAATTTTACTTTTATTAATATTTTTTTCAAAATCAGTTTCAAAATTAATATTATTATTTTCTATATTTGATTCTCCAGAATTAGTAAAATCATTATTTTCTATTTCATAATTATTTTCTAAATTATTATATAAATCTTTATCTATTAATTCATTATCTGTTAAGTCATTATCTGTTAATTCATTATCTGTCAAATCATTTAACATAGAATATTTAATATTAGTTTTATTAAGTAAATATTCTGGTTGTGGTTTAGGTATTGATAAATTAGGATTATAAGGAAATAAATCTTTTCCTATATTAAATTCTTCATTTAGTTTTAAACAACTAAGTGGAAGTTTTATAATTATATTATCTTCTTTTTTTGTATTTTTTTGAAATTCATCGTAATCAGAATTTTCATATTTAAATTTATCTTTTGGTTTACGTCCACGTCTTTTTGTTTTCATAACTATATCTTCTTCTTCTTCTTCATTTATATTATTATTTGTCAATTCTTCATTTTTTTTTAGTTTTTTTGATATTTTATATTCTTTATTAACTTTATGCTGCTTATATTGCTTAGGTTCTTTAGGTTGTTTAGGTTCTTTAGGTTGTTTAGGTTCTTTAGGTTCTTTAGGTTCTTTAGGTTCTTTAGGTTCTTTAGGTTGTTTAGGTTGTTTAGGTTGTTTAGGTTGCTTAGGTTCTTTAGGTTGCTTAGGTTCTTTAGGTTTTTTAGGTTCTTTATTGTTTTTAGGTTCTTTAATCTGCTTTGATTCATTAATTTCATTTCCATTAATTTCATTTATGTCATTAATTTCGCTAGGAATTACATTAGTTTCTATTTGTTTACTAGGTGTAATAATAGTTTCATTAATATCTATATCTATTATTGCTTTTAATAAAGCTTTTCTACCACGTTTTTTAACTATATTTTCCATATTGAATAAAAATTTTTGAAGATAAACTATATAAAAAATATTATATTATTAATAAAAATAATTAAGTTTAAGTTAAAAAATAAAAAGTGAAAAAAATATTAAATTTATAAATGATTTAAACAAACTGGTTTATAAGAATCTGGTCCCCCAACAAGAATTTGCTCTTCATTATGGATTATTCTTTTAGTAAAAGGTGCAATTTGATTACATTCTATGCATACAGATGTTAATTTTGTAACTGTAGTTGCATATGGAATTAAATCAAATAAACGAGAAACATAAAAAGGTTCTTGTTTATAGTCACCATCTAGTCCACCAATATAAATTGTTTTTTTGTATTTAATTAATAAAAGTTTAACACAATTATATAAATCGTTAAAAAACTGCCCTTCATCTATAAATATGTAATTTTTTTTATTAATATCAATATTATTAAAAAGTTCTTCTAAATTATTTAAAGATATACAACTCATTTTTTTATTATCATGTGTACATATTTCTGATTTATCACTATATCTATTATCACTAGAATGATTAATAATTAATATTTCTTCAATAGATATATTATTATCTAATAAGAAGCGTACAGTATTAATAAGATATGTTGATTTACCTGCAAACATAGGACCAAAAATAATATGTAAAATACTCATTTTTATTATTTAATAACTATTTTATATAAAGTTAATAATTCTAAAACTAAAAAGATTTTTAAATTCAATTTTTAACAAAATTAATAAATTATAAAAACTAAAAAAAAAAATTTTATATTATTTGAAAAATGTAATTATGTAATTGTAAATTTATTCATCATCAGAATTAACTACTTCAGTATTACAATTAATTACTTCATCAATAGAATCAGTTGTGTGTTCATTATCATCATTTACTGATGCACTATCAACATAATCCATATCATATTCAGGGACATCAAAGCTAATTTCGCAAGAATTCAATGTAAAGTTAATACTAGTTCCCTTAGGTCCAAACCACACATGTCTACTGTAAATTTCAAGACTAGTAATGTCTAAATCTTTACCAATAAGTTGTTCGGTATTATTAATAGGTTTTTTACCATCAATGTTAGTAATTTTTCCATCAAATCCTTTTTCTTCAGAATGATAAATTTTAATCCAAAGAGAAGGTTCATATTGTGGTTTTTCACCTTTCTTAATTTTATCTTGATCTGCTTTAGAATAAGACAATAAAGATTTTACGATTGATCTTAATAATTTAGAAGTTTTCTTAGTATCATAGTACTCTTTGCTCTTATCCAAAAGAATTTTAAATATTTCTTCATCAATATTTTCAATCATCTTGCGAATTGCAGGATCTGATAATCTAATACTCAATGAATAAGATTCTTTTTCTTCTCCTTGTTGTTTATTTAAAAACATACGTGCAGTAATATTTTCAAATTTCAATCGCAGGGTTTTTGCAGATTCTCCTTCTCCATAAAGGACTTTACATTTTTTAGCTCCTTTATCAAGAACTTCTCTTTCAGTTAAAGTAATTTGACCAGTTTTATAATCATCAACTGTAATAGCATTACTTTTATATTGTGAAGCTGTACCTATGCTAATAATATTAATCTTCAAAATTTCAAGACCAACACTATATTTACCAACACCAAGCTTAATTTTATTAAGCCAAAAGCATACATCAACTACAGTATTTTTTTGTAGAGCAACGATTAAATCTGAAACATCAGGAACATCTTCAGTTTTGCTTTCGCAGCTAAATTCACGATTAAGAACACCACCAATGGCATATCCATATTTATCATGCAATGGCAAAGTAGGTTTAAACATCTCTTTGCATTCATCTGCATTCATTTCGGTTTCAAATAATTCTTGACTACGTTCTACACCAAAGTTTATAAGACTAAGATCATAAGAGTGAATAGCCTTGATAAAATCTTGATCAGTTATTCCTACAAATGCTTGATATTTATCTTTTTTAATATAACTGCTATCTTTTTTAATGGTAATTTTAGATTCTTTATCGTTCTCTAATTTCTTAAATGTTTTTATTATGCATCCACGTGCGACTAATAAAATTTTATCATTATTAATAGTTGTATTAATCCATTTATTACCTAATTCAGTATTAACAATTACGCTACTAAATTCAAAATTATCAGGTTTAAAATTCTTAGAATCAATTGGTTTAATAATTTTTTTTACAGCAGTTTGTTTAGGATTAGTTTTTGAAGCCATTTTTAATTAAATTAAGTTAAAATAGTTTAATTTATGTTATCTTTAGATTTAGTAAAATTTTATAATACTATAATTTTATTATATTATTTAATGTTTAAGTTACTTAAAATTCAATTTTTTTATAGATATTTAAAAAAAATAAAAATATAAAAAAAAAGGAAAAAAAAGAAAAAAGGAAAAAAAGAAAAAATGAAAAAAAAACACATAAGTTTATAAATTTAGTCATTACCTTTAATATATATATTAGGTTTAGTAATAGTTATATCATATTTACGTTTATTATTATGTTTATATATATATTTCTTTTTAGAAGTTAATTTATTTATTATTATTGGTTTATTATTTAAGTTTTTCTTGCAATTTTTTTTTGTATTCTGTTTTGATTTTACTTTAGATTTTATTGTAAATTTGTTAATAGATTTTGAATTTAATTTTTTCTTAGATAATTGGTTTATATTTTTAACATATTTTACTATAGATTTTGCTTTAGTTTTTATATTCATTGATTTAGTATTATTATTTTTTATAGTAAAATTAGATAATAGTTTTTTAAATTTTGTATCTTTATTTAATTTTGAAATATCACATACTGGATTTTTATTTATTATATCTTTATTACCTTTATTATTTTCAATATTAAGAATAGTATTGATATTGCATAATATTTTACTTTGTTCTTTTAAAATATTATCAAATTCTAAATCATTTAATGTTATATTATCTGCTTCTTTTAATAACATTATTAAATCTTTATTATAATTATAATTATTTTTAGATTTACCTTTAGATTTATTTATAGATTTATTTTTAATTTTTTTATCAGAAATGTTTTTTTGTTTTTTAATTAATTTACTATCTTCTTTACTGTCTTCTATAATATCTATTACCATTTTTAATTTTTTTATATTTTATGTTTTATTTATATAAAAAAATAAATAATATAATGGACTTATCCTTAAACAAATGAGTATAAAAAAATATTTTAAATATAAATATTTATAAAAAAATATGTATTTAATATATATAAATATTTATTTTTAAAATATTTTTTATTTATTAAATAATATATAATTGTAATTGCTAGTAGAAATGGTATTCATGTATCTAATTCAAATGTTCGTGATATTATTTTTTTATTTAACTACATTACCTAAAAGAATATTATTTAATAAATTATATGGTGATAAAGGTTATATTTCAAAATATTATAAAAATAAATTAAAAAGAAATAGAAATATTAATTTTGTAAAACCTTTTAGAAAAAATTAAAAAAATAAATTAAATGATATAGATAAACTAAATATTAAAAATAGAATTAGAATAGAACATTTTAATGCTTTAATAAAACAGAATAAATGTATTAATATTAGATATTATAGATATCTAGAACCATATATAGGTTTATTATATTTATGTTGTATAAATAGAGGATTACAAATAGTTTTTAATTTTTTATATAATTTTTAAGTTAATAAATTTACTATTATAGGTAAACTAGTTTTTATATTTTAT
>Ga0214919_10005029_pt1 | contig 19000 bp, 12 predicted proteins | sample LL1503_MetaG_FD_177994 | JGI IMG/M metagenome (GOLD analysis project Ga0214919, IMG submission 177994) | Freshwater microbial communities from Lake Lanier, Atlanta, Georgia, United States - LL-1503 | ecosystem: Environmental > Aquatic > Freshwater > Lake | place: USA: Georgia | collected...
GCTTCTCACTCGCTGTTGTTGGCTTCTCACTCGCTGTTGTTGGCTTCTCACTCGCTGTTGTTGGCTTCTCACTCGCTGTTGTTGGCTTCTCACTCGCTGTTGTTGGCTTCTCACTCGCTGTTGTTGGATTCTCACTCGCTGTTGTTGGATTCTCACTCGCTGTTGTTGGCTTCTCACTCGCTGTTGTTGGATTCTCACTCGCTGTGGGTGTACTCGCTGTGGCTGTTGCTGGTGTCGGTGTTGCTGGTGTCGGTGTTGCTGCTGTGGCTGTTGCTGGTGTCGGTGTGCTCGCTGGTGTCGGTGTTTTTTTTTCTCGAATAACATTTTCAGATGTCTGTACGATTTGACGAAGCGATTTGCGGAACATGTCACCCACCTTTTGTGTAGCCTTCACCGTTTGTTGGCCAAAGACATTTAAGATACCAGCCTCTCGTTCCATCTCCTTTGACTCCTTCGTCAGTGCTCTGAGATCATCCATTGTAACTGAGTTGACGAAACTTTCAATCGCCTTGTGTATCGATCGTAAGACATCCCAATCGCGCAAATCTTGAAACTTCTCCAATTGACTTGCTAAAAGTCCTACTTGATCTTTCATGGCATTATGGCAATCTGTAATTTTATCAACCAATGTATCGTCAAAGAAATAGATGTAACAAAAGCACCATGATGGAATCAATTGTCCCATCATCTTGACCAACACAAATAATTTGGCAGCAACATTGTCAAACCAAACCTTTGCCTTTTCCTTTGGGTTTTCACGTAGGCATGCGATTGAATCATCCCCTCTTTTTCCGTCGCCATCAACAAAGGAGGACATGATGGGCTCCAAAACACAATATAGAAAATAACAATATTTTCCATCTGAATTCAAATTCACCAACGCTTCTTTATGACTTTCATCGTCATTCACAGGAAACCAGATAAGTAGAATATCATGCTTCACAGAATCCGCATCTACCATTGAGACGAGATTCGGCGACGACGACGGCGACGATGATGATGATGATGATGATGATGATGATGTTGGTAATGCTTGGTGCAGGGAAACAGTTGTAACCTCAACAACTAAACCCAAAATTAACGTGTTCCCGAATTGAATGGGTGAAATGACGATAGTCTGTAATGTGGTAAAATGAAAGATGTCATTTGGATTTTGTGTTGTGCAAAGGGATACGGTTTCAAAATCTCCGTACCATTGAGATAAATTTTCATGACAATTTAATTTTTTCAAAAATTCCCGAATCCGTCCATCAACATTTAGGTGATGATACGTAGCAATGAGAAGTGATAAATCGTAATCAACGATCCTATCTAAGTGAATACCCTCCGTTTTACTACCATCAACAATTCCAAAGGGGAAGTAGGCTGAGAAAGGGTAGGAAATGGTATATATCGAATTCGTGATCGATTCTTGTTTGATACCTCCAGATGCGGAAGGGTAGTTATCTTTACGTGTTGCGAAAAACACACTCGCAACGGGATATGACATGGCAAATCTTAATCGTAAAAAAATGTTGAGATCGTCAACCATCAGATACTTTTGTAAATTTTCCTTTCGAGAACAAAAACATAAGTTTAAAAAAGGGGGGGTTTGTTGCATGACATATGTTTCTAAATCCGGGAGAGTAGCTGCATCAAATCCTGTGTTTTGCAAGTACTGGGAAACGCTGGAAGTAGCGGTTATAATGGTATCGAAATCATTGTGAACACACCTCATGGACGATGCCACGGACGACGCAGAAGATTTCACATTGGTGAATCCGAATACTGATTGTCGTAGTTGTTTATATTTTGACAGATTATCGTAACCAATCTCTCCTTTCGTATATTGATCACTGTAGTGTGAAATGTACTCAAAGTTCTTTTCGTAAAGATAGGGTCCTTTGAGAAATGTAATTCCGAACTCGGTCCACCCACCAAATTGTTGCAACATGCTTGCAAAGAATTGGGGCGTCAGCATAAAATGTTGAATACAAAGGGACTGCATGAAACGAATGAATTTTGGATTATAATCTACTGCTGCATCAATCGGCGATGTGGAGGGTGCTGATATCGATGATGGTGATGATAGTGGCGGTGGTGTTGACGATGTGAAGAGATTCGAAAACCACGAAAACATTGACGATGATGGTGGTGGTGGTGACGGTGGTGATGAAGATGAAGATGAAGATGAAGATGAAGATGAAGATGAAGATGAAGATTTCGTGGCAACTATTGGCTGCAGAAAGATATTCCGGTGAATCGGGTCCAAAAATCCAACCGCCCCCTCCATCCTTTCCAGCTCAGACATCATCAACTTCACGGAAACGTCATCTTTGCGAAGGGGGTTGGTGGGAATGTCGCTCGTCCCAACGTCAAAACGTTCCAAATCACTGATCCTTGTCTTTCCCCAGGTAGTCGGATTAAAAAAACTGTATTTTGAAGATCGAAACATGCTGTTGATGGTGGATGTGACAGAATTGGACGACTTTACATTATTACACATGATTCGACGCAAAACCGAATCTGGAAGTAAATGGATCATATATCGTATTTGGCGTGTGATAAAGTCTTTGGGAGACACACTTGTTTCCAATTGAGGGACGTTCGTAGACAAAGGGGTGAAGTAGACATGGCGCCAAGCTACACTTTCGGACGAAGGAATAGTATTCGTATCGTTATGATTATAAGCATAATACGTTTCTAATTCTTCCGGAGGTAACTTTTGCTGCGCATCGAAAATGTGCATAAATGCAACAAAAACCTTGAAAGTAATGAAGTCAGCAAACTTTATAAAATTTGGATCTTTTAAACGTTCTGGACATTGTCGGAAAGCATATCTACAACCTTCTAATAGTCCTGTGCTACTTTCATTGGTGATAAGGCGACAAGTGAATTCTGGCGATAGTTTTCGAAAACATAAAAAATACGGTAATGTAATTTGAAGCCCCGATCGTTTATCGATTGTCGCGAAATATTGGTTTATATAGTACCAGTCCGAAGTAACACGATTGCAACTCTTATATAAAAGGGGGAGTAAATTCACTAATGGAATGGATATGTCATTTTTATTCAAGTGATAATATAAACTTTGCGTTAATAACTGTGTTGTATCTTTTCTACCCCTTGATTCCACGTCTTTTGTAATCTGGTAGCTGGTACTTATATTAAGATTGAGTCGACTTATCGATGCATGTCGGATACATTGTTTTGCTGCACTACTAAAAGTGCGATTAAATTTCTTTGATTGCATCATTGCCCATTGTTCATGTTTTAGGCGAAATGCACCTCTTGCCTCGGTGTGGGCAAATAAACAAGTGCTCAAAGCTAATTGTAAGGAAATATGTTTCGGAATTTCAATCGAAGTTTCATCCCTTGCAAAATTAAGGCAGCGATGAAATTCTTCCGTGGTAATACATATTAAATCGAGATATTTATAAATATAATAAATATGCATGTGCAAGGCAATGTTTGATTTTCGCTTCAAATATTCCAACTCTAAATTGTCAAACATTAAAAGAGGTTCAATAAAAAATCTCCAAAATATTTCATATATTGGTATCATTTCAGTTCGGTTTCCTGGGAAAAATAAATCGTCTATGTATTCCAATGCATCTAGATTGTCTTCCTTATCCTTGTCTTCATCTTTCATTTTGGTGAAAAAATGCGATTTCTTTTTATCGCATGAAGTGAAAGAAAGAGCGATGGGAATGTATTCAGCAAGTAGGTATTTTTTCACTGTGATCGGATCCTTCACTTTCACATCACTTATGTCAAAAATCCGCTCAAACCCAAAATTAAAAGATGATAATTGTTGAAACATTTTTTCAAATTGGGCATGAGCGAAATCCATATGATTGGAAAGGCGGGATTGCATGAAAGCCCAACCCCTTTCTGGAAAATTCGTTTGTTGTTGTTGTTGTTGTTGTGTTTTAAATATGGTTTCACCCCTTGCGATACCCGACAAAAATAATTGGAAACGATCATGCATTCGTAGTTCTTCGTTGTCTATGTAGGCATCATAATTTGTTTCTTTTGACTGATTCAGTTTTTGAATATTTGGGAACGCATGGATTTTTTGAATGTTCATGTTAAAAAATTTAAACATTTTCTCGCTGTAAGTGGATTCTTGATTTTGATGAAATAATTGTTGGAGGCTCTCCTCATATATATTTTTTAATAGCACCACATTATTTTCCCAACTCATGACTTTGGTAACGTCATCATAGTATTGATTGGATATATCCGTATCATCATCAAATACACTGCTCTTTGGAATAGGCCGATCAGGCTCAAATAACGAATTATGGGCTTCCGTTACTGCACTTGGCTCTGATATCGAATCTGCCACTTCTGAAGACGATTCTGATTCTGACGGCATATTTTTTTGCAAAAAATGACGGTGATTCTTTTTTTTTTGATATTTTTTGTTGACAATAAGTTAGATATATGCATTTAAATAGATAAAAACAAAAGGAGCGATAAAACAAAAAGGGGGCGATAAAACAAAAGGGGCGATAAAACAAAAGGAGCGATAAAACAAAAGGAGCGATAAAACAAAAAGGGGCGATAAAACAAAAGGAGCGATAAAACAACAGGAGCGATAAAACAAAAGGAGCGATAAAACAAAAAGGGGGCGATAAAACAAAAAGGAGCGATAAAACAAAAAGGGGGCGATAAAACAAAAAGGGGGCGAATATAATTCAAAAATAAAGTCTGACCAAATTGTTAAGTGAGTGTAATGAGTTTCTTAATCACGTTATTCTTTAATTATTTGGGGAATGCGAAAGATACCGTATCTGCAACAAAGTTTTGCCTCTTTCGGAATTATGATGTACTTTGCGATAGTCGATATCGTGAACTATCAAAAATTGCAGCATGGAAAAAATTAGAATTAGAAATGTATTTACAAAAAGATGATGATGATGATGATGATGATGATTATGATGAAAAAAAAGATGATGATGAAAAAAAAGATGTCGATGATGATGATGATGATGATGATGATAGGACGATGAACAATTCACAATTGTATAAGGAATATTCTTTGTTCCACCTTTTTCAATTCATCGAAACTGATAGATTTCCGATTGAAGACGAGGATGTCAATTTCGGCACGAAAAATTACCGATTTGTACGATTAAAAACAGCATTAGCGTACGCTATAATTAATGCGAAGAGAGATAAGACGGTTTCGTTATTTATACCCAACCTTAAAATTAATAAACAGGATAAGAAACAAGTAATGACGTTCCATCCTGTGGAAAACGTCGATTGGGAAACGGAAAATGGAAAGGTGTATACTACCGTCGAAGTAGAGGTGGAAAGTGTGGGGGGGGGAGGAATATCATCGGTTTTAAAATACATTCAATTGCCGGATAAAGTTCACTATATTTTAGGCTCCAATGCGCGTTTGTTGCATAAAGTCAGAAAATTCTACGAATGGCACGTAAATCTAGACATGCTTGCCACATTAATGGTATATGATTTCCCGTTCAACAGCTGCTTGGCTCACCGTATTCACCCTGTATGGAAACCGTGTTTGACGATTTGTAACTTTTCTGATGTAACCATTCAAAAATCAAAAGTTGTTAATGACGAGCGACGTTTCAGTGCATTTCAACTTCAAGGGAGCGACGATAACGGTTTCATTGTCAATGCTTTATTTGATAGGCAAAAGATTAATGTAAATGAAAGCATTTCAAAATTTAACGGTGAGAGAGTTGAAAAAAAAGTGAATGCAAAATATATTCGCAATAGCAATGGAGATTCAAAACCGTTAGGCAAAGATAGTGAAGTTTTTTTTCAAAAAGGAGATTTTACAAGACTTTTATCTGGAAGGATAGAAAGAGGGGTGACAAGTAAAGGGGATGATGTTTTCTATGATATAAAATACAAGCTTGAAGACGATATATACGAAGACTTCTATGATAATATATATTTCTTTGATCATGATATTTTGTATCGGCTTCTTGCCATGGTAGAAAAAACGATTCGAAAAGACCAACCGAATAATGATGATGTGAAAGTCGTTTTTAAACATAACCTGATCCCTAATCTGACGTCTTCACAAGCGTCAATTGAGAAAGTAGGGAACTTAATTAATTTATTAAATACTTGCATCAAAAATTATGAGACGAAGCATACAAAGTTGTCAAGAGTTTATGGACAAGAAGAATGTGTTGTCATGTTGCTTGTCGACTTTTTGATTCAAGAATAGAGATAGAGAAATCATAATTAAATCAATATATATATTTTTGAATCAGAAAGAACAACCAACCAACCAACAAAAAAAAAAGTAACCATGGTGAAGAATGTAAAAGGGGGATCGGGACACAAGGGCTTGGCACGAAAACACGTGGTGCTGGCGAATTCTCAAAAAAATTCACGCCTAAAAGAGGATATGGAATACGAACGCTATGCCGTTGTTACCGCCATGTTGGGAGACAAATGTTTTGTGCTGTGCGATGACGACAAGAAGCGACTTTGTTGCATTCGTGGAAAATTCAGAGGCAGAAAAAAAAGGGATAATATGGTTGTGGTCGGTGGCTGGGTTTTGATTGGAATTCGTTCATTTGAAACGGAGAAAGTTGCAACATCATCATCATCATCATCATCATCATCATCCTATGTTGGTAAATGTGATTTAATGGAAATATATGGTGACCATGAAAAAAAGGATATGCAAGAGAAAGATCCGGATGAGTACAGAAATATGTTAGAAAAGAGTAGTGGGATTGGTAAATCAAAGAGTCAAGAACGCGGAGAAAGAGGGGAGGGGGACGATTCCTTTGATTTTATTTCCGATATGGAAGCGGAAGCCATGGCATTGATGAAGAAAAAGGGTGGTGGTGGTGATGATGATCATGATGTGAAACTATTACTTGAAAAAAAAGATTCTGTTGTAAATGTTGATGATGATGACGATGATGATGATGATGATGATGAAATCAATATAGATGATATTTGACGAAATAATTATCGATTCAAAGACTGTACGAAATTATACATGAATCTCTGTCTTTGAGAAGGATGAGTCTGTGTTTGATATTGAGTTTGATATTGAGTTTGAATAGACAGTGGTAAAATATGTGCATGGTACGGATATATTGGTTGGGATGTGGATGTTATAAATATATGTTCAACTATCTCTCCATCTTCTACATTCACATCATTTTCGTAGTATAGAACATTCCCTTGTTGATCGTCATCTTCATCATTATGATCATCATCATTATGATCATCATCATCATCATCATCATCATTATCATCATCATTATGATCATCATTATCATCATCATCATCATTATGATCATCACTCCAAGCGGATTGAAATACCTTTGTCCGGCACAAAGGGCACGTGTTCTTTCTAAGAAGCCATGTATGCAGCAAGTTTGATGTAAACACATGCAAACACGGCAACATATTTACGACATTATCCTTTTCAAAAGCGTCCAAACTCAAAGGGCAGATTGTATTTCTCTTTTGGATATCCAAATTTACAGTTTCGTATTTGACCTTCGCCAACGACTCCACAAAATTTTCACGACTTGGGAGCATTGTTATTTATATATAAAAAAGTTTTTTATATTATATACAATATCTATATTGTTATCTGCATAAAAAAGACGAAACACACTTGTGCAACTTAAGTTGATAAATACCAATCTGGCGGTGTCTTGTACCACACTTGTGCAACTGGAAATACACCACAATTATCCGAATCACATTTAGCTCGACTACTGCCCGCGCCTCCATTCAAATGGAAAGGAAACGGTTTTTGTAACCCCTTTGGCATTTGACATTTGCGTTGAAGTCGATCCAGATGCACACTTGAATCTAAAGGGTTGTGAGTAGACTTCGTGTACCCGTATTGTCCATTCCGTAAAACATGCGAGGCAGTGTATGTCGTCTTCTTTTGGCATGTGTCTCTGCAGTCTTCCACATAGCGTATTTCTTGATTAATATCATCCTTATTATTACATTGAATTCTTTTCGAATGTGTATAGACCCCTTGACTCGTGTTTTGATCTTGTGTCCCCGTGGGGTAAGTCGGTTGGACCCAACGAAAAGGATAGGATGCCCGATAATAAGGGTAGTATTTCGTGACCAACATGGTTTGATTCGAAACAGTCGATGGTTTTATGTATTTGTATTGTTCTCCCTCCACAATCACGCGCGCGGCTGTCATTGTCATGACCTCGTCGCCACGATGATATGTTCCATTGGTACCACCGTTACCCTTTGCGAAAGCACCATGAAAGGGGGTGTAGGTGCGGCTCATGGCACTGGATCGGCCAATGTAAGAAGATGGGGCGCGCATGCCACCGTTGATAGAAAACCCAACAGGCCCGTAAGGGGCGGCATCCGTAAGCGGGAAATAATTGAAATAGGGTTGTTTGTTGACCCAATAACCACCGGGGGATTTTGCTGATTGTTTCGTTCCTTCTGAACAGTCACCAACTCGAGCACCATGTTTAAGAATCCCTTTGCGTTTCATGATATGTTGGCTCATTTTTTGTCTTGTGTTGATGTTGTCGTTGAAAAGTTGTCTGTGTGTGTGTCTGTGTGTGTGTCTGTGTGTGTGTCTGTGTGTGTGTGTGTGTGTTTTTTTAATTTATGTATGTATTTATATGAATCATATAGATATTTTTTTTTGTCAAAAATAAAATGGTAGTCGTAAAGATGGGTTTTCGTGAAGACATCGTTGTGAAAGAAAAAAGTATGCTTGCGGATGATGTTCAAGGAACCACTCTTTTGCCCCCCTTTGAGAATAATACTTTGCAAAGAGGGGGTGGGAGAGCGTCAGATATTTTCCAAGAGAATAAGCAAAGCAGGCGATGAGGGGAAGATTACGTGTGGGTAAAGAAGTGAGTTGGCATATTTCGGGAGCGGCGTATTTTTTGTCGAGGGTGAGAAGTTGGTAAGGATAATGAAGATCGAAAGTGATGCGTTGATAATCATCATTGTCATGATAAGGATCATTACCATTATTTGTTTTTGCATGAATTTGGTAAAGAAACTGTGTGTCGGTATACAGGCAAATATGTTGTTGATGATGATGATGATGATGATGATGGAGATGATGGAGAAACACGGATGATGGTTGTATGTGAAAATACACAAGTTGATAATTTTGAAAAAGAAATTCTTGTTGCATCAAAAGGGATTGAATGACAAGTTGTTGTTTTTGTTGTATATGTTTGATGTTATTATCATTATCATTATCATTATCATTATCATTATCATTATCATTATCATCCACTGTATTGATTTGGTTTTCGTCTGTTTTCAAATCTACATAAATATAATCATCATCACCTACTTTGCAGATTGCATCTCTAGAATAAAGGCTTTTTAAAACATAGATGATGGATTCGACGATTCTTTTTCCCTTATCAAAACCATCGATGTGATCATCATGATCATCATTTTTATGTTTTGGAAAGGGGATGCGAAACATTTGATTATTTTTTTATAATTGGCAAATTAATGTTTTGTTGAAAAGGATGTTCTTTTTTGTAAATTTATTTTTTGAGAAAATACAAACATGCTTTTTTTTTATTCTTTTTTTGTCCAGAAAAAATGGATCATGGTTTTTTTATTTTTGTAAAGTTATGTTTTGAGAAAATACAAACATGTTTTTTTTTATTCTTTTTTTTTCCAGAAAATGGATCATGGTTTTTTTATTTTTGTAAAGTTATGTTTTGAGAAAAAGGATGTTGTTGTTTTTTATTCTTTTTTTTTCCAGAAAATGGATCATGGTTTTTTATTTTTGTAAAGTTATGTTTTGAGAAAAAGGATGTTGTTGTTTTTTGGAAAGTTATGTTTTGAGAAAATACAAACAAACACGTTTTTTTTCTTTTTTTGCAAAAAAAAAGATCATAAAAACTTTTTTAAAAAAAAAGACAGATTTTTTTATGTCGAATATTTGAATCATCATGATGTTTTTTTTTGAAACAAAAATAGGAAAGAGGAAAAAAAATATCGACTATTTTTCATATTATTATTATTATTATTATTATTATGTCGACACGTAAAGAAATATTAGACAAGGCGAGCATTTTTCAAAGGGGGAAAAGGGTTACCATCACATCGGATGTTCTAAAAGTTAGGGGGAGAGGGTTATATTGCATCACCCCTTTTGACAATTTGGATTATTCAAAGACGGATGTACATTTAGGAAAAGGTTATTATGGGATTTTCAAAGTGGGTTGTACAAGTCGTAATATTCATCGACGAATCAATGATTACTTCACCTATTTACCACAGGGTATTCATTTATTTCTCTTTTTATTAAATCCACATCGAATAAAAACAGTAAACGAACAAGGAGAAGAAGAACAACAAGAAAAAGAAGAGAGAGAAGAAGAAGACAAAGATGAAGAAGAATTTGATCGTGAAATAGATGACGTAAAGGAAGGGGATGATGATGTGAAAGATGTTGAAGATGTTGAAAATGTTGAAAATGTTGAAAATGTTGAAAATGAAGATATCAAAAAAGGAAAAAAAAAGGGAACGAGAAAAACTGTGACCCCCTTCTTGAACTCGGTGGAATTGAAAATATGGCGATTGATAGAGAAGAGAACCCCAAAGAAATATTTTCAACGTATTCGTGGGCGAGAATGGTTTTTTACAAATTTCAGGATCATCCAAACAATATTTGAAGATGTGGAAAATAAGAAAGGGATATCGAATTTATTTTTCACGGGAAAATGTGAAAGTTTTTTATTGATGAATTCGATAACAAAAGTAGGCAAATCTATTTCGAACTTGGAGGTTGAAAATGATATCTATTTGAAAAAAGAGATGAATCTAAATTTTCGTCCCTCTTTCACAAATGAAAGGCGTGAATGGATGATGACAATGATCCATTTTTTCAAAGAGGGTGTGGTAAAAAAACGCAAGGCAAAGTATGAGTCACATAAATTGACAGGGTTTCGTCGAAAATTGGTGGTGGCGGATATAAGAGACAAATCGCTCATGTCCCTTTTGCAAACCAAGAATGGAATATATTGCATCACCCCTTACGATTTCACGACATTGCAAAACACCTCAGCGGAACGGGCACTTGGAAATGGTCGGAAATCATCCTCTCCTTCGTCACCTTTTACATCACAGGAGAAGTTTGATGAAATGTATGGTCTTTTCAAAATAGGGATAACGCTAAAGCGTAAATTGGCGGATCGTTTGGCGGATTATTCGTACTACTTTCCAATGGGTGTTTATTGTGTCATGTTTATGTATGATTTTATTTTACCAGAAGATGTAACGGAGGAAGACTATATCAAGGATTTGGAAAAGAGTGTGTTTGAGATGACGCTTATGGAAAATGTGGTGAATAATAATAATAATAATAATAATACTAATAACAAGAAAAATAACCGTTCCGAGCCCATCTTTTGTAGTGGATATGTGAAAAAGAGGAATTGGATGTTGGAAGGGCAGACCGAATGGTTGTATACGAATGTGAACCATTTGCGTAATGCCTTTCTCAAAGTGAGTGAAAATAAGTGTAAATCGTTAATTTGTCCGCTATATCAAAACGCGATGGAGACGTGGAAGCATCATCATTACGAGTGTCACTTTTTGTTTACGGGATATACAAAGTATGCACTATTGAGGGGAAGATTGCGTGATTTGTTTGAGAAGCAAAAGAATAAGTGGATTGCGTTACCGCAGGATCCTGAGGATGTTTTGCAAGATGAGGTGGAAAAAACACAAAGGAGGATGTTACGTAAACATTTGTATGCAAAATATCAAGCGCATAATGACGATGCTGCTGATGATGATAAAGATGTTGTTGCTAGAATTCGTCATAGGACACGTCGCCCCTTTTTCAGGAAAAAAAAACCAATCGATGATAAAAATGATGAAGAGAATGATTCTGATGATTACTCGATAGATATTGAACACATCCCCTCCTCCTTTGTGAATCTGTTGAAAAAGAAGAAAACACGAAAACGAGGAATATTACCTTTGACTGGTGAAAAGCGGGGGGAGATATTGAAAGTAGAAAATGGTAAGATAATGGAAGAAGTGTCAGTGCTGGCTCAAAGGGTTCACGAAATGGAGAACGAGCTAGGGCGAAGGGGTGATGCGGATTTTATGGGCAAAGAGGGGGTAGAATTAGTAGAGAGAGAGAAAATTGTAAATTTCGCAAACTTTAGTGATTTGATGTTACGGCGGCTGGTGAGGCAAAGGCAGCGTCAAATTGCTGAGATGGAGAGACGGGTTACGATTAATAATTTACAAATTGAAAGAGAGGAGAGGGAAGCGAAACTGCTAAAAAATGTAAATAATACAAAAAATGCATTGCTGACAACAGCATAATATTTAACAATTTTTATCATTATCATTATCATTATCATTATCATCATATTCAAGCAAAATAGTAGGCGTTTCCTCTTCCTCGTCCTCGTCCTCCTTCGCATGGTCAACATATCTGCCTCCCCTTTCTTGAGCAGCAGCGGGAAGAACATCCATGAGAGCAAGAGTGTCATTGTGTTTCTTGATTTCCGCTTTGGTCAATTTGCGGTAGACGGGGGAGAATACCTCTTTGCAAAGAGACTTGGTGGAAGGACGTTTTTGAATCATAAACTCTTTGTTAAAAAGATCGCAAAGGGAGTGAAACATGGCTTCGTACACTTTGTGTTTGGCTTTGATGACCTTATCGCGAATTTTGATGTCGGCGTGGCTGTAAAGGGAGGCTAGGCGGTAGTGGTCATCGGCAACGAAAACGTAGAAAGGAAAGGTGTGGCTGAAGTAGTCACGATGAGAGTAGTCGGAGAAGCAGTAGTGTCCGTTGAGACGAATGTACTCGACACCCTTGTGTTGAATGACATGGAGACTATCCCCCCTTTTGTAACTGAAGTGGGTTAAAGGTAAGTGAAAAATGCGTTGAAGGAGGTCAGGCTTGGGGAGGTCGTCGGGTAGAGTATACTTTCCAGACATGATGGGGTAATCGGCGAAGTTATGGTAAGAAGGGGTGGGTTGAAGGGACGACTTTTGAAACGCCTTGTGAGGGATTTTGTAAAGTTTAGATTTAACGTTATCGGGTTGAACCATATTGTTGACGAATTAAAAAAAAAATTAAAAAAATTTGTCCAAAAAATGTTCGATTTTTGTCGAGTTTATAAAATGATTTAAATTATGAATTTGTGTAATAATTGACAATATATTATTACAATCGATTGTCACGTTCGACGAAACATGATGTAAATTTGTCATAAAAACTTATTTTTTTGAAACTTTTTTCTTTGAAACTTTTTTCTTTGAAACTTTTTTCTTTGAAACTTTTTTCTTTGAAACTTTTTTTTTGAAACTTTTTTCTTTGAAACTTTTTTTTTGAAACTTTTTTCTTTGAAACTTTTTTTTTGAAACTTTTTTCTTTGAAACTTTTTTGTTTGAAACTTTTAACTTATTTTATTTACAACTTAAACAAATCTCCATCCTCAATGACCCATCTCATTTCTTCCTCTGACAGTTTAGGAGCTGAGAGTATATAATTATTGTTGGTAAAATCAAAGGGGGATGATAAAGGGGAAAATGAATCAGTGGCTTCATCTTCATCTTCATATTTATCATCATCATCATCATCATCATCATCATTTTCCCCTTTCTCCATGAGCTCTTCGGGTTGGGCATACTTGATGATATAAATGGCATGAAGTCGAAGATAATCGCTAATTTGGTGCCTTAAAATCATATAAATGTCGTTATTTCCCATCCCTTGATTACGCAAAAGATCGATTTCATAATCAATCGACTGTCGTTGGTGTGCTAGATAATTCCCAGTCGCGGTCCGCATAAACTCAAAAAATTCGACCGACATTGTGTGTGTGTGTGTGTGTGTGTGTGTGTGTGTATTTTTTTAAATAATGAAATATTCGAGAAAAAAGAAAAAAAAATGATAAATGAAAAAGATCGAAATTTATTTAATTTTCAATGTGAGCGTGTGAGCGTAGACGTCTACGTGGCAAAAAAAAAGACGTAACTACCACTCAAATTTACCCCTTTTTTCATGTGTCGTCTCTTCTTCTTTTGGAAATACAAAGGGTGAACGAGTAATTGCTTTACGCTTGTTGCGTGGTGGCGTACGCGGTGGAGAATCATCCTCATCAAATAGTGTAACAATGAGTGGTGCCGTTGCTCTTGAAGAAGATGACGATGACGATGACGATGATGTGAAAGTTGACAGATTGACGCCGAGGAATTCAATGTCTTGTTGTTCTTGTTGTTGTTTTCCCGTCTTGGGGACGTCTCTGTTTGTTTCGAACGTGAGAATTGTTCCAAAGTGTTGAAATACGCATTTACTGATGGTTTCAAAGAGGGGATCGTATTTGCCTCCTTCTCTTGGGTTGTGCGAAGTCACGATGATGTTGTAAAGATCAGTAAAGGCAAAGATCTGGACAAAAATGTCCATTGAAAATTCCTCCTCCTCCTCTTTATCAAGTGCTTGATCCGTCGGATTTTTGATGAAAGAGGAGACTCGGTATTCGAAAAAGCAGTGCTCAGTCTCCCTCTTTGGCATAAACTCCTTAATCTTCCCCTTGTGCAAGCCCTCGGTAAAGTAAGTGGTGTATCGACCATCGATTTCTTGATTCATCATCATTACCGCATTGTAATTCGTAAACTCGGAGAAAGTTTTGCCAAAAAGGGTGTGTGTCTCTTTGACCGGACATTTGAAATGATTGCACGCAAATGATTTTTCCACGACGTAAAAAGAAGATTGGTTCACCATCATCATTTCTTTTCTCGCGTACAGAATTTTGTTTTGAAAAAATTTTTTTGAAAAAATTCAAATTATATAATAAATAATTAAATAATGACATATCATCGAAAATGGGCACCTGCTTTGGTCTGGTGTTGCAAAATATATAAAAACGTAGATTTTTCCCTTTTTTTCCAGAGTCAATAGTGCATCCAAATGGGGTTTTTGTATGGTGCAGAAATGAGGCGTTTTTTCATAAATGGGGGGTAAAAAAGCTGTTCGGAAATCAGTGATTTGGAAATTCGTATGTGCACATATCTTCCGAGTATCATCAAAAAGTAACTGTTGAATTATTTAATGCCCCACTCTATAGATGATATAATTCTTTTTTACTATAAATCTTGTGTGTGCAGAAATGGGGCGCTTTTTCATAAATGAGGGGTTAAAAGGTGTTGTTGTTTTTTTTTCAATTTTGTTTTTATTTAAACTTAAGCACACACCCGCACCCCCCCCCTGCTTTGTCTTCTTATCATGCTAATGAATTCTAGGTCTCTTTCCCAGCCTGCCTCGACCGATGGGTTTATCGCTGCCCATAGTGACCAAATCGATCTCTCGGTAGAAGTCCACTTCGGGGATAGGGGAATCTGGAATTTCGATCAATAATATTTTCGGTGCTTCTTCTGCTGCTCTCCCCCCGCCCTTTTCTTCCACACCGCCCCCTTCTTTTCCAGCTTCCAAGACATGCACCCCTTTGTTTTCAGCCTCATCCTCCTCATCCTCCTCCTCTTCCTCCTCTTCATAATCTTCTTCCTCTTCTTCACCAGCAGAAATGTCGCTAATGTTGCGCTTGGTGGATACGTAAACAACGCCGAATTCGTCATCATCATCATCATCATCATCATTTTCTTCCAGATCATCATCAAACGCTAGCGCTTTTTTCCCCACTACCTCAAAGTCACTCATTTTTTTTCGGTTATAATTAAAATATGACATAGAGACGGAAATGAGCGGTTAAACAAAAGCGGAAAAAAGTTTCAAAGAAAAAAGTTTCAAAGAAAAAAGTTTCAAAGAAAAAAGTTTCAAAAAAAAAGTTTCAAAGAAAAAAGTTTCAAAGAAAAAAATTTCAAAGAAAAAAATTTCAAAGAAAAAAATTTCAAAGAAAAAAATTTCAAAGAAAAAAATTTCAAAGAAAAAAAATTCAAAGAAAAAAAATTTCAAAGAAAAAAGTTTCAAAGAAAAAAGTTTCAAAGAAAAAAGTTTCAAAGAAAAAAGTTTCAAAGAAAAAAATTTCAAAGAAAAAAATTTCAAAGAAAAAAATTTCAAAGAAAAAAGTTTCAAAGAAAAAAGTTTCAAAGAAAAAAGTTTCAAAGAAAAAAATTTCAAAGAAAAAAGTTTCAAAGAAAAAAGTTTCAAAGAAAAAAGTTTCAAAGAAAAAAGTTTCAAAGAAAAAAGTTTCAAAGAAAAAAGTTTCAAAGAAAAAAATTTCAAAGAAAAAAGTTTCAAAGAAAAAAATTTCAAAGAAAAAAATTTCAAAGAAAAAAGTTTCAAAGAAAAAAGTTTCAAAGAAAAAAGTTTCAAAGAAAAAAGTTTCAAAGAAAAAAATTTCAAAGAAAAAAGTTTCAAAGAAAAAAATTTCAAAGAAAAAAATTTCAAAGAAAAAAATTTCAAAGAAAAAAGTTTCAAAGAAAAAAGTTTCAAAGAAAAAAGTTTCAAAGAAAAAAGTTTCAAAGAAAATTCGTGAAAAAAGTCGGAAAAATTCTGGGAAAAAAGACCTGAAAAAAGTCGGAAAAATTCTGGGAAAAAAGACGTGAAAAAAGTCGGAAAATTCTGGGAAAAAAGACGTGAAAAAAGTCGTCAAATAACACGACAAAAAAGCCTGCTCCTCCTCCTTTGCGAGTTTTGGGAATAGTGTACCATTGATATATGTGTATGGATCAGATTTCAGATGAGTTGAAAATTTCAGATAGACCCCCTTTTTTATGAGGGTACAATTATATTTCTCCTGCCTCTGTCGATTTTGCCGGGAGAAAATATGTTTTTTTGCCATGAAATTTTTTGGACCCCTCTTTTTTATGAGGGTAAAAACATATTTCTCCTGCCTCTGTCCATTTTGCCGGGAGAGAAGATTGTTTTTTTTCTATGAGGATTTTTTTTGATTTTTTTTGCTGAGGCAGCACCAGCAGGGACCTTGTTTTTTTGTTTTTTTGCTTGATATGTGTTGTTTGCTTGATTTCTTGATTTCTTGATTTCTTGATTAAATCATTTTCTAAATAACCATTCCAATTGATTTTACATCAATTGATTTGGTAATTTAAATCAGCAGCTGTTTTCGAGTTTTTTTTATAGTCTTTGGTGTGTTGAAAGTCTTTGAAAGGTACATGAAAAGTTCATTTCATTTCTGTTCATGTCTTTTCATGCAGACCAATGGCAACTATTTTTAACCGATTTGTTTTCTCTCTTTCTTTCTCTCCAAAATTTTTTGACAGAATGACTACTGCGATATCAATACTCGAGAACGCTCGCGAAGCATGTGAAGAGCAAGGATTTATTGATTTCGACAATAATCATCTTTGTAAGTGTAAGTTGGTTCTTTGTCCCTATGTGAAAGAAAAAAGTCTTGCTCCTTTTTTTCAAAAGAAGCTAAAGGATGCATTGTTGGGTCTTCGCGGGGGAGTGCTTGAGAATGATGATTTTAAATTCGCCCGAGATTATTGGTTGAATGAAGATTTCGTCCGTCTTGCGGAAATCAGAAAGATCGGGGGAGATGGCATTTCGAGTTTCTTTAGGCAGCATTTCCAAATGGAGAGGAAATTGCCAAGCCAGTGTTCATGGGATCTTCTGGTGAAATGCTTGGAGCATCTGGGGTACTTGAAATCTTGCATCTATCATATCGATCTCAAATTCATGGAACGATCGAAGATGTACGATGTGTTGAGCAACAACACCAGATTGTACAAGACTATTTGTAAAACGATTGAGCACTTTGTGCAAAATTTGGGAGCCGAGTTTATGTTTCACAACTATCGCTGGATCATTCATTTCATCTCTTTCAAAAACCTTCTACCCATCTGTGTTGTCGGAGATGATGGCGTCAAGAAGTACCGCTGGGTCAAGATGCCAAGTCCGTCGATGCCTTGTGATGATTACCTCGTGTACGGACTTCCAGAAGGGTTTGTCTACGAGGAAATGTGGTTGCACCTCGTTGGATTCATCGACAGGCGTGATGGGAAAAACGTTCTCTACAACAACGGGAGCGCTTTGATCGCTGAGAAGAACATTCGGCCCCTTTCAGAAGACATCAATGGTAAACTATTGTCCGCATTATTTTTGGACATGCCTTTAGAAATGACGGCTCCATCAAGATTGTTTGATTGGGAATGTCAAATGTATGTACCTGTCATGGTCAAGTGGAGAATCGCCCATGTTCTGTCTGGAAAGGGGGGGGACAAATCATTGAACTTCTACGTGTCGAATGGACAGCAGAAAACGCTTAGAATTGAAACGGGAGGTATGGCACGTGACATCGCTGATTGGGAAGTGACAAATCGTTCCCGGATTAGGCATGAGGTATCGGTCGTTGTGTCTGGTCATAATGCGAAAGAGGTGGATGAGTTTGAAGACGGCCATTCTGACACTGATCCTGAGTATGTCCAAACAGAAAGGTATGATACGTATGGTAGGGAGTTCATTCATGGCATAAGTGGGTTTGAATACATTATCAAGCATGACATTTTGGCGAGAAACAACGACGAACGAACTGCCATGTGGGTACTGTTTGAAGAGGCAGGTGTTCCTGGTGGAGTTGTACACATGTGTCAAGAGGATGAAACTGGGAGCATGACAAAACTTGACAGTACTAGTTCAGCTTATGAACCACCTCGCTATGCACCTCTTAACAGGAGTTTGGTGACGCTAATGAAGACGAAACGCAAGCGTCATGGGCGTCCGGATCACAAGAGTCATAGGCGTGCGAAGCCACCGCAATATGCTCGTCAAACACCTAACGAATCAAGACGCCTTGGTCTTACGAGTGGTCCTCTTGGTGCCGCAGCGCGTCGTAAAGTTGCATGCTCCCCCCCCCTTTCGGATGGTGATGTTGGTGGAGGTGAGTTAGTCGACGATGGGGCATCTCGGGGTGATGCTGCTGGATCTGATGGTGTTAATGATGGCAGTAATGTGGGTGAACCAGTCGATGGCGGTGAATTTCGTGGTGACTCTGGTGTTGGTGGTGGCTCTGGTGTTGGCGCTGCTGGCGGCGGCGGTGGCGGTGGCGGTGGCGGTGGCTCTGGTGTTGGCGCTGCTGGCGGT
>Ga0214919_10005030_pt1 | contig 18999 bp, 10 predicted proteins | sample LL1503_MetaG_FD_177994 | JGI IMG/M metagenome (GOLD analysis project Ga0214919, IMG submission 177994) | Freshwater microbial communities from Lake Lanier, Atlanta, Georgia, United States - LL-1503 | ecosystem: Environmental > Aquatic > Freshwater > Lake | place: USA: Georgia | collected...
TTCTTGTAAAATGTAATTCATAAATAGAAAATTTTTTAATAATAATATTAATAAACTTATAAATTTGTATTTTATATTTATTAAAGAAGTATTACAATAAATATAATAATCATTTAAATAATTTATTATTTTAAATAATTTATCATTTATTTCATTTATAATTTTATTGTAATCTTGTTTATTAATTGAATTAACATTGTCAAATTTTTTTGTAAATAAAATGATTATATCATTAAATATAAGATCATTTATATTAAAAATATAGTTAAAATTAATATCATCATTATTTGTGTCATAATAAACTATAATCTCGCTTTCTTGATTGTTTATTTTATAATTAGTTATATTTAATTTATAATTATTTATATAATTAAAAATTATATTGTTATATTTAGTTTGTAAAAATATAAATATTTTATGATATATAAAGCTTTCTAAAACTTTATAAATAATGCAATGAGAATTATATTTTATATATATATTAGTTTCAACATTTACATCATACGTTAAATTATTAAAAAATTTATCTTGTATACTTTCTATTGTATTAATAATATATTTTTTTAGATTATCTAATGAATCAAACTTAATTTCATCACTAGTTTCAACACTAGTTTTATCAAATATATTGTCTTCTATTATTTCTAATTTGTTTTTATATTTAATACATATCATTACAAATAGTAATAAATAGTAAAAATAGTTCAGCAGTTTTATTACAGGAAAAATCCTAAATTTAGGTTCAAAATCTGTAGTGATAATATTAGGTATATAAAACTCATAGTTTATATATTTATATAAAATATCTTCTACACTTATTTCAGTATCTATATTAGAAACAAAATCATTAATAGATTTTATAGATTCTCTTGAATTTGTAAATTGACAATTAGTAAATTGTACATCATTAAATTCTATTTCATAATTATTATCATTATTATCATTATTATCATTATTAGTATATATATATATATCATCTAAATAATAAGTATTTATATTATTGTTCATCTGTATAGTAATAGAATATAAGAGTTTGTTTATTGCTTTATTGTTTTTAAATACATTTGCAAAAACTATATTAGTATTAGTATTTGTATCATTTTTTTGAAATAATTCATAATAATTACGCAAATTACTTACAACGGTATTATCTATTGTTTTTAATTTTGTTTTATTTTTTTTTTCTAAAAATAATTGTGTAATATATATATTATTATTATAAAAATTAACTATTGTTTTGACAATTTTTAAATAAATTTTGTTTGTAGATAAATCAGCATTTGATTCAAAATACTGATTTATAGTTAGAGTTTCAGTTTCAGTGTCAGTTTTTATATAATTATTAATATGTTCTAATAGTTTATCATCTATTATAGAATTATTAATAATTTTATTTAATAGTTTATTATTACTTAATATATTACGTAAAAAAAATTTAAATTTGTTTATATAGTTTTTTTTTCCTTGTAGTTTGTATTTATTATATAAAATAGAACTAGCTATTTTATCATTATAAAATGTATATATATATTTATTAAATATATATTCAGTAAAATTATTAAAATTACTGATTTCGCATTGAATATCCTCTATATTGTTATGTTTAATTTTATTCATAAGTTTATTAGTTTTATTTTTAGAATTATCATTTGTAGCTTTTTTATTATCAATCGTAGAATACCAAAATGGTTCATTTTCATCATCATCATATGGATATTTATAATTATTTGTTTCTTCTGAGTGATAATATTTTTTCCCACTACTATCTCCAAAACCAACCCCTTTATCTGTAATTTGACTAATTTGTTTCTTTGCTTTATTTAAAATCTCTTTTCTACTTAAATTAACAAACACAAAATTTGCAACTGCAAAGCTTTTTTGATAATTGGCAAGTGTCATACCTTCAGGTAAATCATTTAATGTAAAAAAAGGTGTTTGATTAAATGGTTTAATATCATAAATTTCTTTAATAATAACACCATTTTTATTAACATTATTATATTTCATCTCATCACAAATATATTTTTTTTGAACATATATAATATTATATTTATTACCATTATTTGTATGTATAGAATATGATACAGGAATATATTCGTTTTCAAGAAATTCTGTGATAAAATGATTTTCAGTTTCAAGCATTTCTTCAGTTGCATTTTGTATACATACAACTATAGGTAATACAGTTTTGCCTTTAAAAAAATCACTAATACTTATTTTATATTCATTATCATTTTTTTGTTCACTATTAAAAATTTTAAAAGTTCTAGTTCTTGTTTTATTATCATTTTCAATCTTTTTATACTCAGATAGAATACCAGTTTGTGGCATGGTTGAAAAATGTTCAACATTTAATGTAAAAACTCTAAAGATTGTTTTTATATCAATTGTAGATTCTCTCTTTGCTTTATATTTTTTTTCTATCTCATCTATTATTGATTTATTTTTAGCATCGTTTGTAAATTCATCAAGTTCTGTTTGAAGTTCTTGTCGTGTTTTATCAATTTTTATGTTTCCTAATTTAATTCTGCTGTTTATTTCAGTAGAATTTGTAGCTTGTGCAGTCTTAACTTTTGTATCCTTATTTTTATTAATTTCTATATCTATTTGTTTAGGTTTTAATATTGATTTAGTTGGTGTTTTTGTTTTTACCAAATTTGGGTCTATTTTGCTTCTATTTTCTAATTCTTTTTTCTTTTTTAAATATCCAATATATATATCAAATTTGTCTTTTTCTCTTTGTTTATTATTTTTATAAGCTGTAAATTCATCATCATACTTAGCTTTTGCAGTATCATACTTATTGTTTTCATTAGCTAGTAATACTTGGTCTGTTATTGAAGAATCAGGTAATGATGGTGCTGTTGGTGGTTTCACATCATATATATTATCAAATTCAGTAGATTCAGTAATTTCAGGTTCTTTAAAAATAATTGTCTCATATAAATAAATTGTAGGTATAATTTCACCTAATTTATTTTTTGATAAATTAAACATAGTTGTTGCAGCTCTCGAAAATTTATTAATAGTACCCTGAAAATTTGTTAAAAATACAGGGTTTTCTATTAAACTATCTAGTTCTTTTTCTTTTATTATTAATCTTTTTGAGGACTGAAATTTCTCAAAAAAGCTCTTTTTTTTAGGAATACCACGATAATGATGTATACCAAAGGCTTCTGCTCTTTTAAATTCATCAATACTATTCTGGATTACTTTATTAAATGTTTCAACAAGAGTTTTAAAACTGTTAAATCTAGATATAAATTCTGGATTTAATTTTACACTTTTACCAGATATTTTTGATTCAAAATCTGGTGGTAATCTTTTATCTTCGGTAATTAAAGTTGTTATTGCAGAATACATATAATCTTCATTAGCTTCTTTATCACATAAAAAATGTGAAAACATATTTGGATGAGATTTATCTTGACTTGTTCCTGTTCCTGTTCCTGATCCTGTTCCTGATCCTGTATCATAAATATCAATATCTAAAATTGTTAATGTTTTTAAATCAGTACTTATTTCTCCAGGACAAGAAGGGAATTTTTGCATAAACATATCAGCTTCAGCTTTAAATAAATAATAGTATTTATTAAATTTTGCTTCTATTTTTCTGTATTTGCCAAATGTGCATATTAATGCTTTACTATTTGTATAATTACGTGATACAAAAGGTATTCCTTTAAAATCACAATTTGTTCCAAGTTCTTTTGTATCATTAAATTTTGTATATTCCATTAATTCAAATCGCAATTTATCTTGTTCCTTAATTAATTTTTTAATTTCTTCATTAGAATTTGCAAGATTATTAGTAAATAGTGTATTGATTTTAAATTGAAGTCTATAAATATCATCTATTTTTTTAATTATTTTCTTTATTATTGATTCATCGTGCAAATATAATTTAGCACTTATAATGGTTAATTTTGTTCTTTCAAGATTCATTCTTGCAAAAAACATATAACATTTTAATAAATGAGTAATTAATAGGTATTGTTCATTATTTAATAAACCAAGTTTATTTTGAAAAAATGATTTTATAATTGTATTTCTTATGTTTGCTTTAAGATTATTATATTGAGACTTAGTATATACATCAAAATTTGCAACCCCAAGTAATGGTTTTTTATCTTTTTGTTTTACTTTTTTTTGTTTTGCATTATTTTTAAATTTAACATCTATAGTAGCAAAAGGTAATGGACTAGTTGTTTTTTTAATTGCTTTTATATTTTTAGCTTTATTTTTTAATTTTTGTTTTATTTCAGCTCTGCTTTCTTTTTTTTTACCAGTCCTAGAAGTCCCACCGGCGCCACCTTTACCAATATAAAAAATGTTATTATTTATATTATTTATATTATGTCTATTACCACCATATTTATTTATATCCAATTCAGGTTCATTCTTTTTTGTTTTAACTGAATTATCAAATATTAATTCATTATTGTTATTTTTTTTTGTTCTATAATTTTTAGCATGGTATCCAGAAACCATGATTTGCTAAATTTATAATTATATTAAATATATATATACCTATTTACTATTTACTAATAAATTATATTTTACTATTTACTAATTATATTTTACTATTTACTAATTATATTTTACTATTTACTAATTATTAATATATTTATTAAATTATTATATTAATTAAATTTATATGTATATATTATATATATATATAAATGTATAAAAACAAGCGAACACAGAAACAAATATTAGTAGGAGGTAGGGTAATTGGTAAAGGTTCCTATGGTTGTGTTGTATATCCTGCAATTCCTTGTAATAAAAAACAATTACAAGATAAACATAATTTTCTAAATAAAACTGTTAGTAAATTAATTATTGACCCAAAAGAATCAGGAAATGAAGAATTAATAATATCTAAAAAAATAAGACAGCTAGATACAAAACAAAAATATTTTATTACTTATACAGATATGTGTAGTATTAAAACTATTCCAAAAGAAAGAAGTAATAGTGTATCTGGACGTTATAAATATAAAACAAAATATAATTATACAAACAAATCACATTCAGTAAAATATTTTGAACCATTTGATAATTATAAAAAAAAAGATAGTGTATATTGTAAATTAGACTTGAATTTAAAACCTGTTAATCTAATTATGCCTTATGGTGGTTATGATTTGAAAGATTTCTTAGCTTCAAAATCACAAAATACAAATCTAGAAATGACTAGACTTCATATAACAAAGCAATTTAAATCATGTTTTTACAATTTATTACAAGGTTTATATTTAATGCATCGTTCACGTATTGTAAATCGCGACATTAAATTAGATAATATAATGATAAAATATAATGATACAACTAAACAAATTGAGATGAAGTATATTGATTTTGGATTATCTACACAACTTACAAAAGAATTTTGTTCTCCTCAAAACAATTATGATGATGTGAAAAAATATGATAGTAGCAGCACTAATAATGCTAATGATTCTAATGATTTTAATGATGCTAATGATTCTAATAATGCTAATAAGTTTAACAATATTAATGTATATTCTAATGTACAATATTATGGAACAGAATCATATATATCTCCAGAAATTACAATACTTGTATTTTTAATTGATAATATGGAATATGATTATGAAGGTAAAATAACTTATAGTCAACAAACATATAAACATATTTATAATCAACTAAATACATTTAATGTAAAAAAATTATTGTCATTGAAAGAAAATAAATTTGCAAATGATATTCGAAAAGTATTTAATGAACAAGTATCAAAACTATCTAAACTATTATCTAAACCAATAGAAATATTAAATTTGTATTTTGGAACTCCTAATAATAAATATAATGGATATTTACAAAAAGCTGATATATATGCACTTGGTATTACAATGTATCTACTATTAGAACATTATAGATATTTGTTTGCTAATATGATTAAACCTTTATACCCAATAATTGTTAAAAATAATAAACAATTACATGATTTGCTGTCTAATATGATTCATCCTGATCCTGTTAAACGATACAATATATTAGATTGTATAAATCATAGTTATTTTGATGATATTAGAAACTCTAAGGTCTAGATACATATTATATATAATCTATTATTTTTTATCTATTATTTTTTATCTATTATTTTTTATCTATTATTTTTTATCTATTATTTTTTATCTATTATTTTTTATCTATTATTTTTTATCTATAATCTATTATCTATTATTTTTTATTTTTAGTTTTATATTTATTTATATTAGTTATATTTAGTTATACTTAGTTATACTAAAACTTATATCAATTATATTCATATATCAATTATATTCATATAATAAAAATGATTACAACTAAAATAAAAAAAACAAAAAAATATAAAGTAAAAAACTATAAAGTAAAAAACTATAAAGGTGGTAGATTTATAGATAAAGGAGGGTTTGGGTGTATAATATCACCAGCTTTGCCTTGTTCATATAATGATAAAAATTTAAATAAATCAGTAAGCAAACTATTAAAAACAAAAACACACGAAACGGATAATGAAATAAGAATTTCTGATATATTAAAAAGAATTGACCCCGTTCAAAAATTTTATATAACAATAACAAATAGATGTATAATACATAAAATTCCTAAAAATAGAAAAGAATTAATTAGTATTAAATATGTAGACAATACACTAAAAAAATACAAAGTTTTAAATAGTAAACATAAAACCCTTAAACGTGGTAGCAATAGCAATAGAAATAGTAATAGTAATAGTAATAGAAATAGAAATACTAGTGATAGTCATAGAAATACTAGTGATAGTGGTGATAGTGATTATAGTGATTATAGTGATAGTGATAACTATAGTGATAGCGATAACAATAGTGATAGTGATAACAATAGTGATAGTGATGATAGTAAAGATATAAATATAAGAAAAAGAAAAGATAAAAAAGACAAAAAAGACAAAAAAACATGTCGTATTGATTTATCATTAAATCCAATTAACTTGATAATGCCATATGCAGGTTTTAGTTTATCAAATATTATGAAAATTAATAGAAAATATAAAGGTAATAGTAAATATTCAGCATATGCTAAAATACATCAATTATTTATAGATAATTTAAAAACTTGCTTTAAACATTTACTTACTGGATTGAGAAAAATGCATGAATCGCGGATAGTTAATAAAGATATCAAACAAAAAAATATTATGATATATATACAAAAAGATAAACCCCAAGATAAACCCCAAGATAAACCCCAAGATAGTATAACTATTAGGTATATTGATTTTGGAATTTCAATGTTATTAACAAGCGAAATTTGCAGTAATACCAATAATATTAATATTAAAGGAACACCTAAATATATGTCTCCTGAATTATTTATTTGTTATGTAATTAATGAATATTTTAAACAATATGATAAACATGATACACACAAACAAAAACAACAACTAAAAGAAATATTTGTATATATAAATGAAAATGTAAAATATATATTATTAGAAATTGGTGAATCTAAAAGATATGAAAATATAAATTCTATTATTGATAATATTTATAAAAAAATACTAAACTTATTTGATAGAAAGCTTATTCTTAATGCATATTATGGAAGTAATTCTAATAAATTTAATGGTTTTTTACAAAAAGCAGATGTATATGCCTTGGGAATCTCAATATTTGAAACTTTATATAAATATAGTAAAATAGATGTTAAACAAAATACAAAATTATATGATTTATTATCAAGAATGATAGATATCGAGCCTGATAAAAGATTTAATGTTATACAATGTTTACAACATCCTTATTTTGCTAATTAAATATGTTTATTTTTAATTTTTTATTTTAATTTAAATTTGTATTACTAAAAAAATTTGGCTTTTTTAAAGCCTTTTTTTTTTAATTTTTTTTAATTTTTTTTGTATTTATTTTACAAAGTATTATCATCATCATCTTCTAGAAGTGGTGAATTCTCGAATACGGCAGGCGATACACTTCTATCGATTATACCCCTTTTAGCAGCTGTTGTGACAGATCTGCTTTTTGCCCTTTTAGCAGCTGCTTCATTTACTCTGTTTCTGGGCTTACGTTCTTTTACACCAATATTACCATTAAGTAATGGTCTCTCAGAACGAACGCCAGACAATTGACTAACGTCCTGGTTTGCTTGTACCACTGCGTTAATTTGCGGTAAGGTGTCCGATTCATCCATTTCCTCCTCTTGTTCATTTCCTTGGTTTTGATCCATATCCAAAGATGATTCATCAACAGGACGATTCATACAGATTTCCCTGTATTCCATAGGATATCGATTTTTAAAACCAAAAACAGCAACTTCAAATTGATAATTGCAAGATACCAAACGGGCTTCATGACCAGGGGTTATCTCTAAAAGAAATTTAAACAGACCCCGTGGGTTAGTGAGTATTTCATGCTCTTCCATGGTCGCCATAGTGTTATTATGGTATATAATATAAAAAATAATACAATTTAATTCAATTTTTTATAATAAAAATAAAAAAAACTATTTTTTCAAAATAAAAAAATTTGGCTTTTTTAAAGCCTTTTTTTTTATTTTTTTTTTATTAATTACATTCTAATATTTACGAAAGTTTGTATTCCCGTTTGAAGGGCTTTGAGAGCGTCTTCCGCCTGTTTTGGCTCCTGGAACTGCTGCTTTAACTGCTTGAGACACCGCTCGCCCAATACTCTCTATTTCCGTTTTCATGGATGGAGTTTCAATCGTTGTCGAAAGGATCCATTGGCGTTCGACAAACTCCAGGATCCGTCTTTCGTCACTTGGATTGAGGCGAAGGTCAAGGATTTTTTGTTTGTAGCTTTCATGTGCTGCAAGTTGATCTTTGTTAAAATAAGTTGCCTGCAAATCATGCTCCGGCGACAAGAGCTTGTTCCCTTCTTGATGAACTGCAGAAAATCCATGAGGGAACCCTCCAAACTGACACTTATGTTTCGGGCTCTCAGTGCAGGTATTCGATTTGCACGCTATGTGTCTCATCGGCGGAGCCATTACAGGTTCTGAAGTTGGACCAATCTTGCGAGTTCCAAAACCTGCATATTTGGTAGAATTATTACCACAGGGGGCGGGGCTAGCAGAAGCGAAAGCGGAACCGAACATCTTGAAAGTTGAGAGATATTACTATTTAAATAAAAACTAAAAAATCAATTTTTTACTAATTTTACTAATTTTACTAATTTTACTAATTTTACTAATTTTACTAATTTTACTAATTTTACTAATTTTACTAATTTTACTAATTTTACTAATTTTACTAATTTTACTAATTTTACTAATTTTATGTAAATAATTTTCGGCAGATTTTTGGAAAAAAAACTGAATAATTTATATTATTATTATTGCCTGCTGGTAGATGAAAATGCTCTTTCACCACTAAATACAAACGGTTGTGTTCGTTGTTGCTTCGGTGCAGTACCAAACGCAGAAGATCCATGTAAAGTACCAACCGCAGCTTCATGTACAGTACCAAACGCAGCTGCAGGTACCTGTACATTAACATTTATTTTACTGATGTTTCTTTTAGCACTGTTTTTTGTTTCTTCCAGAAATTTTGTTTCAGGTATATTAATTGTTTCAAAAACTAAAAAGGTTGTTAAATCTTTAGGGTTAGTAACACCTTCAGTTTTTTGATATTTTTTCCAAAGTCTATTATAGTATTCATAATCGTCAGCTTCGCTACTATTAATTTTTTCTAAATCATTAATTATAGCTTGGTTTTCAACATAATTAGGATTATTCATAAGTGCTAAATCAATAAATTGTTTAGCGCGAACTGTCCCTTTACCAAAAGTTAATGGAAGTTGAACAGAGTTTTCAAATTGAGTTTGAAATTCTTTCAATTTGATTATTTCACTATTTCTTTTTTTTTTTTGTATTAAATAATTTTTAATATTAGTATCACAGTCTTTGTAAGTATATTTAATAAGTTCACCATCTTGTGTATATTGAGGATGAAAATCTCTAGTAGAAGTATAACTACAAGGTTGAGATTTAAAAGGATGATTATATTTACAATTAAAAAAATTTAGACAGCTAGATTTAAAATTATCTAAATAGTTAAAATATTCTCTAGTTATGTTTTGTTTTATGGACGTGCTTTCCATTCTCCTTGCAAGATCTTCTTCATCTCCAGGATGACGCGACCCTGGTCTTCCACGCGACCCTGGTCTTCCACGCGACCCTGACCTTCCACGCGACCCTGGTCTTCCAGGCGACCCTGGTCTTCCACGCGACCCTGGTCTTCCAGGCGACCCTGGTCTTCCACGCGACCCTGGTCTTCCAGGCGACTGACGTCTTGGCATATTAATATACTTACTTAATTAAATTATTTAAAATTAAAAATAAACAATAAAAATTTATTATTATTATTATTATTAAAGATAAAAAAATTGAATAAATAATAAACAATAAATAATAATAATATTAAATTAAACATAAAAATAATAATAAATATAGATTCAAATATAAATATGGAACAAATTAAAAAAAATGAAATTTTTAATGATATTGAATATGATGAATATGATGATTATGATGAATATGACACTACAGATAATATGGATAATATAAGCATTAATATGGATAGTGATAATGATAATGATAATGATATAAAAACTATACAACCACCTATTCCTATATCAAATTCTATATCCAATCCTATATCCAATTCTAATCAAATACCTAATCCAACAAAATCAAAACAAATAAAACTAAAATCATCTAAATATAAATCTACACCTTCAACACCTTCAATAGATACAACACCTTCAATACCTTTAACAAATACAAAAAATACGATACCTACAAAAACTACAAAAACTACTTCTATACCTACAAATAGTGTAAATAAAGCAGAGGATAAATTTGAGTATAATAATGAAAATATAATTTTCTTTAGTAAAGATTTGGATTTTAAAAGTATTTGTATAAAACACCGTATAAACGCAGTTATACCAAATGATACAAAACTAACATGTTTACTCTTAAGGTTAAATATATTTAAAGAATATCATTGCACTAGAGAAAAATGTAAAGTTGGTAAACTATGGAATGGACAACCTATACAATTATTATTGAATCGTAAAAACAATAATTCTAATGATTTAACAATAGCTAATCTAGAACTAATATGTCCAAATTGTTTTATGATAACATATGGTCTTGAAATTTTCAAGAAAAAAGAAAAAGAAGCTATCTTTAATTGCGAAATATGTCAATTTCCTCTTACAAAATTTATGAATGGTAGAAAGAAAAAAGGAATATGTCTTGCTTGTGAAAAGCAAATGTGTAGATTATCTCATGAGAAAGAACAGGTAAATTATTTTAGTAAATTGCAAGATACTTACAATGATAACCCAATATTGAGTGATGATATTAAAAATACAAAATATTATAATGAAGTATCAAAATATAAAAAATTTGATTCTAAAGATAAACAAAATATAAAAGTTGAACCATCTTCAGCTTCAGCTTCAGCTTCATCTATTAAATATACAAATGCAAATACTGCAAATACTGCAAATACTACAAATAATATACCACTAATTAAACTAAATATGAATATACCAGACTTAGAAGATTTACTTGAATAAAATGCAATATTTTATTGTAATGGGTGTAATGTATAACAAATTGGGTTATATTTAGAAATTACGAAATAATATTTTTTCATATTTTTTCATATTTTTTCATATTTTTTCATATTTTTTCATATTTTTTCATATTTTTTCATATTTTTGAAATAAGTTCGTTTAACATTAAAATATAAACAATATATATAAAATATAAACAATATATATACAATAATAAATAAAAGATAAATAAAAGATAAATAAAAGATTAATAATATGGCAAATCTAAATTTAAAAAAGTTTGATATGAGTAAAATTGGTAATGGTAGTATTGTTGTTATGATTGGAAAACGTAATACCGGTAAAAGTTTTCTTGTTAAGGATTTATTATATTACAAGAGGGATGTTCCAATTGGCACAGTAATATCTGCAACGGAGGGTTCCAATCGTTTCTATGCTGACTTAATGCCGAGTCTATTTATTCATGAAGAATTCAGTCCTGAAATAGTAGCAAATTTGGTTAAAAGGCAAAAAATTGTAGTTCAAAAGATGAAACAACAAGAATCCCTTTATGGTAAAAGTAATATTGACCCTAATGCATATTTGATTCTAGATGATTTAATGTATGACCCAAGTTGGATTAGAGATATTACAATTAAGCAAATTTTCATGAATGGTCGACATTTTAAACTTCTCTTCCTAATTACAATGCAGTTCTCTCTTGGTATACCACCTGCATTACGCGGTAATGTTGATTATGTATTTATTCTTCGTGAAAATTATGTAAGTAATCGTAAAAGACTTTATGAGCATTATGCAGGTATGTTTCCTACATTTGAAATATTTTGCCAAGTTATGAATCAGTGCACTGAAAACTATGAGTGTCTAGTAATAGATAATACATGCAAAAGTAATAAAATTGAAGATATGGTGTTTTGGTATAAGGCTGATAATCATCCACCTTTTAAAATGGGTGCACCTGAATTCTGGCAACATCATAGTAATAATTATAGTGAAAAAGGTGCTGACGAGGAAGATGAAATTGATATTTCAAAAATAAAAAAGAAAAATACCTTAAGTATCAATGTTAGAAAACAATAATTACCATTACCATTACCATTACCATTACCATTACCATTACCATTACCATTACCATTACCATTACCATTACCATTACCATTATTTTTACATGTTTTTTACATTTTTATAATTAATTTTGTTTTGTTTTTAATATATTAGTTATAAATTATAGATATATATATAGAATATATAAAACAATACCATAAAATACAAAATCATAAATACAAAATCATATATCATACTATGTCTTTATCAATAAGACTTGATGGAATTTGGGATGAAAAAGGACTAAGACCAAACCCTTTAAATGGATTGCCTTATTCTAAACAATATACAGTTCTTTCATTAGGGACACCGGGGAAAAAAGGTTGGAGTGAATATCCTCCATGGAAAGATAAAGAAACTATTATAAAGAAAATCCATAAATATTCAATTATATTATGTGTTTTACCAACAGGCGTAGGCAAAACAGTAATTCTTCCTAAACTATTATTGCATTATTTTGGATATAAAAAACGTGTATTAGTTACAACACCAAGACATACAACTACATCTGAGGCTGGTTCATATGCTGCACAGTGTCTTGATGTTCCACTTTTTGAAGTAGATGATAATGGAGAATATATTAAAAATCCATATTCTAAAAATAAAGATATGCCATATAAACCGACAGGAAATAAAATTGTAGGATATACTTATAAAGCTGTTAAAAACAAATACGGAGATGCAGAATCAATGCTATTATTTACTACAGATGGAAATGTTAAACAAAAAATATCAAAATTGAATGGTGATAGGGACTTGAGTAATTATGGTGGAATTGTTATAGATGAAGCACATGAGCGTTCCACAAATATTGATATCTTAATATCTCTTGTAATGGAAATTATTACTCGTAGACCTGATTTCAAAGTAATTATAATGAGTGCGACAATTAAAGAAACCGATTTTACTGATTATTTTAAAAGGATTGGTCAAGGTAATAATTATACTACATATAATGTAGAAACTACGACGAATTATAAAATAGATACTTTACCTATACTTAAAAAGATTGATACATCAAATATTGTTGATATAGTCTATAATAAAATAAATGATATAATTCTAGACCCAAAATTGCCAATTGGTGATATATTGGCATTTGTTACTAGTGAATCTGAAACTGAAAAAATAAAACGCATGATTGATAAAAACATGGAAAATTATCCAATAAATAATAAACCATATTCGATAAAATTTACAGCATATATCCAACCATTATTAAAAGATATTGCAACAAATAAAAATACTTTAAAAACAATTAAACCTGATGCAAATGCACCCGAAGGATACCATCGCAAAGTTATAATTGCAACTAATGCAGTTGAAAGTAGCGTCACATTTAAGGACCCGATGGTATATGTTATAGATACTGGTCTTGCATTTGAAAAAGTTTATGATGCTAAAAACTATTGTTATCAAACTGGTAAATACTATGTTTCACAAGCAAGTATTAAGCAAAGATGTGGAAGAACAGGTCGTAATTGCAATGGTTATTGTATGCAATTATATACAACCGAACAATTTAATAAACTATCAGTGTTTTCAAAACCAAAGATTTTAGTTGAAGAATTCACAAAAGAATTATTATCTTTAATTGTAATGTATAGTAATATATCAAGTGCATGGAATTTTATAAATAAAATGATAGAACAACCACATAAATATAGCGATAATATTGAGAGTTCATATAATAATTTGTTGAATATGGGGTTAATTGATTCATCAGGGAATATTACAAAACTGGGGATTGTATGTAATCAATTCAATAAATTTGATATAAAAATTGCAAAAATGATAATTGGGGGTTATTATTTTAATTGTATGCAATGGTGTATTATGTTAGGAGCAATATTAACAAATCTAGAGAGTTTTGAGAAAATATTTAGAAAACCTGCTTTTATGGATGAGAACCCCAATTTAGAAAAAATATATAAAGATGCAATTAAAAGTAAAATCAATGAATATGGAGACCATATAACTTTATTAATTATATTTACAAATTATATTTCATTACCTTATAATGAAAGGGAAACTTATGCATATGATAATAATTTAGATTATAGTGTTCTACTTAAAATACAAAAAGATTATGAAGATTTATTAAGTATTGTTAAATCTCAAAACACAATGATTAGTAATTTAAATTTATTTACCGTTCCTCAAGAACTAAATATGTTTGGTGGTTATCATGCTAATAATAATAATAATAATAATAATAATAATAATGTATTTTCAAGTATTGGTAGTGATAGTAGTGATAGTGAATATAGTAGTGAAGATGATATCAGTAATAGTAATGTATTTATTGATGATAGTAGTGAAAGCGAAGATGATAGTAGTGAAGATGATAGTAGTGAAGATGATAGTAGTGAAGATGATAGTATTATAAACTATAAAAAAATATTTAGTAATAGTAATAGTCATAGTAATAGTCATAGTAATAGTCATAGTCATAGCCATGATTACAGAAGAAATCATAAAGGAGGTTTTCAAGATTTTGATACAAATATTAAATTATACAATAGAAATAGTGAAAATGACAGAAACTTTGGTTATGAAATTGATAACATGCAAAATAACAGTATAGAAAACGAAAACGAAAACGTAAACGTAAACGTAATTGGTGGTTCAGTCCATAAAAAAGGTAAACACACACACAAAACTAAACAAGATAAGAAAGAAAAAAAACATACATATAAACACGATGCAAAACAAGATGATGAAAATACAAAACTTAATAAAAAACGTATAAAAATCATGGAATTATTAGACCTTAAACATCTTACTAATACATTACCTCATGATATAAAACCATCAAATAATTTAGAAAATTGTATATTATCATCATTATTTTATGGTTTTAGTAATAATATTGCATGTTATTCTGGAAACGGAAAACAATATAATGTTAAATTTAGTAAAACTAAAGGAAGTATATCATCATCATCATATGATTACATAAAAACTAATAAATCTCCAAATTTTGTTATATATAATGATTTTACAGTAAATAAGGATATGGGTAAAGATGGTTCAAAACTAAATATTGTATCAGAAGTTAGCACAGAACATTTTAAGTATTTTATAAATATTCCTGAATTAAAAAAAAAACTAATAAATATCCCTGAATAAAATTAGTATTGTGTATATATATTTTTTATAAAGTTTTTATATGTAATATATGATAAATATAAAATACATAATATCATAAGACATATTATAATTGGATATATTCTTATTAATAATGAATTATTATTGCTATAATCTTTAATAAGATTTGTATTAAGTTTTGCTATTTTATCAATATTTTCTACATTATGTTTTTTCTCATTAATATATGAATAATCTTGGTTTAATTTTTCATAATTGGATTGTTGTCTATCCATTATTACATTATTTTGTTTTATTTCAAATTCTACTGATTTAATTTTATTATTTAAATCAATAATATAATTATTATAATCATTTAAATAATCTTTATAAGTTTTAGTTAATGAATTTAGTTTTATATCAATTTCTTTTATATCTGTTTCAATATTTTGAAGATTAACATTTTTTTGATTATCAATATTACTTAATACTGTATTTATATCATTATTATTTATATTACTACCTGATGGTGGTGGAATATTACTAATTATTTGTTGTTGATTATCACTTGTGTCTGTGCTGCTTTTTAATGAATCTAATCTTGATTTATATTGTGCAGTTGATAAATTATATAATTTTGTTTTATTATTTAATTGTGATTGCATATAATTAGAAATATTTGTATAATTATTACGTATCATATCTTGTAATTTAACAAGAGCAATACGAGTTGCTTGTAAGCAAATTATTTCAATATTTGTTTTTGTAATATTAGCAATTATATTTTCACCTAAAACTATATATTGTGATACAGTATTAGTTGTTTTTACAGAAGAAAATGATGATTCGCTATTTGTATTTTCTTGTTTAGGAATCATTGTCCATAATGAATTATCTGTTTTACCATAATTAATTGTTAGTGCCTTGTTTTTTCTAGTTATTGATGATAAAAAGAAATTATTTAATTGGACACATTCAAATGATACTTTACTATAACTGCTACTACCACTGCTACCACTGCTACTACTATCACTCTCACTAGAACTATTTTCAATATTAGTTTTAACAACATTCCATGATGCCATAGTTCCAATACTTGAACCTGTAAATGTTGCTGTCCAATCCTCTGTATTATTTGAATTTGAATTTGATGATGAATTTGAATTTGAATTTGAATTTGAATTTTCACTTGAATCAGGTTGATTTGCTATTAAATACTTACCATAAGGAGACATGATTACATATACATTTTCATTTTGTGGTATTAGTGTAAAATATATTTCTTGTTGATTTACACTAGGTTCATTTATATTTGAAATATAATACATGATATTGTCTGGATTACATGCTAAATATTGTCCATCATTTGATACTAACATAACAGTATTTGTATTTTCACCAGATACATTAGGTGTTAATTTATTTATACGTGTGTTATAGAGAGAATAGTTTCTAGATACACCAGTATCGGGTATTTTAAAGTCTTTTGGTAATGTGCCTGATTTAACATCAATAAAAGAGGATTGACATTCATTAAGTTGTTCAGTTGTTAGTAAACCTGTTTTCTGCATTTTATTACACCAATTTAATGTTTTTGTCTTAACATCTTGATATGAACCTGAACCCGAACCATAAAAGGATTCATATGTGTTTTTGTTTTGTTTTTTATACATTATTGATAAATATATAACTAAACACAATACAATTATTAACATTATAAATGCATTTTGATTATCATTCATTTTTTCTTTGCGTTTCTAGATATATATTGTTTCTAGATATATATTGTTTCTAGATATATTTAATATATAAATAGGTTTATTTTATGATTACATATACATATACTAACATAAATATACTAACATAAATATACTAACATAAATATACTAACATAAATATACTAACATAAATATACTAACATAAATATACTAACATAAATATATAAACAAAAAAAATTTAATATAAAATATAATCTAATCTAAAATTTAATCTAATAGAAATTGCTTTATAATTGTGTGTTTTTCTTTATAATTGTTTGTATTTGAAATGTTGTAAATGGCTTATTATTTCTATATTTCATTCCTTCACGAGAACACCATCTTGCAATAAATTTTAAAATACTGCATGTATTAAACTTAACATTTTCAGTATTTGAATAAAAGTTAAAATTTCTATAAATATGTTTTTTCTTATCTATAATTTTATTAATTATTATTGTTTCAGTATTGTTTGGCATACGTTTTCTAATACCATTAATAATTTCATTCTTATAACCATATGGTGCGCGCCCTAAAACATGACCTTCTCTCTTTAATCTACTAAATGTTCCTTTAATTTTTTCACTAGTAAGATTACTATATTTCTCTGCACTTTGCAGTTCACTTTGAACCATCGCTTTATTACCAGCAGTTATATTTTTATCATATATTATTCCATTTGTGACAAAATGAACTGATATATTCCTTTTGACCATATCATCTAAAAATTGCAAACCTTTTAGCATATGTCTAGAAAGCCTATCTACTGAATATATAATTATATGACTATTATCTGGTAAATGTTTTGACCAAAAGCCTAGTTCATGATTCATATTACCCATATTTCTTGCACTAATATTATTATCACTTTGATAACCATATGGCAATAACATAATGTTGTTATTTTCAGCATATTTTTTATTTTCTTTAAATTGTGTATCAATACTAACGGTATTATCACTGCTACATCTTGTATATATAAAACCATTAGAACTAAATGGTAATGCACCATTGAGTTTACTTGTAAGTGTATTATTATGATTGAATGTAATACTGTGTGTTTCTAATGCATGTTCACTAATATCTTTTGCAGGTATTATAGTTGTTTGTGTATTTTCTGCATTATGTATATTATGTATATTATGTATATTACGTGTATTACGTGTATTACGTGTATTACGTGTATTTGTTTTCTTTGATTTTACAAATTCTACTCTATATTTTTCCTCTGGGTGTGTTTCATTGTTAAAATGTGCTTCATTAATATTAATAGGTGTAATTTTTTTAATTATATTATGACCATCTGCCCATTGACCGAATTCTTTATCTATTTTATTAATTTTCTGGTTATCCAAAACATTATCAAATAAATTTGCAAGTATATTATCATCATTATTTTGTTTAGGTTTAGTTTTTATAGTTTCTTTAACTATTTT
>Ga0214919_10005032_pt1 | contig 18993 bp, 21 predicted proteins | sample LL1503_MetaG_FD_177994 | JGI IMG/M metagenome (GOLD analysis project Ga0214919, IMG submission 177994) | Freshwater microbial communities from Lake Lanier, Atlanta, Georgia, United States - LL-1503 | ecosystem: Environmental > Aquatic > Freshwater > Lake | place: USA: Georgia | collected...
CCAAATGCAAGTTTAAAGGCCGCTAGGTTTCACCACCTAGCGGCCTTTTTCATGGTCAGATCTCAATTTTCTAGTGCGCCTCTTGCAAGGTTCAATAGCTGCTTTGGCAAATGGGACGCAAGCTGAGCATCAAGGGATGTCCAAGCCACAAAGTGGTCGGGGCGAATGAGTACAAAGTGGGCTTGGTAACGTTTGACCTCACCTTCGAAGCTGTCCTCAACAATGGTCAAAGGTAGATTCATTGCGTTGGCTGCAACACGGAATGCATTCACACTTTCGGGATGGGCACCCAACGACAAAAGCGTAAATCCAGAGCCAAGCTTCTCGAATACATTCTGGCCAGAACTCAGCATGGCGGGTGCAAGGTGGTGACCCGCATTGGCCTCGAAACGGTGATTGCCTTTGGCGCTCGGATGTCTATGGGATGTTTGCGCATCTGAAGGCGCAACATCGGAATGAAAAATGATGGGGGAACCTTCGTAATTGGGCTCGAAGGCGTGCACTTCTGAAACAGCACCGCTTGCGCGCTCTTTGAGCGCCAACTCGAAAGCTTGAAGGTCACGGTCTGGGCTGAAGGCTTCCAAAAAGTCACCATCGGACTTGATCGATTTGGCAATGAAGTCATCAATGGTGGACCGGAACACCCAGCGGCGTTCTGCATCGTAGGTATCCAACAGATTTGCATCGCCCCAGCCCTCTAAGACGGCAGCCAACTTCCAGCCGATATTGCGCACATCTTCGAGACCAGAATTGATGCCGTATCCGCCATACGGCGGATGGCTGTGAGCCGCATCGCCAGCCACAAAAATACGCCCTGCTTTGTAACTGTCAGCCAAGGCAAATCGCAAATCCCAAAAACCGATGTACTCAAACTCCACTTCAAACTCGGTACCGACTGACTCGTGAAGGTAGGCGCGAAAGTCAAAATTATCGGCAGTGGTTCCAGCGGGTACAGGGGCATGAAAAAACCAAGTATTCCCGAGATCAACCCGGCCAAAGAATTTCCAGTAGCCTTTAAGCGCTGGGTGCAGAACGTTGTAAAACGACTTGCCTGGGTAACGTTTTAACAACTCATGCAGTTGCGTGGAACGAAAAACCAAAAGCACCATCGTTCGATCGTGCGATGTGAGGGTTTGCGTGATGGCAGCCTGTTGACGGACGCGAGAACCACTGCCATCACACCCCACTGCATAGGTTGCACGAACGACACGCGGCATGCTGCTTTTGACAGCGGCACGTTCAGAGACAGTCAAAGTGACCCCCTCATCGTCTTGCACAATGGTTTCAGCATCGAAACCGTATAAGACTTCAACCGATGGCAACTGCGCCACGCGCTCTCGAAGCACGGCCTCTGTCGCGTACTGCGGCAAGCGCTCGTTTGCTGTGTAGTAATAAGGTTTGACCAAGTCGCGCTGCAACCAATCATGGGCGTGGGGGCTGAGTAAAGTTCCGTAAGCAGTCAAACCGCCAATACCGTACTCTGGCGGAATGGTTCGCGCTGCGCGCAACTGTTTTTCAGCGCCCCAAAAATGCATATGCTCCAAAGTTCGTTGGGTGAGGTTCTGACCTTTTGGAATCGGTTGGGGCTTGACATAGCGCTCAACGACCAGGCATTTCACGCCGCGCTGTCCGAGTTCAATGGCCAATCCCATACCAACAGGGCCACCACCAACAATCAACACATCTGCCTTGTTTTGGCTCTTTTCTAATGGGTTCATATTCTTTTTTATCGCTAGAAAAAGTTACAAAGAATCATGCCACAAAGGGTTGACAGCGATGGCGCCAACATGAACTGTCTCGGTCAATGCCATGCAAGGTGACAAAAAGTTTGGGTGTCACTCAAGTAAATGCCATTTCGTGTCGATCCTATAGGCATGAAAGCTGAACAATTTATAGCGTTTGCTAACGATTTCGCCAGAGCCAGTGCCAAAACATCGAGCGATGAAATTCAGCAAGCTTATGAGGACAACTTTGATTTCCTGGCCCGCCCAGGCGATCAAGTTGTCGTGATCCGAAAACCTTGGCCTGTTGGCCGCTGGGGTACGGTCATTTCATTTCAGGAATTTAACCCCTGCTATTTCCGCGTAGAAGTTGAAATAGAAGGAAAACTCGTCCACATTCCTGCCAATGCCTTGGCTCGTCAGGTGGGTGCACCTGATTGCGAGAAGGCCGAGCTCAAGTACATCTATTTGCTGATGAAGATCAATGGTTTGAAGATCGCGTCTGCTTGACTTAACCCGCCAGCCCAATTTAGAAAACCAATCCTTTTAGCTTGGTTTTTTCCTTGCACCGTGTTTTTTTACGCGTTTTCCCTGACGTCAGTCATGATTAAAAATTGTAGACAATTTTTGATTGCTGCATTAAAGTGGCCCAATGCATGTCCCTCGCAGCAAGTTATTCATCTCTGGAGATCGCCTTGATCAACTTCAAGATGCCATCCAATCTAAGCCGGATGCGTTGTCTATCGATCTAGAAGACGGGGTTGCTGAGCCGCATAAAGCGCGAGCGCGAGAAAGTGTTTCGAATTTTTTGCGCACCAATCGACTGCCTTGTCAGGTTTGGGTCCGCATCAATGGTCTCAACAGTTCCCACTTGGTCTCAGACATCTTGGCCTTGGCAAGTACACACGTCGACCTGATCAATCTTCCCAAAGCGGAATCTGCTTCTGATATGGAGTTATTGGAGCAACTGCTTTCCCACATCGAGGCGGTTGAGGGCCTTGGGCGCCGCATTCGAATCGTTCCAACCATCGAGTCTGCCCGTGGACTCAGGAATGCGTGTGAAATTGGCGCAGCCTCAAACCGCGTGCTCGCTTTGCAACTCGGCGCAGGAGATCTGGCCATGTCAACTGGCATAGACCGCTCGGGCACTGGCCTTGACTTCATTCGCGCATCCCTCAGCCTGGCCGCAGCCGAGGCAGGCGTCTCTGCACTGGACAGCACACCCCATGGAATGAACGACCTAGCCGCCTTTGAAGCAGACGCCGTCAAGGCCCGATCTTTTGGTTTTAAAGGCAAGAGTTGCATGCTTTATGAGCATGTCAGCCTGGCCAACCGCATTTTTGGCGATGCTCAGACCACCGCCCACCTCGATCGTTCGGATGGTTTACAAGAGCGAAGTTTGGCAAGTTAATGTTGACAATTCAAGAAGGAGTCAAGTATGAATTTACGTAGAATTTTATTAGCCTCAATGACAGCACTCATTTTCACGCCCTTGCATGCGCAGCAAGCCTCGTGGAAGATTGGTGCACTTTACCCGTTGACTGGTTCGCTTGCGTTGCTGGGTACTGAGAACCTCAACGGCGCAAAGATCGCAGTTGACATGATCAACGAACAAGGCGGTATCGCTGGCAACAAGATTGAACTTGTAACAGGTGATGCATCCACACCTGACAAAGCGCAGTCTGAAGCCGAGCGCCTTTCATCGCTTGAAAATCTGAAGGTCATCACCGGTACCTATTCGAGTGGTTTGTCTTTTGCCGCAAGCCAAGTGGTTGAACGCCGTGGCGGGATCTACTGGGAAACTGGTGGAATTTCTGATGGACTGACCAAGCGAGGTTTCAAAAACTACTTTCGGGTGGTCTTTACTGCGTCCCAAAATGGGCAGTTGGCGGCTGGTCTTGCCAAAGACGTGATCGCCAAGAGTCTGAAAAAAGACGTCAAAGACATCAAGATCATGGTGATCCATGAAGATTCTGATTACGGGACTTCAGTCGCAACCGCTGCAGAAACAAGGGCCAAAGAATTGGGCTTTGCGATCGCTGCGAAGACAGCCTACAAGGCCACTTCCACTGACCTTTCACCACTCATCCTGCGGATGAAAGCGGAGGCTCCCAACATTGTGATTGCCTCGTCTTATGCAACCGATGCTTTGCTCATTCAGCGTCAAATGAAGCAATTGGGTGTGAACGTCGATGCCTTCATCGGCACAGGCGGTATCTACGGGCTTGCCAGTTTTGCAGAGGGTCTCGGCAGCGCAGTCAATGGGATCTTCGACACCGAAGGTTCCGCCAATATCAATACATCTGCATTGTCCAAGGACGCCGCCAAGCAGCTGGAAGACTTCAAGAAACGCTTTCAGTCAGCGCACGGGAAACCACCCTCCTATGTCGGAACGCAGGGTTTTGTTGGAACCTATGTTCTGCTTGACAACGTTCTGCGCAAGGCAGGCTCACTGGACCCAGAGAAGGTGCGTTTAGCAGCAGTAGCTTTGGACATTCCTGATGGCGGAACTGCGCTAGGCTGGGGCGTCAAATTCGCTGGTGAATCAGACCCCATGCGCGGACAAAACATTCGTTCCTACCCCGTTGCACAGCAATGGCAAAACGGAAAACTGGTGGTCGTGAGCCCAGACAAAACCAAAACAACAGACGCCATCCTCATGCCCTTGCCGGCCTGGGACAAGCGCTGAAAATCTGCAACTGATCCACTGACCTTAGGGCGACGCTGTGCTTTCCATACTTCCCCAACTGATTGCATCAGGCTTGTTGATAGGCGGGGTTTACGCCCTTCTATCGATAGGCTTGACCTTAATTTTTGGTGTTCTGCGGATTGTCAATTTCGCCCAAGGTGAGTTCATCATGCTGGCCATGTTTGGGGCATTTTGGGCCAATACACTGTTAGGGATTGACCCTTATCTTTCCGCGTTGGTGGTCGTTCCGGTGATTTTTTTCATCGGCATGCTGGTCGAGCGTTATGTGATTCAGCGGATTCTTTTTGCAGCCCATTCAATGCAAATTTTTGCCACCTTTGGACTGTCTGTCTTGATGCAGAATCTGGCCCTGACATTTTGGGGGCCTGATTACCATTCAGTCACGACTTCATACACCTCCGAGTCGTTCACGATTGCTGGCTTGTCTTTGTCAGCAACATCCTTGTTTGCGTTCATTGCTGCCATTGTCATGGCGGCAGGCTTGATTGGCTTTTTGCACTTTACCCGCGGAGGACGTGCTTTGCGAGCCATGGTACAAAACAGATATGCAGCAAGCTTGATGGGCGTTGACACCAAACGTTTGAATCGCTTGGCATTTGGCTGCGGCGTCGGATGTGCGGCCATCTGTGGCTGCATTCTGACCCCGATGTACTACACATTCCCCACCGTCGGTGTGGATCTGATCATCACTGCGTTTGTCGTGGTCGTGCTGGGCGGTATGGGCAGCGTGGCGGGCGCGGTGGTCGGCGGTTTGATCATTGGCGTAGCGCAAACACTCACTGGTTTTTACCTGTCAGTTGAGTTCAAGGATGTGGTCGCCTTGTTGTTGTTTATTGTGATTCTTCTGATTCGACCCCAGGGCTTGTTTGGTCGTGCGGGAACTGAAGACATTGGGATGAAGTGATGAACGACTATTACCTCAATATCATTGTGATGACTTTTTTGTGGGCGGCCCTGAGTGGCGCTTGGAACCTCATGGCGGGTTACGGCGGATTGGTCTCTTTAGGGCAGTCGGCGTTCTTCGGAATTGGCGCCTACACAACGGCTGTTTTGTACGCAACTTTCGGCATTTCTCCTTGGCTTGGCTTGGTCTTTGGTGTCCTCTTGACCACCAGCACTGCGGTGTTAATCAGTTGGCCTTGTTTCCGCTTGCGAGGCGCCTTCTTTTCTCTGGCAACACTGGTGTTCCCCATCGTGATGGAAATTCTGGCCAACAACTGGAACAGCGTGACGCGGGGCTCTAGTGGCATCGCTTTACCGTTCAAACCAAGCCTTGAAAATTTCATCTTTGAATCACGCTGGGCCTACGTCCTTGCATCCTTTGTTTTGATGATGGTGGTTTTGGGAATTACCCAATGGATTCACCGAGGTCGCCTTGGCCTGTACCTCATTGCCATGCGCGATGACCAAGATGCGGCTGAAAGCATGGGGGTTGAACCTGTTCGAATCAAACTGATCATCACCATGATCAGCGCCGCGCTCACGTCGGTGGGCGGTTTCTTCTACGCTCAGTACATTTTGTTCCTTGATCCACCCAGCGTTTTTTCGATCAATATTTCTGTGCAGATTGCCTTGTTCAGTTTGATTGGTGGTTTGGGCACGCCCTTCGGTCCCATCGTAGGCTCTCTGATCATGACACCTTTAGATGGTGCGCTCAGTGCATTTTTGGGGGGTGGGCCCCGATTGCTAATTTATGGCGGGGTGCTGCTGGCTGTTGTCTTAGTAGCACCGCAAGGCGTGGTGGGAACTTACACTGCGTGGCGAAAAAAATGACAGCCACCTCCTTTTCTCCCGTCAACAAGGACAGCGCCGTGCCGCTCATGCAAATCGACAATTTGGTGCGTCGTTTCGGCGGCCTGGTTGCCGTCAACCAGGTCTCGTTCAACGTTCACTCCGGCGAAATCGTGGGTTTGATTGGTCCAAATGGCGCAGGCAAGACCACCCTCTTCAACATCATCAGCGGCCACCTCAAAGCAGATTCGGGGCGCTTATTTTTTGACGGGCAGGACATCACCAATGCACGTGCTGCCAAATGCGCACGTGTTGGCATTGGGCGAACTTTTCAGATCGTCAAACCGCTCACCACACTCACGGTTCATGAGAATGTCATGGTCGGTGCACTGCTCAACAATTCACTCAAAGTGGCAAGGGAAAAGGCTGCTCACATCGTTGAACGCGTGGGAATGGGCGACCTCATGCACCGCCTTTCAGGCAGTCTGACCTTGGAGTCTCGAAAGCGTTTGGAACTGGCACGGGCACTGTCTGTTGAACCCAAAATCATCTTGCTGGATGAAATTTTGGCGGGTCTGAATGCGTCAGAGGTTGAGGAGAGCATTCACCTCATCCGCAACTTTGCGCAAGAAGACAAACTGGCGGTGATCATGATCGAACACAATCTTCACGCTGTGATGTCTTTGGCTCAAAAAATTGTTGTACTCGACTATGGGGTCAAGATCGCTCAGGATGTTCCAGAGGTGATCGTGCGCGATCCCAAAGTGGTCGCCGCTTATCTTGGAAGTGACGACTGATGAGCCTCGAAATTAAAAATCTGACAGCAGGTTATGGTGACATTGTGGTCCTGAGGGACGTCAGTTTCACGGTGCCACCAGACCAAATCGTGTCACTTCTTGGCGCAAACGGTGCGGGCAAGACCACCTCACTGAACGCCATTTGCGGCTTGCTGGCCGATGTGAAATCAGGCAGCATTTCGCTTGATGGCACAGACCTTCGCGCCATTGCACCACACGAGCGTGTCGAAGCGGGCCTGTCTCAGGTCCCCCAAGGACGCCATTTGTTTCCATTCATGAGCGTGCGCGAGAATTTAGAAATGGGCGCGTACGCCCAACGCAGCCATGCTAAGTTTGCTCAAAATTTAGACTGGGTTTTGAGCATTTTCCCTAAAGTGAAAGAGCGTTTGTCCCAGAGCGCGGGATCCCTTTCTGGGGGCGAACAACAAATGTGCGCCATTGCGCGGGGCCTGATGTCTCAGCCCAAATACCTGCTTCTCGATGAGCCCTCACTTGGTTTAGCCCCGATTGTGGTGAGACAAGTCATGTCCGTTATTAAAACCATCGCTGAACGGGGTATCGGTGTGTTGCTGGTTGAACAAAATGTCGCCCAAGCGCTCAAGTTGGCAAAATACGCCTATGTCCTTGAACACGCCCAAATTGCATTGGAAGGAAATGCAGAAGATCTTGCAGGAGATGACCGTATCCGCAAGGCCTATCTGGGGCTCTGACACGCATGCTTTTTAAGTGCTAAGTTAATTGAGGAGATCAGTTTGGATTTACGTTTGTCTGGAAAAATTGCACTGGTCACTGGCGCCAGTGTCGGCCTTGGGCGCGAAATTGCAATCCGCTTGGCCAATGAGGGTTGTCAACTGATTATCTTGGCTCGGCGTGAAGCCTTGCTCAACGAACTGGCCTCTGAAATAGAGGCCAGTGGACGACTGCGTCCGCTGGTGGTGTCTTGCGACATCACCGACCGTCAAGCGCCTCAGAAGGTCTTGGCGCAGGTTCTTGCACACCATGGACATGTCGATATCCTCATCAACAACGCGGGGGGTTCAAGACCCTTTGATGGTTTGGGCACGCTGGCGCAATGGGAAGACGCCATGTACTTGAATTTTCATGCGGCGCGCGAATTGGCCCATGTGTTTCTTGAGGGTATGAAAGAGCGCGGTTTCGGTCGAATTGTGAACATAACCGGGGGTGATGAGCCCGTGGCCATGAACGGTGGGGTGCCGCCCAACGGGGCTACGCACATTTGGGCCAAAGCGTTGTCGCGTGTGGTCGGGCAACACGGCATCACGGTCAATAGCATTGCGCCAGGGCGCATTCACTCCGAGCAGATAGACAAAAAATTGCTTCCTACGCCAGAGGCTCAGGAAAAGTGGGTGGCGGCCAATTGTCCTGCAGGCTACATTGGTGAACCTGATGACTTGGCGGTCATGGTGGCATTCTTTGCTTCACCGCTTTCTCGTTACATCACTGGGCAGGTGATCTACGTCGATGGTGGAGCGCGGCACGCATCGCACTAGGCCCATTTAAAGACAAAGTTTCAAATTCACAAGGTACAAATTGAGCACCACTGGACCTCTTTCAGGTATCCGCGTCATCGATCTCAGCGCCTACATTGCTGCCCCCTATGGTTGCACCTTGTTGGCTGATCAAGGTGCTGAGGTCATCAAAGTGGAGCCGCCGACGGGCGATAACCTGCGATCCTATCCTTCTACCCTAAAGGCTGAAGGTCGCGCCTTTCTGGGCGTGAACCGCGGTAAGTCGTCGATTGTGTTGAACTTGAAGGTGCCTGCTGCACGCGATGTACTTTTGCGTTTGCTAAGTGATGCCGATGTGCTTGTGCATAATTTTCGCCCTGGTGTGGCTGAGCGTCTCGGTATCGGTTTTGAAGCAATCAGGGCATTGAACGAGCGGCTTATTTATTGCGCTGTCAGTGGTTATGGCGAGACTGGGTCCTTGAGCAAAAAAGCCGGTTACGACCAGGTGCTTCAAACGATGTCTGGCATTTGTACTTTGCAAGGCTCTAAGGAAAATCCAAAAATTGTCTATGGCTCCGTTGTGGACTACTACGCTGCGGCATTGTTGGCAGGGGGCGTGAGTTCTGCGCTTTACCAACGCGAACAAACTGGGAAAGGCCAGTTTGTTGGCATCTCCTTGCTGCGCAGTGCGCTTGCCATGCAGTCGGCCCGTTTTATTTGGGCCGCTGATGAACCCAGAGACGTCTATCGCGACATGCGTTCTGGGGGTATCACTGGCTTGTACGGCACCGCTGAAGGCAACTTGTACATCTCTGCCAACACCCCGCATTTTTGGACGGCACTGTGTGAGTTGATTGATTTAACCGAGCTGGCCACCAACCCGCGATACGCAACGGTGAGACTTCGCGCGGAGCATTCTGATGAACTGATCCCAAAGATGACACAGGCACTTCAAGTCCACACCGCGCTTGAATGGGAGAAAATTTTTGGCGACCGTGTACCCTGTGCGGTAGCGCTTGAAATTGAAGACATGTTTGACCATCCTCAGGTCTTGGCTGAGAACATGGTTGCGACCTTCAAACATCCAAGCGTTGGAAGCTATCGCGGTTTGTCTCGGGCCATCAAGTTTGGCCATGGCGAGCAGGTAGCCTTGCGCGCTGCGCCAACCTTTGGTGAAAATTCAAATGAAATATTGACCGGCCTTGGCTACACATTGGAAGATATCCAGGCCCTGCGCACCGCAGGCGCCACCAGCTGATTCGCATTCCAGGCCATCTACTGAAAGGCAGCGTATGAAAATTTGGGACTCTTTTTTGACACCGGCTGACCATGCCGTGGTCACGCGTGGTCGTTTTGGCAGGCGCATGGGATTTGGCTTGCGTGCTGCTGTGGTAGTCATCGATGCGCAAAAGTACATGGTGGGCGAGGCTGGCGCCGATGAGAAATGGCCATCGAGTTGTGGCGATACAGGTCGAAAGGCAGTTGGCGAAATTGCCCGCATTGTCGAGGCCGCACAAGCTGCCAAGGTGCCTTGCTTTTTCAGCCTGTTTGAGCTTGACGCTAAGGGAAGTGACATCGGTGTTTATGCGCGCAAACGAGATTTGCTTGAAAGTGACCACTGGTGCCTTGCAGGATCGACCGGCGCACAAATGGTTTCCGAACTCAAACCAGGTGAGCAAGACATTGTTTTTGTGAAAAAGAAGCCCAGCGGTTTTCATGGCACCCCTTTGCTTGGGTATTTGCTCGATCGGCAAATAGACACCGTCATCATTGTTGGCGGCGCCACCAGCAATTGCATTCGGGCCACCGTCTTTGACGCTTCTTCCTACAACCTCCGAGCCATTGTCGTGCAAGAGGCTGTGTTTGACAGAATTCCTATTTCTCACGCCATCTCTTTGTTCGACATGGACCGGCAGTTTGCCGATGTCGTGACAGTGCAAGAAGCGCTCAAGTACCTAGGCGATGTGAAAGCCGGTACAGTCACTGCATGAGATCCAAACTCTTTGTTCCCGCCTCTCGGCCGGAGTTGTTCAGCAAGGCCATGGCAAGTGCAGCCGATGCGCTTTCTTTCGACCTGGAAGATGCCGTGGCCATTGAAAGCAAAGGCATGGCCCGCGTTGCGCTAGAAAATTTTCTACGGGGTGATTCAGCCGACCCCATTTTGGCGCGCGCCTCACAGACTCAGCAAATTTTGATTGTGCGTGTGAATGCGTTGGACACAGCTCATTTTGATGCAGATTTGAATGCCACAATTTGGCCCTCTCTGCATCTCATCAACCTGCCCATGGTGGAGTCACCGCAGGCGGTGTGCTTGGCCGCTGAAAAGATTGCCAAATTAGCGAAAGAGCGAGGCATCAAAAAGCCCGTGGGCATCCTGGCGAATATTGAGTCTCCGCGCGGCCTCAGGATGGCGGCAGAAATTGCCTTGTCTCATCCCAGTGTGGTGGGCTTGCAAATTGGCTATGGCGACCTCTTTGCGCCCTTGGGCATTTTATCGGGCGAGCCTTCTGCGACTCAGTTCGTTCGAACTGCGGTTCGGATGGCGGCTGGAGAAGCCGGTATTGCCGCCTATGACGGTGCCTATGTGAACTTCCAAGACAGCGAAGGTTTCAGGCTTGATTCAATGGCCGCGCGGCAATTGGGTTTTGCAGGTCGCAGTTGTATTCACCCCTCTCAGATTGAAGTGATGAACGAAGTTTTCGTGCCGACCAAAGCCGAGTTGGCGCACGCCATGAAAGTTGTGCAAGCTGCCGAGATCAATTTGGGTGCGGGAGTTGGTGCGTTTGCCGTTGATGGGCGCTTGGTCGATGGCCCCTTCATCACGGAGGCAAAAAATTTGCTGGCTCTTGCGACACGATTGGGCTTGAAACCCTGATCGATGGTCCACAGCAGTCATCCTGACATTAGCTACTTACGGTGAACCTATGACCTCCTTGTGGACCCCTTCCCGCGATTTCATTGGCTATGGACACACCCCTCCTCAGCCACATTGGCCTGGTGGCGCACGGCTTGCGTTGCAGATCGTGATCAATTACGAAGAAGGTTCTGAGTACAACATCCTAGATGGCGATGGTCGAACAGAATTGGGCTTGGCCGAGGCACCGGGTGGTCGGGTTCCCTCTGGCCAGCGGGACATGGCTTTTGAAAGCATGTACGAATACGGCAGCCGCGTGGGCATCTGGCGGCTGATGCAAGTGCTGCGTGAGTTCGAGGCCCCCACCACCATTTTCGGCTGTGCACTGGCCCTTGAAAGAAATCCGAAAGTCGCCGAAGCCATTGCCCATGCAGGTTTTGATGTCTGCTGCCATGGCTACCGATGGGAGGAACAGTTCAAGCTGTCGGTCGACGAAGAAAAAGAGCGCATGGGCCTGGCCATCGAGTCGCTGCTGCGGACAACAGGGGCGCGTCCTGTTGGTTGGTACTGTCGCTACGGAGCAAGCGAAAACACACGGCGATTGTTGGTGGAAGAAGGTGGTTTCCTTTACGACTCTGATGCCTACAACGATGAATTACCTTATTGGGTTGAGGTGTCAGGTCAGCCGCACCTGATTGTTCCCTACACCATGGACGCTAACGATGGAAAATTTGCCGCGCCAGGAGGTTTTTCAACGCCCTTTGACTTCGAAAACTATCTGACCGCCACGTTTGACCGACTCTATGCGGAAGGTGAAACATCTCCTAAATTGATGTCCATCGGCTTGCATGCCCGCATCACGGGACGGCCTGCGCGAGCACATGCACTCGCCGGCTTTCTCGCGCATGTTCGTCGGCACGACAAGGTTTGGCTGTGCCGTCGGCAAGATGTGGCCCAGCACTGGCGAACTGTTCACCCTTTTCAAGCATGAACAGGTCTATACCCGAGCCTATTCCCTACTCCCTGATGAAGAAGATCAGGCAAGGCGTGATCACCGGTCGCTACGGACCGGGCAGTCCATTGCGTGAGCAACAGCTTGAAGCGGAATATGGCACCAGCCGAGGCCCATTGCGGGAAGCCCTGCGCTTGTTGCAACTTCGCGGCTTGGTAACGCACGTGCCCCGCCGTGGCTTTCGGGTCAGGGAGTACTCAGCAGAACTGATTAAGCAGATCTACCGATTGCGTGCAGTACTTGAACGGCATGCAGTGGAGTCCCTGTCGGGTAAGTCTCTTGACAGTCTGGTTGATGCACTTGGTCTGATCAACCGCAGCATGGAGGGCCACTTCAAGTCACGCAATATCGAAGTCTATCTGGAGTCTAATATTGCATTTCATAATGCCATCATGGAGACGGCAGACAATGAGCCCCTTCGAAAAGTGATCGAGCCTCTCAATGAAATGGCACAACCAGTTCGGTACATGCTGCTCACCCAACGTTTTGAAAGTAGCACTGCGATTGACGAGCATGAAAAAATCATGGCTTTGTTGTCTCAAGGTGACATCACGGGTGCAGCGCAGTTCATCGAAACGCATGTGCTCAACAACATCGAAGCGGCAGCGCAGCTCTTCTGAGCTTAAACAGCCAGCAACTCGCGCGGCAAACTCATGATGAAGTCATTCAGCGTTTTGGAGTCGCGCCCAGGGCGCATGTGGTCCGTCATGCACGAAGCAGCAGCCTCAGCATCCCGTTTTTCCAAGGCATTTACAATTTTTTCATGCTGATCGTATGAGGATTTGATGCGCCCCAAAGCCCCAAACGCATGACGGCGATAGACCCCTGTGCGCGAGCGTATGCGCAACACTTCTTGACGTAAAAAAGGATTTCGTGCAGCTTCGTAAATGATTTCGTGGAACTTCAAGTTGGCTTCTTGCCAACCGTCCATGTCTTCTTTGTCGGCAATTTTTTTGCTACTGCGGTGCAACTTCATCAAAGCCTTGGTGTCGTCGTTGGTCATGCGTTCACAGGCCAGCCGCACAGCAATGCCCTCAAGCTCGGCCAGCAGTTCCCACAAGGAAAGCAGTTGTTGCAAGTTCATTTTGGCCACCATGGAGCCGCCTCGGGGCGTGCTGCTCAAAATACCTTGTGCTTGAAGTTGAATCAAGGCTTCTCGAACTGGCGTGCGCGAAACTTTGTAATGGTGTGCCAAGGCCACATCGTCTATGGCATCACCCGGCAACAGCTCGCCTGATGAGATGGCAGATTCAATGCGCAATCTGATTTGGTCACTGACTTTCATCATATCCCTCAGAAAAAGTAAGTATTTTTTTGACCCGAAAAATATAAATATCGGTTATAAATATACACAATATAAACAAAAACATTTTAAGCACAACCTCATGCCAACCGAATTTGAGCTTCATTCTGTGTTCATTGCACTGGCCAAGAACTCCTTTGCTGAACAAGCTTATGAGCCTACTGAAGCCATCCTGATGGCAGCAGCCAAAAATTTGGCACGTCTCCAAACGCCGGCAAGCCCTTTCGCCCATCTGAAACCAGATGGGAACTTTGACGACCTGCTGAAAAGCTTCGCCCATGTTTGAACTGCCTGCGCGAATGACTCAACTGCAAGCCAACATCCGGGCGGGACATGTATCCGTCCAAGACGCCTTGTTGGCTCAGGTTCATCGAGGTCGAAGTTTGAATGCCAAGTTTCCGTGTGTGGTTGAAGAGCTGTCACTTTCTCCACCCCTAGACGGCCCGTTGTCAGGCATTGCCTTGGCACACAAAGATATCTTTCAACTCACTGACCGTGAGCCTGGCTGCGGCATCGGCATGGGCCTCGCTCAAAAGGGTATTGGCCCAGCAAAAGCAAATTTATCTTTGCAACAAGCAGGTGCCAATCAATGGGCCACCCTTGTGATGGCGCCTCATGCTTGTGGCGCCACATCTCAAAATAAGCACTTTGCCCGCTGTATCAATCCAACGGATGCAGATGCTGCGGTGGGCGGCTCATCCAGCGGATCTGCTGTGGCCGTGGCTGCAGGGATGAGCTACGCGGCCTTGGGCACAGACACCGCAGGCTCAGTTCGCATACCCGCAGCAACTTGCGGCTTGATGGGGCTCAAAACCACGCACGGTGCGGTCAGCACTCAGGGTTGTGCGCCCTTGGCACCTTCACTCGACAGCGTGGGTATTTTGAGCCGTTTTCCACAAGACGCCCGGGAAATATGGGCCGCTTTGTGCCCCCAACTGCCCCCTCAGCTTGCCAAGCAGTCCATCAATTGCCAACTTTGGTTGCCCGAAAAAGGTGTTGCCCTTTCGGTTGCCCTGGCCATTCGCACTTGGATCTCGCAGTTAGATGCCCATGTCAGTGACATCCACATGGCCGAGTCGTTTGATGTACTCAACAGGCATGCCCAACGCGTGTTGTTTTATGAGACTGCTCAAACCCACCATGCTTCTTTGAAACTAGGCTCTGCCGAACCTGGTGTTCAAGCTATCGGACTGATGGGCTTGGGTCTTCCGCAGCGTTGGTACGAAGAGTCCATGCACTCTCGACCATTCCTTCTACAAGACTTTGTCAACCAACATTTCAGCGATGCTGATTTCTTAATTGTGCCCTCACTTGCAGACCCTGTGCCCGATTGGCAAACCGTGGAAATCGGGCACCCCTCTTTTGATCGTGCAGCCTTGTTTGCCATGCACCGCTTCATGGGTTTTGTGAATTACCTGGGCTTGCCATCTCTTAACCTGCCGATTGGCCGTGATGCGCGTGGACGCGCCATTTGCGTGCAAGTCTTGGCCAAACCTTTTGCCGAGCATCAGTTGCTTAATTTTGCCGAGCAATCTCCATTTACTTTTTGGAACCTCTGAACACATGCCAAAAATTCAAGCTTCCAGCGCCCTCTCTCGATTCAAAGTCATTGACCTGTCGCGGGTGCGCGCGGGTCCCAATTGCGTGCGCATCCTGACCGACTTTGGTGCGGATGTCATTCGTGTCGAACCTCCGCCTGGGGTCGATCCCAATGAGGCTATGTTTGCAGCGAATCGCAAGGGTGGAGACTTTCAAAACATCAACCGCAACAAGCGGTCGATGACCCTTAACCTCAAAAAACCGGGCGCCATCGATGTACTGATGCGCTTAGTGGCCGAGGCGGATGTGGTGGTGGAGAACTGGCGGCCCGACGTCAAAAACAAACTGGGCCTCGATTACGAATCTTTGGCCAAGGTCAACCCGCGCATCATTTTGGCCAGCATCTCTGGGTTTGGCCAAGATGGGCCCTACGCTTGGCGACCCGGCTTTGATCAAATTATTCAAGGCATGGGCGGCTTGATGAGTGTCACGGGTGAGCCCGAGCACGGCCCCATTCGCGCCGGCTTGGCGGTGGCCGATTTAAGTGCGGGCTTGTACTGCGCACTGGGCATCTTGGTGGCCCTGTTGGAGCGCGAAGTCTCTGGTCAAGGCCAATGGGTGCACAGTTCTTTGTTGCATTCGCAAATTGCCATGATGGATTTCCAAATGGCGCGCTACCTCAATGACGACGATATCCCGGTCCAAGTGGGCAACAACCACCCCACCAGCTCACCCATGGGCTTGTTTGATGCCAATGACGGCTGTTTTAACCTGGGTGCTTCAGGCGAGGGCAACTGGAAACGATTTTGCGATGTGCTGAACAAGCCAGACTGGTATGCCGACCCCGAGTTTCAAACTGAACCCTTGCGTGTCAAACATCGCAGTCGCTTAAATGCACAGATTGCGATAGAGTTCAAGAAGAACACAGTCAAACATTGGGTTGATTTACTGAACGAAGTGGGCGTCCCTGCGGGGCCGGTCTATTCAGTTCCTGAGGTCTTTGAAGATGAACAAGTGAAGCATTTGAAAGTCACAGAAACCTTGATGACAAACTTTGGCAAAGAAATTGCATACATTACACAACCCGTGGTTTTGGAGCGAACGCCGTCACAAGTGGTAGCGCCCGCACCAGGATGGGGCGAGCATACCGATGAAGTGCTCCGAGAAGCAGGCTATTCGGAATCTGAGATTCAACAATTTCACACACAAGAGGTGGTTTGAACATGGGTGTTATTCATGTCACGCACGAGCAATACGTCAGTGTGGTCACGATCGACGACGCTGAGCGTTACAACGCCATGAGTTTGTCGATGTGGACAGATCTCAAACAAGCTTTCGAAAAAATCGAAAGCGATACTCAAGTTCGTGCCGTGATTCTTCGTGGCGCTGGTGAGAAAGCTTTTGTGTCTGGTGCCAATATCAGTGAATTTGAAACACAAAGAAACTCCACAGCCTCAGTCGCCCACTACAACCAAAGCGTTGCGCAAGCTCAAGAGGCCATCACACGTTGCAGAGTGCCAGTGATTGCAGCCATCAGCGGAATTTGCTATGGCGGCGGTTTGGGCCTCGCTTTAAGTTGTGATTTGCGCTACGCAAGCCCCGCCTCTAAGTTTCGCATGCCTGCGGCGCGTTTAGGTCTGGGTTATGGCTACCGAGGTATGAAAAGCATTGTGCAAAACCTCGGACCCACAGCAGCAGCTGAGGCTTTCTACACTGCAAAAATTTACACCGCCTCTGAGGCTGCGCACATCGGTATCGTCAACGCTGTTCACGAAAATATTTTTGAGTACTGCGCTGAGGTGGCGCTTCAAATTTCACAAAATGCCCCTTTGACAGTTCAGGCTGCCAAGCAAGCCATGCTTTGCATCGCAGAGGGCGACACAACTCAAATTGCGCGCATCGATCAGGCCATTGATACGTGTTTTAAAAGCAGCGACTATGCCGAGGGCCGAAAGGCTTTTGCAGAGAAGAGGCTCCCCAAGTTTACCGGCCATTGAATTTCAAACCACCCATGGAGAAGAAGATGAAGTCTTTAAGAACCCTGCTTTCGATTGTGTTAACACTGGCTGCAACAGCGGCCTTGGCGGTGGGGCCTTCCCCGGCGCCCATGAAACAAAAAGAAGTGCTCACCGTAGGCTATGTCAAGGTGGGCCACCTTTCGCCCATGCTGATGCTCGAAGAAGAGTTGAAAAAGCTCAACATCGAAGTCAAACGCGCTGAATTTGTTCGCTATGCCGATGCCCGTACAGCTTTGTTGTCTGGCTCTGTGGATGTGTCTGCGGTGGGCCCTGGCGACTTGGCCATTGTGGCTGCTCAAGGCAGCAAAAACCTGGTTGGCTTGACAGGTGTTGGCAGTTCTTCCAAATTTTTAGTCGTTCGCAAGGGCGTGAAGATTGACGATTGGGCTGATATCAATGGCAAAAAAATTGCCATTGCACCTGGTTCTGCCGTTTGGTTTCAGTGGGCCATGACCCTCATTGAGAAAAATATCCCCTACACCGCTTTCTCACCTGTGAATGTTCAGGGTGGTGGCACAGCCTTTGTTCAAGCCATGAAGCGCGGCGACATCGATGCCATGGTGCTGTGGGAGCCCTTTGAATCACAAGCTGTTGCCGAGGGTGATGCCTACTTTGCAACCAAACTCGACTACAGCCAGTCGCGTTCTGTGGGCGCTGAGTTGGGCATGCTGGCCGCTTCACGCGAAGCCATGACCACTAAAAAAGAGTTGGTGCAACGTTTCTTGTGGGCTTACCTCAAAGTAGAAGAGCAAATGGCCAAGAACAATGACATGTTTGCCGATGCTTATTCCAAGTACACAGGCTTGCCTATGAACGTGACCAAAGAGTCTGCCAAGATTATCAAATTGGGTGGCGTGTTGACCAAAGAGCAAGTCAGTCGTTTGGCAGAAGCCGCTTTCAAACAAGGCATTGTGCAAAAAGATGTGACCAAAGAAGCTGCCGACTTGTATGACGACAGCATGGCCAAAGAAATCAAGAAGTAATCGCAGGACGACACCATGAAGACGACGGTACATTTCAAGCAACTGATGCTCGGATTGGTGATTCCAACCGTCGTCGTCGTCTTGTGGCAAGTGATGGGCAGCATGCCCGACATGGCCGGCATCTTGCCCACACCCCTGAAGGTTCTCGAAGGTTGGCACAGCTGGATTTTTGCCAAACCAGGCTTGGGACTTAACCCCTACCTGGGCACTTGGTTGGCCAATGTGGAGTACTCCTCCATGCGAGTCGCCCAAGGTTTTACGCTGGCTGCGCTCGTTGGCGTGCCCCTAGGCTTATTGATTGGTTGGAGTAAATTCATCTCACAGATGTTCGACCCCATGATTCAAAGCCTGCGTCCGATTCCCATCACCGCGTGGTTGCCTTTTTCCATTGCAGTCTTTGGCATTCGCGATATTGGCTCCATTTTCTTAATTTTTCTGGGTGGCTTTTACGCCATCGTGGTCAACACCACCCAAGGGGCTCGCGATGTTGACCGCAACTTAGTGCGCGCCGCCTTGATGATGGGTGCCAGTCGCACGCAACTGCTCCTTCGCGTTGTGTTGCCTGCTGCCATGCCATCCATCTTTACAGGCCTGCGCATTGGTTTGGGTATTTCCTGGACAGCGGTCATCGTCTCTGAAATGGTGGCTGTGAAATCGGGCTTAGGCTATGTTTTGTGGGACGCCTACTATGTGGGTCGCATGGACATTGTGCTGGCAGACATGGTGTCTATTGGTGCCATGGGTTACATCAGCGATCGCATCATCGTTTTCATCGAACGCAAGATGCTGGTTTGGCGAATTTTGCAAAGTCACTGAAATTTTTATGTCAAACATCTTTGTTCAAGACCTTTGTAAA
>Ga0214919_10005033_pt1 | contig 18990 bp, 12 predicted proteins | sample LL1503_MetaG_FD_177994 | JGI IMG/M metagenome (GOLD analysis project Ga0214919, IMG submission 177994) | Freshwater microbial communities from Lake Lanier, Atlanta, Georgia, United States - LL-1503 | ecosystem: Environmental > Aquatic > Freshwater > Lake | place: USA: Georgia | collected...
GGCGGTGCTTTACCCGCACATGACGGGGGTCGGCGGCGATGCTTTTTGGCTGATTTACGACGCTAAGACCAAGGCGGTGCGCTACCTGGACGGCGGCGGGCGCGCTGCGGCCAGCGCGACGGTGGACTGGTATAAAAGCCAAGGGCATAGCGAAATTCCGTTTCGCGGCATCCTGCCCGCCACGACCACCACGCCCGGTGCGGTGGCTAGCTGGGCCGAGGCCCACGCCGCTTACGGCAAGCTGCCTTTGGCGCGGAACCTACAAAGCGCTATCGGCTATGCGCGCGACGGCTTTCCGGTAACAAAGCGCTTGTCTGGCTTTATCGACTCCACGGCCAAAGACTTAGCGGCCCACGCCGAGACCATGGCTATCTTTATGCCCGACGGCAAAACCCCACGGCCCGGCGCGCTCTTGCGCAACCCTGGGCTGGCCAACACCTTGCAAGCCATTGCCGACCGCGGCCGCGCCGGCTTTTACGAAGGTGAAGTCGGGCGCGAGCTGGCCCGCTTTTCCGAGGAAAAAGGCGGTCTGTTTACCGAAGCTGATTTGGCCGCACAGACGGCCCGCTGGGGCGAACCCATCAGCGGCACCTACCGTGATGTGAAGATTTTTGAGACACCGGCCCCCACCCAGGGCTTTACCGTGCTGGAAATGCTCAACCTACTGGAGCCGCTGGAGCTGCACAAGCGCCCGCACTTGGGCGCCGACCATGTGCATTTGCTGGTGCAGTCCAAGCAGATCGCTTACCACGACCGCGACCGCCACCTGGCGGATCCGGCCTTTGCCGATGTGCCCATGGAGCGCCTGATCTCCAAAGCCTATGCCGACGAGCGCCGCAGCCTGATGGACCCGGCGCGCGCTTTGCCTTGGGACAAAGTACCCTCTTACGGTAGCTTGAGCGGCGACACGGTGTTTATCGCCACCGTGGATGCTGAAGGCAACGCTGTGGCGCTGATTCATAGCCTGTATGGCGTATTTGGCTCGGGCGTGGTAGCGGGAAATACTGGCGTGGTGCTGCAAAACCGCAGCGCTTACTTCAACCTGGACCCAACCCACCCCAACCATCTGCAGCCGGGCAAGACGCCGCTGCATACGCTGATTGCGTCCATTGCCTTCAAGGAAGACAAGCTCTGGGGCGTGGTTGGCTGCATGGGCGCGGACGGGCAGCCGCAAATCCATTTGCAAACCTACATCAACCTAATTGACTACGGCTGCGACATCCAAGAGGCGCTGGAAGCACCGCGCTGGCTGTCTGGCCGCTTTGGCTTGCTGGAATCGCGCGACACGTTGCACATCGAGGCCCGTTTCCCCGCCGAGACTATTGCCGAGCTGGACCGGCGCGGTCACTTGTTGAACCGCTGGGGCGACTGGAACGAGTTTGCAGGGCACGCGCACGGCATCATGATTGACCCGCAATCGGGCATGCGCTACGGCGGCTCCGACCCGCGCTCGGATGGCGCGGCTATCGGCTTCTAGGACGTAAGGCGCCTTTTAAGCCCACTGCACCGGCTGACTGGCCGCGTACCAGGCGTCCAGCTTGGGCTCGATGGCTTTTTCAATATTGGCCCGCTTGATTTTCATGGTGGGCGTGAGCATGCCGTTCTCTATTTGCCAGGGCTGGTCGGCCACGACGATAAATTTGAGTTTTTCATAGTCGGCCACTTGGCTGTTGACTTCGGCCAGCAATGTGGTCAGTGCCTTTTGCACGTCTGCGCGTACAGACGGGTCTTTTTGGCGCGGACGTATATCTTCGGCCAGTACCACCATGGCAAAGGCCGCTTCGTGGCTAGAGCCGCCCACGAGAGAAATTTCAACCATGGCATGGTTGTTAATCATATTTTCGATGGGCGCGGGCGCAACGTATTTGCCTTTGCTGGTTTTAAACAGCTCTTTAATGCGGCCCGTAATTTTGAGCTGCCCATCGGCAGCGACTGAACCCAAATCACCGGTGCGGAAAAAGCCGTCTTCAGTAAAGGATTCAGCGTCCAGATCCGGGCGCTTGTAATAGCCCACTAGCTGGCCTGGGGACTTGACCAGGATTTCGCCTTCCGGGCTGATGCGTGCTTGCACACCGGGGTTGGCAACACCGACATAGCCGGGCTCGTTAAAGCGCGGAGTGGCCGTGTGGGAATAGGCAAAGTCCTCGGTCATGCCCAGGCCTTCCAGCAGTTGCAAGCCTAGGCTGCGGTACCAGCGAATGAGGTCGGCAGGGAGCGGCGCGGAGCCACTGAACGCGGAAATAGTCTGATCCAAGCCTAGGTTGGTCAGGATTTTCTTGGCAATGATTTTTTTCAGAATGGGAATACGAAGCAAGATGTCCAGCTTTTTTTGCGGCATCTTGGCAAATACCGCTTGTTGAAACTTCAGCCACAAGCGCGGCACGGACACAAAAATAGTCGGCCTTGCACGTTGCAAGTCAGCGGCAAAGGTGTCCAACGATTCGGCAAAAAACACATGCAATTGGCCGCTTACGAAGCTGGAGCACTCCACCACGGCGCGCTCAAATACATGTGCCAGCGGCAGGTAAGACAGGACGCGGTGGACCTGGTTGTCGCCCAGGTTCTGCGACATGCTTTGCTGCACGGCCAACTCGGTAGCCGCGGTAATGCGTTCAAAGCTGTGCATCACGCCTTTGGGCTGGCCGGTGGAGCCGGAGGTGTAAATCAGCATGGCCAGGTCGGTGCCCGCGCGCTGCGGTTGCCCACCCAAGGGCGCGCTGCGCGCGGTAATGGCGTCCCATGTTTTGTAAGCGGTGGCGGGCGCTAGGGGCAGGGCGATGCGCGGCATGCCAGTCGGTACGCCGGGCTCTTGGTCGGGCCAAGTGTCTAACTTGCCCACAAACAGCAGGCTGGCCTCGCTGTGCTCCAACACAAAGCGGATGGTTTGCGCGCTTTCGGTGGGGAAGATAGCCACAGTGGTGTAGCCTGCCATCCAGATTGCCAACTCCGACATGAAGAAGTGGGCGCAGTTCTTGGACAGGATCGCAATACGGGCGCCGGGTTCAAAGCCCATGGATTGCAAATGGGTGGCCATCCGCCGTGCCTGGTCCATGGTCTGGGCCCAGGTGTAGTCCACTACACGCCCCCCGCCGAGTGGTTGCGTCAGATACACCTGCTGGGCGCGTTCCTTCTCGTGCTGGTAAATGTGGTCAAGTATGAGCTTGGTGGGGCTGGTCATAAAAAGTGTCTCCTTGGGCTTTTTGATGCATTCATTTCATTCTAGGGTGAGTTTGGACACCGAGCCCAAAGCCCCAGCTTATAAGGGGCGTGAAGAACATATCAATTGAATTAATCTAACGTATGTAAAAACTATAAAAACATTTTTTGTTTGAGGCATCCAACTGCACAGCGTGTTGAACCCCCAGAGTGAAAGCCCTTAAGCTTGATTTGCCAAACACCCTCAGTGACACCGACTTTGGGGGCAACACCACCCACCCGCATCTTCTGTACTTGCCATTTGGGTGCCTCACAGCGGACAAGATGTCCTTAATGAAATTGTTTGATTTCCTTGAATTTGGTATTTTCACTAGAATGAAGTCTGACCTATGTCAAATTCGTACTGTTTTGCAATTTACCTTCCTAACGCACGATGTCTGATTTCAAACTAATTTGCGCGTTCTTGCACCCGCTTTTACTAGCGCTAGCTATGGGCTTCATCCCGACTTTGCCGGCCTGGGCCTACAAAACCGAGCGCGTCTGTGAGACCACCGAGGCATCGCTCAAGGCGCCGGCGAAGAAAGTTTGCAAAACCTTGTTGGTGATGACTGATGCCCAAAAGGCGGCTACCGGCAAGAACGAGCCTAAGAAGGAAGAGAAAAAGGGCGGCCACCACTAGGGCATTAGCCCGGTGGTTGCGCAACTTCCAGGGCTGCGGTGGCGCCCAGCCATTGATCTTCCAAGGTTTGCAATTCTTCGTTGATCGCCTTCAGCCGCTTGCCCAAAGAGGCGATTTCCTGCGGGGTGGGGTTGGAGCTGATCTGGCTCTCCAGCTGGCTGCCCTCGGTGCTAAGCGCCTGCATGCGCGCATCGAGCCTTGCAATCTCTTTTTCCCATTTACGTTTTTCCGCGGTCGCTGCCGGTAGCGGCTTCGCTATCGGCGCGGCTTTGGCGGCGGCTAGGGCTTTATTGGCCTGTACTTGTTCTTGGCGGACCGCTTCGCGCGCGCGCTTGGCCTCGTCGAGCAAGTAGCGCTGGTAGTCGTCCAAGTCGCCGTCAAAGGGCGCGACGCCGCCATGCGAGACCATCCAAAACTCATCGCACACCGATCGCAGCAGCGCCCGGTCGTGGCTGACTAGCATGACGGTACCTTCAAACTCGTTGATCGCCATGCCCAGAGCCTCGCGCGTGGCCAGGTCCAGGTGGTTGGTGGGTTCGTCCAGCAGTAAAAGGTTAGGGCGTTGCCAGACGATCATGCACAGCACCAGCCGGGCTTTTTCGCCGCCACTCATGCTGCCCACAGCTTGCTTGACCATGTCGCCGCTGAAGTTGAAAGTGCCTAAAAAGCTGCGCAAGTCCTGCTCGCGGGTGGCCTGGCCGGCCAACTTGGATTGGGCCGTCAGGTCTTTCACTAGGCGGATCATGTGTTCTAGCGGCGTGTCATTTGGGCGCAGCACGTCTAGTTCCTGCTGCGCAAAGTAGCCAATGTTCAGGCCTTTGCCTTCGGTGACTTCGCCGCCGATCGGGGCCAGGTCCCGCGCCACGGTTTTGACCAGGGTGGACTTGCCTTGTCCATTGGCGCCCAAAATGCCGATGCGTTGCCCAGCCAGCACCGAACGGCTGACGTTGCGCACGATGATGGTGGGGTCGGTGCCCGGCGCTGCGTCTTCGGGCGGGGGGTAACCAAAGCTGACGCCCGAGAGCGAGAGCATGGGATTGGGCAAATTGGCAGGCTCTTTGAACTCGAAGCTGAACTCCGCCTCGGCCAGCAGCGGCGCGATCTTTTCCATGCGGTCCAAAGCCTTAACGCGGCTTTGCGCCTGCTTGGCTTTGCTGGCCTTGGCCTTGAAGCGGGCAATAAATTTTTGTAAGTGCGCAATTTTTTCTTGCTGCTTGGCATAGGTGTTTTGTTGCAACTCCATTTGCTCGGCACGCATGTCCTCGAACTTGCTGTAGTTACCGCCATAGCGCATCAGCTTGCCGCCATCAATATGCAAGGTGACGTTGGTCACCGCGTCCAAAAATTCACGATCGTGGCTGATGACTAGCATGGTGCCTTCATAACGCTTGAGCCAGGCCTCAAGCCATACCAGTGCGTCCAGATCCAAGTGGTTGGTGGGCTCGTCTAGCAGCAGTAAATCTGAGGGGCACATCAGGGCGCGTGCAAGTTGCAGGCGCATGCGCCAGCCGCCTGAAAAACTGTTCACCGGACGGTCTAGTTCGGTGGTTTTAAAGCCCAAACCCAGAATCAAGGCCTGCGCGCGGGCTGGCGCGTCGTGCTCGCCGGCGTCGTGTAGCGCCATGTAGGCGTGGGCCATGCGGTCGCCGTCCTCGCCAGCTTCAGAGGCCTGTACTTCGGCGCGGGCGGCGCACAAAATCGTATCGCCTTCTATGACGAATTCAGTGGCACTTTGCGTGGTCTCGGGCATGTCCTGCGAGACCTGGCCCATGCGCCACTGGCTAGGGATGTAGTACTCGCCCGCGTCTTCGTGCAAGAGCCCGGTGAACAAAGCAAACAGCGAGGATTTGCCCGCGCCATTGCGACCGACCAGGCCGACTTTTTCTCCCGGATTGATGGTGACCGAGGCGTGTTCGAGCAAGACCTTGGCGCTGCGGCGCAAGGTGACGTTTTTAAGTGTGATCATGAAATAAGGGATTCGCGGGTGAGCAGCAAGACCTGGTCTTCTCCCGCACTGGTGGGCAGCCAAACCGCCTGTAAGGCGGGAAAGGCGGCTTCAAAAAATGCGCGCTCGTGGCCGATTTCCAGCACCAGCACGCCTTGGGGATTCAGATGCTGCGGCGCATCGCGCAGCAAACGGCGCACAAAGTCCATGCCATCGCGCCCGCCGTCAGCGTTGCCATCGAGCGCCAAGGCCGGTTCTGCGCGGAACTCGGGTGGCAGCGCGGTCATGCTGTCGGCATTGACATAGGGCGGGTTGCAAAGGATCAGGTCAAACGGCCCTTGCGCTTGCAGGGCGGGCGATTGCATGCCGTCCGAAGCCAGCAATTGAATGCGCGATTGCAAAGCGTGTTGTGTGACGTTGATCGCGGCCACATCCAGAGCGTCATGTGAAAGGTCGCTGGCGCAGACCACGGTATCCGGATAGACCTGCGCCGCAATGATGGCGAGGCTGCCATTGCCGGTGCACAGGTCCAGCACCTTCTGTGTGCCTTCATGTAAAAAATAGTCGATACCGCCATCGACCAGTAACTCAGCAATCAGCGAGCGCGGCACGATGGCACGTTCGTCCACATAAAAAGCAAAGCCTTGCAACCAGGCTTGGCGCGTGAGGTAGGCAGCGGGTTTGCGGGTGTTGATGCGTCGCTCTATCAGGGAGATGCACGCGCTTTGCTGCGTAGCGGTGATTGTGGCTGGGGCATCGGGGCCATCCAGCGCGGTGTCCAGTGGCAGACCAAGCTGCCACAAGACCAGCCAGGCCGCTTCGTCAAGGGCATTGTCCGTACCGTGGCCGAAAGCGACCTGGGCGGCTTGGAGTTGGCGGGCGGATTGTTCGACCAGTTCGCGCAGCTTCATGCCAGCGCCAGCGCATGCAGGCGCTCCAGTACCCGACGGTAGATGTTCTTCAGCGGCTCTATGTCGGCCAGCGCTACATGCTCATTGATTTTGTGAATGGTGGCATTGGGCGGGCCCAGTTCCACGACCTGCGGGCAGATTTGCGCAATAAAGCGCCCGTCGCTGGTACCGCCGGTAGTCGAAAGCTGGGTGGTAAACCCGGTTTCGTCATGGATGGCCTGTGTCACGGCTTCGACCAGGGCACCAGGCGTCGTCAGAAAGGGCAGTCCACCAATCGTCCAGGCCACGTCGTATTCCAGGCCATGGCGATTGAGCACAGCGCTTAGTCGTTGCTGTAGAGATTCGGGGGTCGATTCGGTACAAAAGCGAAAGTTGAAATCCACCACCACCTGGCCGGGAATTACATTGCTTGCGCCAGTGCCGCCGTGGATATTGCTCACCTGCCAACTGGTTGGTTGGAAAAACGCATTGCCTTCATCCCAGCGCACAGCGACTAATTCGGCCAGCGCCGGTGCCAACCGGTGGATAGGGTTATCGGCCAGCTGCGGATAGGCGATATGGCCTTGTACGCCATGCACGGTGAGCTTGCCGCTCATGGTGCCGCGCCGGCCGTTTTTAATCATGTCGCCGGTGCGCTCTACCGAGGTGGGCTCGCCCACAATGCAGTAGTCCAGCACCTCGCCGCGCGCTGTGAGCTGCTTGCAGACCACCACGGTGCCATCGACCGCCGGTCCTTCTTCATCGCTGGTGATCAGCAAGGCAATGTTCAAGGCGGTGTCGGGCTGTTGCGCAACAAACTCTTCAATCGCGACAACAAAAGCTGCCAGCGAGGTTTTCATGTCACTGGCGCCGCGGCCATAAAGCTTCCCGTCGCGGTGGCTGGGGCTAAAAGGCGGGCTGTCCCATTGCGCCAGCGGGCCCGTGGGGACGACATCGGTGTGCCCGGCAAAGACCAGGGTCTTGGGCGCACCGACGCTGGTGTGGCTGGCACTGCGCTTCGCCCATAGATTGGTCACACGGAAGTCGGCGGGGCCGCTATCGATGGTCTCGCACACAAACCCCAAGGGCTCAAGGCGCGCTGCAATCAATGCCTGGCATCCGCCATCCGATGGCGTGGGCGAGGGCATGCTGAGCAATTGCTCGGTCAGCCGCAAGGTGGCGTGTGCGTCAAAAATAGCCATCAGGAATTGATTGCAAGCGTAATCGGCTGGCTTAGGCGCTCGCCGGGTTTGGCGGCGCCCATGCCCGCGTCATGCAACTCGGCAAAGCGTGAGACTCCCCAAGTCGGCAGGATAGAGCCACCCAAGGCACTGCCGGATGTGGGTTCGTCGCTTTCAAAAACTAATCCTCGCGACTGCAGGCGACTAGTGTCTTGTTTGAAGGAAAGGCTGTCCGGGTATCTGGATATGTCCGTGCGGTCTAGCTCGCCGAATGCGCCGCGGGCGATCATTTCAGCGTTGGTGCCTGCTTTGACCAGAATCTCACAGAGGGCGACACGCGGTCCTTGTTTGGTGCGAGCCAGTTTTTGCACGACGATCGCGTTCAGGGATTGGCTCAATTGGCTTGGTGCATCAGCACGATCGGCCGCAGGCAAAAATTGCACAAATCGGGTGAGCGCTTGCCCTGCGCTTGCGCTGGTCAAAGTAGCTATACAAAGCATGCCCGCTTGCGCACACTGCAAGGCAGCTTGCGCGCTGGCGGCGTTATGGATTTCGCTGATAAAGACGACGTCACAGGCGTGTTTGGCGATTCCCTCAAAGGCACTTTCCCAGCCAGCCGTGTCCGTGCCAATGGCAACTTGGTTGACTACGGATTTTTTCGACTCCAGCTGGTATTCGATGGGCTGTTCAAGGGTGAGTATGTGCCCGGACGTTTGCCGGTTGCGATAGTCGAGTAAGCCGACTGCTGTACTGGTCTTGCCCGCGCCGGCGCTTCCGCAAATAAGGACCAGGCCGCTTTTTGCCATAGCCACATCGCACAGGGCAGGGGCGAGCTGGCTTTTCTCTAAATGCGGTAGCTGCGAGGGGATGGGTCGCAATGCAAGGGCGAGCGAACCGCGTTGAAAAAAGGCGCTGACACGAAATTGACCGACATCAGCAAGCGTGGCAACGCACTGCAGGCTATCGGGCGCCCGCAGCGCCTGAGACCGCTGAGTACCAATCAGCAAGGCCAATACCTCGGCCGGAGCCGTAGGGTCGAGCGCCTTGCTGCTGGCAGGCACACATAGCCCGTGGATACGCACGACCGGCAGGCTGTTGGCACTGAGGTACAGGTCCGAGCCGTTTTTCTGCACCAGCAAGCGCAGCAAACGCTCCAGGCCCTCGCGGGCCGCAGGAGATGCGGGTTCAACGCTTGTCATGGACGTTAGTCACGCAGCAGTTCGTTTAGCGAAGTCTTGGCGCGGGTTTGGGCATCGACGCGTTTGACAATAACGGCGCAATACAAGCTGTATTTGCCATCACTACTGGGTAGATTTCCCGACACTACTACCGAACCGGAGGGGATGCGGCCGTAGCTGACTTCACCCGTGGCACGGTCGTAAATTTTTGTGCTTTGGCCGATGTAAACGCCCATGGAAATGACCGAGTTTTCTTCGACGATAACGCCTTCAACCACTTCGGAGCGTGCGCCGATAAAGCAGTTGTCTTCAATGATGGTGGGGCCCGCTTGCATAGGTTCAAGCACGCCACCGATTCCAACGCCTCCGCTCAGGTGCACGTTTTTACCGATTTGGGCGCAGGAGCCAACGGTCGCCCAAGTATCGACCATGGTGCCTTCATCGACATAGGCGCCGATGTTGACGTAAGAGGGCATCAAGATCGCGCCTTTGCCGATAAAACTGCCACGTCGCGCTACCGCAGGTGGTACTACGCGCACACCAGCGGCTTTCATGCCCGCTTCGTCCATGTGCGAAAACTTGGTTTGCACCTTGTCGTAAAAGCCCAACTCGCCCGCTTTGATAACGCTGTTGTCTTTCAAGCGGAAGCTCAGCAGCACGGCTTTTTTTATCCACTGATGTGTGGTCCATTGCCCCACGCTTTGGCGGGTGGCTACGCGCAAGCTGCCGTTGTTGAGCTGGCTGATAACGTGTTCCACTGCATCGCGAACTTCTTTGGACGCGGAGCTAGCGGAGATATTGGCACGGTCTTCCCATGCGGCGTCCAGAATGGTTTGAAGTTGTTGTGTCATAAAAAGGCTTTCGGTTCGAAAAAATAGAAATCAGAGTTGGGGCCTACGCGCATCACGGGGCGTCAAGCGGCGTCACGCACAAAGGCTGCAATGCGCTGCGCTGCTTCCAGGCATTCGGCGGTTTGCGCGACCAGTGCCATTCGCACGAAACCTGCGCCGGGGTTGTGTCCCTGCGCGCTGCGCGCCAGATAGCTGCCCGGCAAGACGGTCACATTGTAGGCAGCGTAGAGCGCACGGGCAAAGTCCTCGTCGCTGCCAAGTACCTTGGCCCAGAGGTAGAAACCAGCGTCGGGCAGGCGCACGTCCAGCACTTTTCCCAGCACCGGGGTGACGGTATGGAATTTTTCACGGTACAGGGCGCGGTTTTCTTGCACATGGATCTCGTCTTGCCAAGCGGCGATGCTGGCGCTTTGCACCACCGGACTCATGGCGCTGCCATGGTAGGTGCGGTAGCGCAGAAACTGCGCCATCAGCGCCGCGTCTCCCGCGCAAAAACCACTGCGCATACCCGGCACATTGCTTCGCTTAGAAAGGCTGGTGAAACTCACCAGATTTTTGAAGTCGCTGCGGCCCAATTGCGCCGCCGCTTCCAGGCCGCCTAGCGGTGGCGTGTCACGGAAATAGATTTCGCTGTAGCACTCGTCTGATGCGATGACAAAGCCGTAGCGGTCGCTCAGTTCAAACAGGGTTTTCCATTCCTGCAGCGGCATTACCGCACCAGCGGGGTTGCCGGGGCTGCATACAAATAGCAACTGCGTGCGCGCCCAGACTTCTGCGGGTACTGATGCCCAATCTTGAGCGAAATTACGCTCTGGCACCGAAGCGACGTAATGGGGTTCGGCGCCTGACAACAATGCCGCGCCCTCGTAGATTTGATAGAAGGGGTTGGGACAAACCACCAACGGTTTGGCCTTTCCTTGCTCGGCTTGGACTATGGTTTGCGCAAACGCAAACAGCGCCTCGCGCGATCCATTGACCGGCAAAATTTGATCTGATGCGCGCACGGTCAGTCCATAGCGCTTGTGCATCCACTGTGCTATTGCTTGACGCATGGCCAAATCGCCCGCCGTCGCCGGATAGGCTGCAAGTCCTGCACCAGCCTCGATGGCTTGGCAGTAGGCTTTTTTAATCAAATCCGGTGTCGGGTGGCGCGGCTCGCCGATACCGAGGCTGATAGGACTGAAATTTGCATTCGGCGTCACGTCACTGAAAAGTTGGCGCAGCCGTTCAAACGGGTAGGCATGCAGGAGCGACAAATGCACATTCATAGGGGTGTATTATGGTTCAGGGGTTTTTTGTACGCTATTTTGGGTGGTCGCTGGAATGCTTTCGCCCTGTCATCATGTAAGGTTTTTTAGATGCATGCCAACTTAGGAGATACCGGTAGTTTCCAGGTTCTTAACCTTCAGGGCGCCTTGGAGTTTTTGGGTGATGTCCAGGCGGTCTGCGAGTTGCTCGGCCCTTTGGTGCAATCGCTGGATAAAGATATTGCGGACCTTGAACAAATGCTGGCGCAAGGCGATTTGCTTGGGGCTGCCGGACTATTGCATTCTCTTAAAGGATTTATACCGGTGTTTTGCCACGCGGCTTTTGCTGAGCAATTGGCTGGCGTAGAGAAAAGGATCCGTCTCCAAGATAGCCCTGCACTGCGCAATGAAGCCGCGGCTTTGTTGCCGACTTTGCATCAATTGAAGGCGGAGGCGCGGGTCTACCTGCAGCAAAGGGCCTGAGCCCCCGGCGCGGGCTAAGCGCTACCGCGCTAGGCGGGCGCCGCCTGTGTGCGCGGTATCATTACGCTCCCATACCGCGTCGCTGCGGCTGGTTTATGTCAATAAAATCAATCACTTAGCCCTTGCAAGCTCTTATTCGTGCGCCTCAATTCCATCAAGCTGTCGGGTTTTAAGTCCTTTGTCGAACCGACCAACTTCCTGCTGCCGGGCCAGCTGGTGGGGGTGGTGGGGCCCAACGGCTGCGGAAAGTCCAACATCATGGACGCCGTGCGCTGGGTTTTGGGCGAAAGCCGTGCCAGTGAATTGCGTGGCGAGTCCATGCAGGATGTCATCTTTAACGGCACCACGACGCGCAAGGCCGCCAGCCGGGCGAGTGTCGAGTTGGTGTTTGACAATTCCGATCACCGCGCGGGTGGTCAATGGGGCCAGTTTACGGAAATAGCGGTGCGCCGGGTGCTGACGCGCGACGGCACGTCCAGTTACTTCATCAATAACCAGGCAGTGCGCCGGCGCGACGTGCAGGATGTATTTTTGGGCACCGGCCTGGGCCCACGCGCCTACGCCATCATCGGCCAAGGCACGATCAGCCGCATTATTGAATCCAAACCTGAAGAACTGCGTCTTTTCCTGGAAGAAGCCGCGGGCGTATCTAAATACAAAGAGCGGCGGCGCGAAACTGAAAACCGCCTCGCCGACACCCGCGCCAATTTGACCCGGGTGGAAGACATTCTGCGTGAGCTCAATAGCAGTCTGGAAAAACTCGAGCGCCAGGCCGAAGTGGCGCAAAAGTACCAGACGATGCAAATCGATGTAACGCAGAAGCAACATCAAATCTGGTTTTTGCGGCGCGCCGAAGCGCAAGCGGAACAGACCAAGGTGCAGCGTGATGCCCAGGCTGCGGTCAATGCGCTGGAGTCGCGCATGGCCGATGTGCGCCATATCGAGGCCGAACTGGAGCAAGTGCGCCAGGCGCATTACGCCGCGGCCGATGAAGTCAACCAAAGCCAGGGCTTGCTTTACGAAGCGAGTGCCGAAGTCGGCCGTTTGGAGGCTGAAATTCGCTATGTGGTGGAAAGCCGCCAACGCGTGGAGCAGCGCTTGCTTATGCTGCAAGCCCAAAGTGCCCAGTGGGCCGAGCGTCGTGCGCAAGCGCTGATTGACCAGGAACAGCTGCTCGTGTCGCGTGAGACTGGCGCTGAGCAGGCCGAGTTGCTTGCCGCGCAAACCCACGAGCAGTCCCAGCATTTGCCGGCACTGGAGGAGGCTTTGCAAACCGCACAGGCCGCAGCCGTGGCACAGCGTGATGCGGTGGCCCAGGTGCAGCAGGCTTTGAGCGTGCTGGCCTCGGAGCAGCGCAATATCCAGGAACAAAGCCGTCAGCTCAGTGCCCGACGCGAACGTTTAAACGCGGACCGCAGTGCACTGACCCAGACCGACGACGCGCGCTTGCAGGATTTGCAAGCCCAGTGGGAGCAAGCCCGCGCGGTGGCTGAAGAATCGTTGGAGCAACTGCACAGCTTGCAGGAAAGTGCACCTGAACTGGACGAAGCGCGCCGCGCCCAGCAGCAGCAGGTTAATGCCGACGCAGCGCGCTATGCCGACGTATCCGCGCGGCTGGAAGCGCTCAAGGCCTTGCAAGAGCGTTTGCGTACCGATGAAAAGCTCAAGCCCTGGCTCAGCAAACATGGATTGGTGGATTTGCAGGGTTTGTGGACTCGGATACAGGTTCAGACCGGATGGGAAAACGCGATCGAGGCCGCATTGCGCGACCGCTTGGGCGCGCTGGAGGTTTCCAAGCTGGAAATAGTGCAGGCATTTATTCAGGACTTACCGCCGGTGAAGCTGTCTTTCTTCACCCGTCCGGCAGCGGGGCGCGGCGGCGCGGCTAGTACCTTGGCCGCACTGGCTGACAAAGTGCAAGTGCATGACGCTGGCCTGGCCGCGGTGTTGGCTGAGTGGCTGCGCGGCTGCTTTGCTGCCTCCGATATGGACCAAGCGTTTGCCCAGCGCACCCAATTGCAAGCCGGCGAAATACTGTTCGTGCCCCAAGGCCATGCGGTAGGTGCGCACAGTGTCAGTTTTTACGCTGCCGATGCAGAGCAAGCGGGTTTACTGGCGCGGGCGCAGGAAATTCAAAATCTGGAAAAAGATGTGCGCGCCCAGGCCATGATGGCCGAGGCTTCGCGCAGCGCGCTCAACCGGGCCGAAAGCGCCTATGCCGAATGCGCCGCGCAGTTGGTCGATGTGCGTCGTCACGCGCAGGAAAGCCAGACTCGTAGCCACAGCTTGCAAGTGGAAGTTTTGCGTCTTAGCCAATTGGCCGAGCAAACGCGTCAGCGAAGCAGCGAAATTGAGGCCGACGCGGCCGAGGTAGACGCCATGCTCGAAGATCTGGCGGCGCGCTCTGAAGAAGCCGAGGCGCGCTTTGAAACTCTGGATATTCAATTAGGCGAAAGCCAGCAGGCGCATGCGGATCTGGAAGAACGTGCCATGGCTGCACAAGCGCAGCTGGACCAAAGCCGCGAGCAGTTGCGTGCTCTGGAGCGCCAGGTGCAAGAGCAGATGTTCAGCCAGCGCAGCTTGCAGGCGCGGGAGCAGGAGATTGAGCGATCACTGCAAACCGCCGACGCGCAGTCCATCGCAGTAGCCGAAGAAGTGGCCCGCGGGCAGGGCGAGTTGCAGGATCTATCGGACGTCGCGGCGCAGGCCGGTTTGCAAACCGTTCTGGCTCTTAAAGCCGAGCGCGAGCAGGCACTGGGCGCCAAGCGCAGTGCTTACGAGGATTTGACCGCCACCTTGCGCAGCCACGAGGAACGCCGTTTGCAGCTCGAACGCGAGCTGGACCCGATGCGTCAACGCATTACCGATTTGCAATTGAAAGAACAAGCCGCGCGCCTGGGGTTTGAACAATACGAAAACCAGTTGTTTGAAGCGCAGGCGGATTTGGATGCCTTGGCCCAAAGTGTGGAAGGCAACAACATCAAACTCTCCGCCCTGCAAGCAGAAATAGACCGCCTGCACCGCGAAATCACTGCCCTGGGCGCGGTCAATCTGGCTGCATTAGACGAACTGACCAGCAGCCGGGAGCGCAAAGAATTTTTAGATGCTCAGAGCCTGGATTTGAACGAGGCCATGAGCACCCTGGAAGACGCCATCCGCAAGATTGACGCCGAAACTCGTGAACTGCTGGCAGAAACCTTTAACGAAGTGAATCGCCATTTCGGCGAGATGTTCCCGGTGCTTTTTGGCGGTGGCAATGCGCGCCTGGTCATCACCGGCGATGAGATTTTGGACTCAGGTGTGCAAGTCATTGCCCAACCGCCAGGCAAGAAAAATCAGACCATCCATTTGCTTTCGGGTGGCGAAAAAGCGCTCACCGCTATTGCGCTGGTGTTTGCGATCTTCCAGCTTAACCCGGCACCGTTTTGCTTGCTTGACGAGGTGGATGCACCGCTCGATGACGCGAACACGGAGCGGTACACCCGCTTGGTGCAGCGTATGAGCGCCGGCACACAGTTCTTGTTTATCAGTCACAACAAAATTGCCATGGAAATGGCTGAGCAACTGATTGGCGTCACCATGCAGGAGCAAGGGGTCTCACGTATTGTGGCGGTGGATATGGAAGCGGCCGTGGGGCTGGTGGAGGCGGCATGAGCGAGTTCCAAATCGGCCTTTTGGTATTGGGCGCTTTGGTTTTGCTGGCGGTGCTTTTGCAAAGCCTTTGGTCGGCGCGTGCCAACGCCCCGCGTCAAGCCCATGGGGATGTACCAGAGCCGGAAGGCTCGCCCGCTTTCACCGAACCCGTCTTCGACGATACGGGTTTTACGAACTTGAACAAAGCATTGGCCGCGCCGCGGCGCCCGGCGATCGACGATTTAATTGACGCTGTAGCCGCTGTCAATTTGGACCCAATGGTTTCCGCGGTTTCTGGCGATGCGGCGGTGGCGGCTTTTCCGGGGAGTTGGCGGGTAGGTAGCAAACCTTTTTTAATTGAAGGTTTTAATGCCGATGCCCAAGAGTGGGAAACGCCAGTTGCCGGTGCACGGTACATGGCTTTTCAGACGGCCGTTCAGCTAGCGAACCGGGCTGGTGCACTGAACGATATTGAATATTCGGAATTTGTCGTCAAGACACAGGCTTTTGCCGATGCGGTCAATGGCACGCCGGAGTTTCGTGAGATGCGCGATGAGGTTGCGCGCGCGCGCGAGCTAGACCATTTCGCTAGCGAGCACGATGCGCAATTAGGCTTGAATCTGCGGGCGAGCCATGCGGCTTGGAGCCCTGGCTATGTCAGCCAGGTCGCAGCGCAATATGGCTTTGTCCCAGGGCAGTTGCCCGGGCGAATGGTATTGGCCGCGCCGGTTGATGGGTTGCCGCCCCTTTTGTCGTTGACCTTTGACAGTCAGGCAGCACTGGCGGAAGATCCGGCACAGTCAGCCATCTACGAGTTGGTTTTGCACCTGGATGTGCCGCAAGTGGACCGCGCTGAATTGCCTTTTGACCGCATGTGTCAGGCCGCGCAAGGGATGGCACAGACTATGGATGGCGTCGTCACTGACGACAATGACCAAGCGTTGCCGTACCAGGCGCTCGATACCATCAGCCAGGAATTGCAGCGCCTTTACGACCGGCTGGAGCAGCGTGATTTTGCCGCCGGATCTGCCTTGGCCCGGCGCTTGTTTTCCTGACGTTGTGGCGGCCATCAAAGCGGGCGCGAAGATTGCGCGCTTCGACTTTCCTCCTGAGAAAGTAGGCCCTAGGTGCTAAACCCCGAGCTAGTGGACGATCCTGATTCTGACGCCCAAGCGCCTGATCGCATGGCGCGATTGAGGGCGCAGTTGCAGCACCACGGGCATCTGTATTACGTGCTCGACGCGCCCGAGTTGCCCGACGCTGAGTACGACCGCATGTTTCGGGAGTTGCAGGCGCTTGAGGCGCGTTATCCGCATTTACGCGCTGTGGATTCGCCCACGCAGCGGGTGGGCGGCAAGCCGCTGGCGCAATTTGATAGCGTGCGCCATGTCGTACCCATGCTGAGCATACGCACCGAGACCGATACCGAACCGACCGGCGCGCAGGCATTTGATACCCGCATCCGCAAAGAGTTGGAACTGCTTGAGGTCGCACCTGCCGTGGAGTACGTGACCGAGCTGAAATTTGACGGCCTCGCCATGAGTTTGCGCTATGAAAACGGCGTGTTGGTGCAGGCCGCTACGCGTGGTGATGGCGAATACGGCGAGGATGTGACGCATAACGCGCGCACGATTGGGCAGATACCGCTGCGCTTGCAAGACGCGCCGCCGGTGCTGGAAGTACGTGGCGAGGTTTATATGCGCCGCGATGATTTTGAAACGCTTAATACCCGCCAACGCGAGCGCATTGCCCAGGGCGACAAAGGGGAAAAAACCTTTGTCAATCCGCGCAATGCAGCCGCCGGTGCGGTGCGTCAGCTCGACCCTGGCATTGCAGCGCAGCGGCCCTTAAGTTTTTTTGCCTATGGCGTGGGGGAGATCCAAGGCGGACCGGCCTGGCCGACGCACATGGACTTGCTGATGGCACTCAAGGCCTGGGGTTTCCCGGTGGCCGCACAAACTGCGACCGCGCTGGGCGCGCAGGGCTTGCTGGACTTTCACCAGCGCATCGGTTCGCTGCGCGACCAGTTACCTTTTGATATTGACGGCGTGGTGTACAAGGTGAATAACCTGGCATTGCAACAACGGCTGGGCTTTGTGAGCCGCGAGCCGCGCTGGGCGGTGGCGCACAAATATCCGGCGCAAGAGCAAGTGACCACGGTGCTGGCTATCGATGTACAGGTTGGGCGCACCGGCAAGCTCACCCCGGTGGCCAAGCTGTCGCCGGTGTTTGTGGGCGGTGTCACCGTCACCAATGCCACCCTGCACAACGAAGACGAGGCCCGGCGCAAAGATGTGCGTGTGGGCGATAGCGTCGTGGTGCGCCGGGCCGGCGATGTGATCCCCGAGGTGGTCAGCGTGCTGGCGGCTAGCCTGCAATCGCCTTCTCGTGGCGAGCTATTCACCATGCCGCGTATTTGCCCGGTGTGTGGGTCAGCAGCTTTGCGTGAAGAAGACGAAGCCGATTACCGCTGCACTGGTGGCTTGTTTTGCAGCGCCCAGCGCAAGCAAGCGATTTCGCACTTTGTGCAGCGCCGTGCGGTCGAGGTCGAAGGCTTGGGCGAAAAATTGGTGGACCAGCTGGTGCAAGCTGGGCTGGTGCGTACCTTGCCCGATATTTACCGGCTGGGTTTTACCGCCTTGGCCGCACTGGAGCGTATGGCCGATAAGTCGGCCAACAATTTGCTTGAGGCCTTAGAAAAATCCAAGGCCACTACGCTGCCGCGCTTCATCTACGGGCTGGGTATTCGCCATGTGGGCGAGGCTACCGCCAAGGAATTGGCCCGGCATTTCGGTGATGTGCAAGCCATCATGGACGCGCCGACGGAGAAGCTGCTGGAGGTCAATGATGTCGGCCCTACGGTAGCGGAAAGTTTGCGGACATTTTTTGACCAGGCGCACAACCGCGAGGTGGTGGAACAGCTGCGCGCCTGCGGCGTGCATTGGCCCGCGTTGGAAGCTGCGTCTGACGCACCCAAACCGCTGGCTGGTTTGACCTTTGTGATCACCGGCACCTTGCCCAGCTTGGGTCGCGACGCGGCCAAGGCTTTGATTGAGGGTGCTGGCGCTAAAGTGGCTGGCTCGGTGAGCAAGAAGACCAGTTATGTACTCGCTGGTACTGAAGCTGGTAGCAAGCTGGACAAAGCGCAGGAATTGGGCGTACCGGTGATTGATGAGTCCGCTTTATTCACCATGCTGGAGGTGCGCTGATGGCAGTTCGCGAAATTTTGAAAATGGGCGACCCGCGCTTGTTGCGTATGGCGCAAGAGGTGCCGCAATTTGATACCGACGCTTTGCATTTATTGGTGACAGACCTGCTGGACACCATGCGCGCAGCCAACGGTGCAGGCTTAGCTGCGCCGCAAATCGGTGTGGACTTGCAGGTAGTGATATTTGGTTCGGAAGAGCGCAATCCACGCTACCCGGATCGGCCATTGGTACCGCGCACGGTGCTGGTCAACCCAACCATTACGCCAATAGGCGACGAGCAAGAGTCGGATTGGGAAGGTTGTTTGTCCGTGCCAGGTTTGCGCGGCGTGGTACCACGCTGGGGCCGCATACGTTACACCGGGTGGGACGCTTTTGGCGATCCGATAGACCGCACAGTCGATGGTTTCCATGCGCGTGTCGTACAGCATGAATGCGACCATTTGTGGGGGAAACTCTACCCCATGCGCATGACCGATTTTTCGCAATTCGGATTCACCGAGATATTGTTTCCTGGCATCGCGGCCAGTGAGGATGCTTG
>Ga0214919_10005034_pt1 | contig 18989 bp, 16 predicted proteins | sample LL1503_MetaG_FD_177994 | JGI IMG/M metagenome (GOLD analysis project Ga0214919, IMG submission 177994) | Freshwater microbial communities from Lake Lanier, Atlanta, Georgia, United States - LL-1503 | ecosystem: Environmental > Aquatic > Freshwater > Lake | place: USA: Georgia | collected...
TCCAAGAAATCTATGAAAAATCGCAATTTCCATGATTTCGGGGATAACCAATTGATTTCAATAATGAAAAAATCAGCAAAAAAGTTATCCACAGCAAGTGCATTTTTGGCCGCTTAGGCCCGGTAACCCGCCAAATTGGCGGGTTTCAGGTTGTCCAGATAAATATGTGAAAACACAATGCATTCATTGCAAACACAATATTTAAAGGACAAACACTATGGCACAGGCTAGAACACTAAGCACAACAGAATTTGAACAACTGCTGGCCCACATTGACACGCGCAAGTACGCTGTGCGAAACCGCTGCATGATGCTGCTCACACATTGGGCCGGGCTAAGAATTGGCGAAGTGGCTTGCCTGCGCTGGAGCGATGTAGTCACAACAGATGGCGCGGTCAAGGCCGAGATTCGCCTGCTGCCCGACATGACCAAGGGACGCCACCCGCGCACGGTGTTCATCAACGGTAGGCTACGTGAGGAGTTGGAAACCTACGCGGCTATCACGCGTTGTGTGGATCGCGATTACCCACTTTTTGCCAGCCAGAAAAGCGTACGAGAGGGATTTAGCGCCAACAGCCTGGCACAGACTTTTGCGCTGCTCTATGCCGGTGCTGGGCTTGCCGGAGCCAGCAGCCATAGTGGGCGCCGCACATTCCTAACGTCCTTGGCCAACAAGGGAACAGCCATACACATTCTCAAAACCTTGGCCGGGCACAGAAATATAGCTACGACCGCCGCCTATCTTTACAGCAGTCCTGCGCAGTTGCGGGCAGCGGTGGAGTTGGTTTAAAACATATCAAGTATCGCCCTCAGGCGTATTTCTCTGGATCAGAAATAGTTGACTTGAGGGAACACCAGCAACTCCAAAATTTTCAAAGTGCCACCCGATACGAGCAACAGCACATACAAGTGCACTCCGAAAAACGCTTAACTAGCATCGTTGCCGCGCTCCCAAGCTTGCACATATTCCAGCGCCTTAGTCCTTACCAAAGCAGTTCCGGAACCGGGCGCATACAACTGGCTTCCGATACCAAAGCCCGTGGCGCCCGCGTCGACCCAGGTTCGCATACTGTGCGCAGTGATGCCGCCAACCGGCCAAAGTTCGGTACCTAGCGGCAGTACCGATGCTAGCGCCTTGAGGCCGCCCGGGCCCAGAATATCAGCAGGAAACAATTTAAGCGCATGCGCGCCATTTTGCAGAGCGGTGAATGCTTCGGTAGGCGTGATAACGCCGGGCACGGCCAACATGTCTAAACGCAGAGCGTGTTCTATCAGCCGCGCATCGCAGTGGGGCGAGACCATCAGGCGACCACCGGCGGCGTGCACATCATCCACGTCCTGCGCTGTGCACATGGTTCCGCCGCCGATCAACACATCCGAAGGCAGCGCTCTGACCAGTGCTTTAATACAGCCGAGCGCGCCGGGCCGGTTCAACGGAACCTCCAGCGCGCGAAAGCCGCAAGCGACTAAGGTCTGGCCGATGTCTGCCGCGTGGTGAGGATCGAGCCCGCGCAAGATCGCGATTAGAGGCATCGGCCGCAAGGCCTGTAACAAGGGGGGGGTAGCGGTCATAGTGTGCCCAAAGCAATTTGGAAATGCGCCAAGGCGCGAACATAGGCGCGCTGTGCGTCGAGAACCTCAAAGCGCATCTGAAAATGTGCCGCGGCAGCCAGGTAACGCTTTGTCAGTGCGGGGGCGCCGATGAGGCAGATGGACTGTCCCACCGCTGCACCCTCGCTGCATCGCAGCACGTCCTGCAGTTCGGCCCCTATCAGCAGCCCGCTCAGGTAAGCGCGTGCATGTGCGGCGGGCATTTCACCGCACACCACTAGCGCGCGCGCGCCGAACAGTTGGTGACCCAAAGCCCCTTGCTGCGACGACCGCAGGCCATGCTGAAAAGACCCATCGTCCCAAGGCGCCGCATCGGCTCCAGCGGCTGCAGCAAGCGTTCCATGCTGACCCAGCAGATCAAACAACTCGCCCGTCATATAGGTGCGTATGGCGACCACGCGTCCGGCCCGCAGTTGCACCCACTTGCTGTGGGTTCCGGGCAGCACAAACCAGCCGTCGTCATAGCCCAGCAACAGCGCGCCCAGCAACTGAGTTTCTTCACCGCGCATCACATCGGGCTGGCCGCGGGCATCGCGCAGGCAGTAGCCTGGCACGATCAGCGCGGAAGGCTGGCCCGCGGCGCGGGGTACAGCGTGCAGGTGGTTGGGCAAATCACGCAAGGCCACGCCCCCATCTAGATAAGGCACCGCTACCCAACCCAACGCGCTGCCAACCATGCCCGACAGCACTACGCTGTGCGGCTTGGATTGCAGGGCTTGCAGCGCTGCATCCAGCGATTGGGCAAAGCGGTTCTTGCAGGCCAGCGCACCGTCGGCGTCGGCATGCTGGCGCACCAATGTTCCCCGGCCATCCAGCGCGTAAGCGCGCCGCTGTGTGGTGCCCCAATCGACACCGACCAGCGAGACAGCCTCTGGCAGGTTGGTAGCGGCATCTACGGATGGCACTTTCAACGCCCCCAGCGCAAGACCATGGGGTCTAAGCGATGCGCTACTTCAATGAGGCCCGCGCGTGTATCCGGGTGCATCGCAGGAAAGGGATGGCGCGGCGCTTCGCAGGCGATGACGCCGCCCTCGCGCATCAAAGCCTTAGCGGCGAGCAAGCCGCTCTGGCGGTTCTCGTAGTTAATCAGGGGTAGCCACTGTTGGAAGAGAGCGACGGCGCGATCGCGTTCACCAGCAGCGTGCGCATCCACGATGGCGCGCATCCCATCAGGATAGGCGCCACCCGTCATCGCGCCTGTGGCACCGGCGTCCAGATCGGGCAAAAGCGTAATGCCCTCCTCGCCATCCCATGGGCCTTCGATGGCATCGCCGCCCAAACGGATCAGCTCGCGGATTTTGGAAGCTGCGCACGCCGTCTCGATCTTGAAATACGCGACGTTGTCGATCTGTTGGGCCATGCGCGCCAGAAAGGCAGCGGACAGCGTAGTGCCGCTGACCGGCGCGTCCTGGATCATGATGGGGATGCGGATGGCGTCTGAGAGGCGAGAAAAAAATTCGTACATCGGCCCCTCGCCCACGCGGATGGTTGCGCCGTGGTAGGGCGGCATCACCATCACCATGGACGCGCCCTGCTCCTGCGCGCGCAGGCTACGCGCAGCACACACCTGGGTGCTGAAATGGGTGGTGGTGACGATCACCGGAACTCGTCCGCGCACATGGTCAAGCAAGGTGCTGGTCAGCAGCTCACGCTCCGCGTCGCTGAGCACAAATTGCTCAGAAAAATTCGCCAAAATGCACAGGCCGTTGGACCCTGCATCGATCATGAAATCCACGCAGCGTTTCTGGCTATCTAGGTCCAGTGCGCCGGTGTCGGTGAAGGTGGTCGGGACGACCGGAAAAACACCGCGGTATCGGGCCAGGCGCAGCATGGTCATCGCATCATCCTTGTTGAGATTCCTGTTGTAGTTGCGCACGAGTGGGCAAACCCTCGGCGTCCCCTGAAAACTGCAGCACCCGCGCTCCAATTGCGTTGCCGCGCGCACAGGCATCGGCCAAGTCCAGTCCTTCTAGCAAGGCGCTGATCACGCCCACTGCAAAACCGTCACCTGCGCCCACGGGATCAATCACCTGCGACACCACCTGCGCGGCCAGCATAGCGCTGCAGCCCTGCGCGTCCGCAAAGTATGCACCCTGGGCTGCGAGCTTGACCAGCACCCGCTGGGCACCCCGGCGCAAATAAAAATCGGCAATATCCTGCGGGTGCTGCAAACCAGTGAGCACGCGCCCTTCGGTCAGTCCCGGCAGCACGGTGCCACCGGCGTGCGAAGCCAGGGCATTCACGCATTCCACCATCGCGGCCTCAGAGGGCCACAGGCGCGGACGTAAGTTGGGGTCAAAGGACACCGACGCCCCGGCGGCACGCGCCTGGCTTGCGAGTTCGAAAACCAGCTCCCGGGTGGATGCTGACAACGCTGGGGTTATTCCGGTCAGGTGCAAATGCCGCGCCGGAAAGGCGGCGCCCGCGTGCAGACTCTGCCAGTCGGCCAGCCCCAGATGACTTGCCGCCGACCCGCGCCGGTGGTATTCGATGGGCGGGTCGCTGCCATCTGCGGTGCGGCCTTTGAGCATGAAGCCCGTGCCGTGCTGCGGGTCAGTCAGCAGATACCGGGTATCGATGGCTTCGGCATCCAACGTGCAGCGGACAAAATGTCCGAAGGAATCCTCCCCTACTTTGGACAGATAGGCCACTCGCAAGCCAAGCCGCGCCAGGCCGGTGGCTACATTCAGTTCGGCACCTGCAGCAAAGCGCTGGAAGTTGTCCACAGCGGCTAGGTCGCCGGGCTGCTGAGCCACAAACAGGGCCAGCGGCTCCCCCACCGTGAGCATGTCCAGAATCTGCGGGCGGGTGGGCACGTCCATAGTCCAACGGCGCTTAAGTGCCGACCAAGGCTGCGCGCATACGGCGCATGGGCAGGGCCGCGCCATGCTGCTCGGCCAGGGCCACCACCGGCGCAAAGCGCCGCTGCTTTTTCTGCGTGTGGTTCTGAAAAATATCGGTCATGCGGTGATCGAGAAAAGGGTTCTCAAAACGTTCGCGCACAGTGGCCACATAGGCCTGAGCCTGTGCATCCAACCCTAGTAAGCCAAACACCGGCAAGGCCTCCTCGGCCCAAAATTCCTCTAGCTCGGCGCGCTGCTGGCGGTCGGCCATGGCCTCGCGCACAGTTTGCGCAGACGGACGCTGCAAAGCCTGCCACCGCTCGGCCAGATAGCTGTGGCCGCCATTGAGCAAAAATAGCTTCAGGCGTTCGTAGCGGGTCAGGTCATCGGTCAGCACGATGCTGGGATGTTGGCAGGGCATGCGCAAGCCGGCCTGCCGCTGCACCGCCCACAGCGCATAGGGTTCGGCCACCGCGCCCACCGGCTCTAGCGCCTGCGAGACGATACGGTCCACCAGCGAATTGGCCCACACACAGTGCTGCTGCAGCCACACACCAAAAGTTTGGCTCAAACCCCAGCGCTGCGCCAGGCGGATCAGCAATTGGCGCAGTACGTCGCCGTTGTCCTGCACCAGCTCGCAAGGTAAGAGCGTCAGCGGATCATCAGGACGCTCCTGCCAGCGGCCATACAAAAGCACCAGCAGCTTAGCCGGAAAACTCTGCGGCACTGCGCCCTCTAAAGCCAGCATGGCGGGGTCGTCAGCTGTGTCGAGGGCGTAACCCATGTCGCCGGTGTTGGAGAGGATGACCTGCGCACCCAGCACCGCCGCGCGTACCTGCGGCCACTGGGTGGTCGATTGCAGCGCACTCCGGATGGCGTGGGCGAGCAGGGTTTCGTCCACATCCACGCCATTCTGGCGGCCCCGCACACGCACCGGATAAGGCTGCCCCGTTGCCAGCGCCGCCACTCGCGCCGCGCTTTGCAAGCTGGTGGTGGTCTGCACCACGGTGATGCCGCCCAGCGCATGGCTGCCACCGCCCTGCGCGGCCAAGGCCTGCGACACGAACAAATCTGCATGGGCCTGCAAAAAGCGGCTGGTGCCAAATTGGACGATGGGCTGCAAAGTAGGCTGCAAGATGGGTCTCAGACCTCGATCATGGCCTTGACCACGCCGCGCGCCGGGTCCAGCAACTCGGCGAAGCGGCCCGGCACCTCGGCCAGGGACATGCGATGGGTGTTAAGCGCGGCGGTGGGCACCTGCCCGGCGCGGATGGCTTTCAACACGGTCTCGAAATCTTCGGCCGTGGCGTTGCGGCTTCCCAGCAGCGTGGTTTCGCGCTTGTGGAACTCAGGGTCGGAAAAGCTGATGGTGTCGCGCACCACCGAAATCAGCACATAGCTGCCGCCGTGGCAAACAAACTGCAAGCCGCGCTCCATGGCACGCGAGTTGCCAGTGGCGTCCATCACTACGTCAAAAAATTCGCCTTCGGTGCGTGCGGCGAGTTGCGCCTCGTCACCGTCTCCCAGCGTGACGGCGGCGGCAACACCGAGTTCGCGTGTGCAGAAATCGAGCCGGTCCTGGCGCGCGTCCAGCGCTGTTACCACCGCACCGCGCAGACCGGCAAAAATCATGGCCGCCATGCCGATGGGCCCGGCCCCCACCACCAGAACCCGGTGGCCCGCGCCCAACTGCCCACGGCGGACCGCGTGCGCGCCGATAGCCAGAAATTCCAGCATCGCGGCCTGGTCCAGCGTAACGCCCTCGGCCTTGTGCACAAAGGCTTCGGGCAAGGCCAAGTACTCGCACAGCGCGCCGTCGCGATGCACACCCAACACCTGGATGGCAACGCAGCAATTTGTCTTTCCCGCTCTGCACGCCACACAGCTACCGCAGGACAAATAGGGCATCACATACACCGGGTCGCCCACGGCCAGTCGGGTGCTGCCATGGGCCTGCGCAATCTCTCCTGAAAACTCGTGGCCCATGACCCGTGGATACTGCAAGAAGGGCTGGGTGCCGCTAAAAATATGAAGATCCGTGCCGCACACGCCGACGCGGCGCACCCGCACCAGCACCTCGCCGGACGCACAGACGGGAAGCGCACGCTGTTGAGCCATCAGCAGGCCCGGCGTTTCACAGACCACGCTCAGCATGGATGCCATGCGCCCCGGCATCAGGTCACCGCACCGAGTTGCCAGGGCACGAATTCGTTTTGCCCATAGCCGTGGATTTCGCTTTTGCTGCGCTCGCCCGAGGCCATGCGCAGCAGGGCCTGGAAGATCTGCTCGCCCATCTGGTCCACGGTGGTATCGCCGTCCACGATGCCGCCGCAGTTGATGTCGATGTCGGCCTCTTGGCGCTGCCACAACAGGCTGTTGGTCGCCAGCTTCATCGAGGGTACCGGCGCGCAGCCGTAGGCCGAACCGCGCCCGGTGGTAAAGCAAATCAGGTTCGCGCCGCCTGCCACCTGACCGGTTGCGCTGACCGGGTCGTAGCCGGGCGTGTCCATGAAGACCAGGCCGTGACGGGTGATGGGCTGGGCGTATTCGAGCACCTCGACCAGATTGGTGGTGCCGCCCTTGGCCACTGCGCCCAGCGACTTTTCTAGAATCGTGGTCAGGCCGCCGGCCTTATTGCCCGCCGAAGGGTTGTTGTTCATGTCGGCGCCCATGCGTAAACAATAAGCCTCCCACCAGGCGATGCGGGCCAGCAAGCGGGCCCCGACCTCGGCGTTCTGCGCGCGGCGCACCAGGAGGTGTTCGGCACCGTAAATCTCGGGCGTCTCGGACAGCATGGCGCTGCCGCCGTGCCGCACCAGCCGGTCCACTGCCGCTCCCAGCGCCGGGTTGGCGCTGACACCGGAATAGCTGTCCGAACCACCGCATTGCAAGCCCACCACCAGATGGCTGGCGGGCACCGGCACGCGCTGCACTGCGTTGGCGGCAGGCAACATGGCGCGCACTGCGTCCAGACCGCGCTGCACCGCCAGCGCCGTGCCTCCGCTGTCCTGGATGGTGTAGGTCTGCAGCACCGGCCCGGCCTGCAGCCCCTCGGCCTGGATCCAGGCCGGAATCTGGTTGGTCTCGCAACCCAGGCCGATCACCAGCACGGCGGCAAAGTTGGGATGGCGGGCATAACCGGCCAGGGTACGACGCAGCAGCTGCAGGGCCTCGCCCTCGGAGTCCACCGCGCAACCAGCGCTGTGGGTCAGCGCCACCACACCGTCCACTTGCGGGTAGTCCGCCAAGGCTTCGGGGAATATGTCGCGGCGGAAGCGATCGGCAATAGCGCGGGCCACCGTGGCTGAGCAGTTCACCGAAGTCAGGATGCCGATGTAGTTGCGCGTGGCCACGCGGCCGTCGCCGCGAACAATGCCCATGAAGCTCGCGGGCTGCGACACCAGCACCGTAGGGCGTGCATCCAGCGTGGCGACTTGGGCGGCATCGCGTTCGAAGTCGGCCATACCAAGGTTATGCACATGCACATGTTGGCCACGGCGGATGGGCTGCGTGGCAAAGCCGATGATCTGGCCGTAACGGCGCACCGGCGCACCGGTCTGAACATCACGTGCCGCCACTTTGTGGCCCGGTGGAATCAGGCCGCTGGCGGTGAGGCCCTCTTCGACCAGCACCGAACCGGAGACCAGCTGCTGGCGGGTGATGACCACATCGTCATCGGCGTGCAGGCGGATCGAGACCGCGGGACTAGAAGCACTCACTTCACGCTCCGACTTCGCTGATCAGGCCGCGCGCGGCCCGGTGTCTGATGAAGACACACAAACACCCCGCAGGGATGCAGATGCGCATAACGAAGGTCCCGGTACACCGGTCTTCAAGTAGTAGTGAGTAAGGTGACATGCAAATGATTAGACCGCGCCTGTGGTGTTCAGATACACCGAATAAAGCGAACTGGTTGCGCAGATCAGCAGGCGGTTGCGCTTGAGACCCCCGAAGCAGACGTTGGCCACGATTTCAGGGATGCGGATTTTGCCTAGGAGCGTGCCGTCCGGATGAAACACGTGCACGCCATCCGCTGCGCTACTCCACAAGCGGCCTTTCACGTCAATGCGAAAGCCGTCGAACAAACCGTTGTCGCAGACCGCGAACACGCCCATGTCACTGAGCGTGCTACCGTTCACTGCAAGCTTGCGGATATGGCGCGGACCTCCGGGATGGTGGCTGGCACCGGTATCGGCGATGTACAGAATCGATTCGTCTGGCGAAAAGGCCAGACCGTTAGGCTTATCAAAGTCGTCGGCAACGCGCTCCACATCCCCGCTGTGCGGGTCGATGCGGTAGACGTGGCAGGCACCGATTTCGCTCTCAGAACGCTGGCCTTCGTACTCGCTCATGATGCCGTAGTCAGGGTCGGTAAACCAGATCGCGCCATCAGAATGCACCACTGCATCGTTAGGCGAATTCAGGCGCTTGCCCATCCAGCGGTCGGCCAGGACCGTGATAGAGCCGTCGTGCTCGGTGCGCGTGACCGCACGGCTCAAATGCTCGCAGCTGATCAGCCGTCCCTGGCGGTCTACGGTATTACCGTTGGTGTTGTGCGAGGGTTTGCGGAACTCGCCCACGGTGTTGTTGCGTTCGTCCCAGCGCAGCATGCGGTTGCCGGGAATATCCGACCACACCAGCGTGCCATGGGCCGGGAACCAGGCCGGGCCCTCGCACCAGCGACCGCCGGTCCAGATTTTTTCTACGCTTTCATGCGGAAAGAGGCCGTCAACAAAGCGCGGATCGCGCACTTCGAATGGTGAGCTGTCAGACAGGTGCATGGCGGGTACTCCAAGTGAAGCGCTTTAGGAGCGGTCCGAACCGGCACCAGCCAGCGCAATGACGGAAATGATGATGGCGCCAGTCAGCAGCATGCGCAAACCGGCACTGGCACCGGCGGCATTGAGCATGGCCACCAGCAGGAACATGAACAAGGCAGCGCCCCAGATACCAGGAACACAGGGCCGCCCGCCGCTGACCGAGGTGCCACCGATCACCACCACCGCAATTGTCAGCAGCAAATACTCATCGCCCTGGTCCAGCGAATTGCCACCTGCAAAACCGGCGATCAGGGCACCGGTCAGGCCCGCTAGCCCAGCGCAAATCACATAGGCCAGCAGCGAGGTGCGCACGGTGCGTACGCCCGAAAACTCGGCTGCGCGTGCGTTCTGCCCCAGCGCGCACAAAGAACGGCCGAAAGCGGTGCGCTCCACCACCAGCCAGACCAAGAGGCTGACCACCAGCGCCAGCATCGCAAGCAAGGGAATACCGCCGATACGCAGAGTCACCAGTTCAATAAAAATAGGCGGCGGCTTGATCTTCAGGCCTCGGCCAAATGAAATCGCCACTGACATCACCATAAGTGAATTGGCCAGGGTGGCAATGATGGGTGGAATGCGCAGCAAGCGGATCAGCCCGAAGTTGGACAAGCCCACTGCCGCGCCCACGCCCGTGGCGGCCAGCAAGCCGGGCAGCACCATGGCGTCGCTGCCGTTCATGACCAGCATCGAGACGGCACTGGACAAGGCGATGGTCGAAGGGATCGATAAATCCGCGTTGCCTGGCCCGGTGCTAATGACCAGCATCTGGCCCAGCGCCACCAGCACCGTGAGCGCTGAAAAACTCAGCGCCGCTGCCAGCAGTCCGGCCACGCCTTGGATCTGGCCGTTAGCGATGGTGATCACAAACGCGGCCAGTGCCGCCAGCGTCGAGCCCAGCCACGGCGCGCGGGCTGCACGGTGACGCCATATGCGCAAGTTCGCAAGTGGTGCGATGGCGCTCATGGTTTACCTTCCAGCAGGTCGATACCCGCACGCAAGCCCAGTACAAGCACCAGAATCGCGCCCTGCACGCCGATCTGAAAGTCCGGTGGCACGTTCAAAAACGTCAGAAAAGAGGCCGCCAGTGTCATGGTCAGCGCACCCGCCACAGCACCCGCAGGCGAGACCCGTCCGCCCGAGAATTCACAGCCACCCAAAATGGCCGCAGCAATGGACACCAGTGTGTAGCGCGAGGCAATGTTGGCGTCGGCCGATGTGGCCTGACCCACCAGCAACAAGCCGGCGATCACGCCAAAAAAACCAGCCAGTGCATAGGCCTGTGCGCGCAGTAAGACCAGCGAATGCCCAGCACGCGCCAGCGCTGCGGCATGGCCGCCCAGGCCGCGTATGCGAGTACCAAAAGAGCTGCGCGTAATGAGGAGATAGCCCATGAAGGCGGTGGCCAAGGCCACCCAGATCGGCAGCGGTGCCAGCGGTGTCTTCACATTCATCGCCGCCACCAGCCACTGCGGCGCCTTGCCACCGGGCACGGGCAACAAGAGCACCGCGCAGCCCAGCCAGATGAAGGACAGGCCCAGTGTGACGACGATGGAGGGCAATTTGCGCCACTCCACCAGCGCGCCGGCCAGAGCATATACCCCGGTCAAAACCGCGAGCGCGACCACGCCCAGCAATGGCTCGGTGGGCAGCAGCGTGGCACCGATAGTGGCGACCAGCGAAACAAAGGTGCCGGTTGAAAGATCGAGATCACCGACGGCCAGAATCACCACCTGAGCCATGGTAGCAAAGGCCACGGGAATGGCTAGGTTCAGCAGCAGGTTCAGGCCGAAGTAGGACATGGCCAATGGCTGGCGGTAGAACACTGCGGCCAGCAGACCACCCAAAGCCAGCAGGGGCAGCATAGCGCGCAGTGCGGCACCAGCTGAACGGCCCTCCAAGGCAAACAGGGTACTCATGCCGCCGCCGCTTCGAAGGACATATGCACGACTTTTTCTTCAGTCAGATCGGTACGGCCGATCTCACCGACGATGCGCCCACTGTTGAACACATACACCCGGTCGCAGTGGTATAGCTCTTCAAACTCGGTGCTATACCAAACGAAGCTACGCCCCGCAGCGGCCTCGGCGCGAATGAGCTGATAGACATCTTGCTTGGTTCCCACATCCACACCCCGCATGGGGTCGTCCATCAACACCATGCCGGCGTCAGCCGCCAAGGCGCGGGCGAACAATACTTTTTGCTGGTTGCCGCCGGAGAGGGACAGTACGGGCAGGTTCACATCCTCGGTGCGCAGGTCTAAGCGGGTGCGCCACTGCTCCACCATGGAGCGCTCGCGCCCGGGGTCGAGCAAGCCATAGCGCTTGCACGCGGCCAGCGAAGCCTGGCTCATGTTGCGGGCAATTGACCAGAGCGGGAAAATGCCATCGGTCTGCCGATCACCGGCCACAAAGGCCACCTTGCATCCGACCTGGTGCGATGCATCACGGCCTTGCTGGGTGGCACGGAACAGCCGAACCAGCAAAGCCGTCTGCCCATGTCCGGCCAGGCCCGCCATGCCGATAACTTCACCGCTGCGCACCACAAATTCCGCGCTGCCGTCCGCCGCCGCAATGCGCACCATTTCACGCGCGTGGCTGTGGGCGGTCTGCCGGTGTTGGCGCGACTTCTCTAGGTCTTCGTTCTGGCCCATGGCGCGCACCAGGCGGCTACGGTCGGTATTCACGCGCAAGCAGTCGTCCACGATGCGACCGTCCTTCATGGTGACCACACGATCGGCCACAGCAAAAATTTCGTCTAGCTTGTGGGTAATCAAAATGCAGCTTCCGCCCTGGGCTACAAATCGGCGGATATGCGCCAACAACTGGTCGGCGCAGCGGGGGTCGAGCGAGGACGTGGGCTCATCCAGAATCATCAAGCGCAGTGGATGTTCGGCGTCCACAAAAGCCCGCGCAATCTCCACCATCTGGCGCTTGCCGATGGGCAATTCACCGGCGGGCTGATGGGGCTTGAGCCCATGCCCGGGAAAAATCAAATCAAGTTGCACCATGAGCAGCGCCGCTGCATCGCGACGCCAATGCCGCCCCGGCAACGGGGACGCGATATGCATGTTCTCGGCCAGCGTCAGGTTGTCGCACAAGGACAGCTCCTGGAACACTCGGCGGATGCCGACGCGGCGCGCTTCGCGCACATCCCAACGGGAGCCGGCTTGAACCATGTCTTGACCATCCAAGTGCAGGCTGCCTGCATCGGGCTGCAGCGTGCCGCACAGAATATTCATCAGCGTGGACTTACCGGCACCGTTGTGCCCGGCCACGCCAATACACACACCTTTGCCAATGCGCAGCTCGGCCCCCTGGAGAGCCAGAACCGCCCCAAAGGACTTGGACAGTCCTATGGCTTGAACCAGCGGCTCTTGCTGCGTCAAGGGCACGCGTTTACTTCGCTTTGGCGATCGCGTCGATCACATCCTTTTGCGAGTACTCGGTGTTGTACACGCCCCCAACTTCCGTAGTCTTCAGAGCACCGGCGAGCTGGTCCTGGTTAATCGACAGAATCGGCAGGCTCAGCTCTTTGGGTACCTTGGCACCGGACAGAATCTGCTGTGCCACCCAGAACGCAAAGGTGGACGATCCGGGTGCGATCGAGGCCGACATAGTTTTGTAGCCATTGGCCTTGGCCTGCTCACCCCACCATGCCAATTCGTCCTGGCGGTTCCCCAGGAAAATCACCGGTGTGGGACGCCCAGCGGCCTTGAAGGCTTCAGCAGCACCGAAACCGTCACCGCCCTGGGTTGCGACCACAGTCACAGCAGGCAGAGTGGAAAGAATGCCGGCGACTTCTTTTTGCGCCACGGTACCGGTCCAGTTTCCGTGCACGCTGCCAACCTGCTTGAACTCAGTATGCTTCTTCAGGCCTTCTTGCACGCCGGCATGGATTTCATCATCCACAAACACGCCAGCCAGGCCACGGATTTCGAGCAAATTGCCTTTGAGGCCACGGGTGGCAAAGTAATCCAGCTGCATGGAGCCCAAGCGTTTGAAGTCCACCGTGATGCGCCACGCGCAAGGCTCGGAGACGATGCCGTCAAATGACACCACGGTGATACCCGCGTCGCAGGCCTGCTTGACCGCGCCGTTGAGCGCGGTGGGCGACGCGGCGTTAATCACAATGGCTTTATAGCCTTGCAAAATCATATTTTGGATTTGGGCCGCTTGTTCAGTTGCTTGGTTCTCTGCAGTGGTGAAGCTCGGCGCTGCGGCGACGACGCCTTTGGACACTGCCTCTTTGGTCACTTTGTCCCAGCTCTTGAGCATGGCCTGGCGCCAGGAGTTGCCGGCGAAGTTATTGGAAAGCGCAATCTTTGCGCCGGAGGTATCGGCAGCAAAGCTGGCACTAGCAGCGGCAAGCGCGAGAGCTGCAGCGAGTGTGGTTGGCAAAAGTTTCATGTCTGTCTCCTGGTTATGGGCCCCGATGGGGAAAGTTATCGCACGAGAACTGTGTGCTGATGCATCGCTCGGCTGGTGAAGACTCGGCGCGCGACAGCAACGGGCGCATCGCTTCTGGCGACTTCCCGGATGCGGCCCATGATAGGGAGTACATTGATAATGTTCCAATAGATTCTTACCCTACCCTCATAACAATTTAGGGATTGGTAGTTACCCTAGGTTGCGTGGATTGCAGGAGCCAATGACATGACACATTACAACCACTGGTTCATCCGCGCCCGGCTTAAAACCCGGCAATTGCTGCTGCTGCTTGCGCTGGCAGAAGAGGGCAATATCCACCGTGCGGCTCAGGTGCTCAATATGAGCCAGCCTGCCGCATCCAAGCTGCTCAAAGACCTGGAAGACGTGCTGGAGGTCTCGCTGTTCGAGCGCCTGCCGCGCGGCATGCGCCCCACCTGGTACGGCGAGACCATGATCCGGCACGCCCGCGTGGCCCTGGCCTCGCTCAACCAAGCGCATGACGAGTTGCAAGCGGCCAAGTCCGGACAGTTCGGCCAGGTCAGCGTGGGGGCTATCACCTCCCCCGCTCTGATGCTCTTGCCCGATGCAGTGCAAAAGGTCAAAGCCGACCACCCGGATTTGCGCGTGTCGCTGCAAATCGAGACCAGTGATGTGCTGATTGAAAAGCTAAACCAGAACAAGCTCGACATTCTGGTAGCGCGCCTGTTCGCCCAGCACGACAAAAGCGATTTACGCTACGAGGCGCTGACCGACGAGCCCATCAGCGCGGTCGCCCGGGTAGGCCACCCTATGCTGACCGCCAAAGCGCTGACCCTGCCCGACATAGCCGATGCCGCCTGGATCGTGCCCCCGGCGGGCAGCGTGTTGCGGCACCGCTTTGAGCTGATGTTCCAGGAAGTCGGGCTGCTCGCGCCGGTCAATGTGATCGAGACCGGCGCCCTGCTCTTCACCACCAAAATGCTGCAAAAGAGCGACATGCTCAGCGTGCTGGCCACCGACGTCGCGCGCTATTACGAAGCCCACGGCCTGATGGCCATTGTGCCCATCGCCCTGCCCTGCCAGATGGAAGGCTTTGGCATCATCACCCGCCGTGACCGCCTGCTGTCGCCGGCTGGCGAGGTCATGCTGCGCGCTATACGTGCCACCGCACACAGCCTTTATGGCCTGGGCCCGGTCACCATGCCTGGCGCAGGTTGACATAGCGGTGCAGCGATGCGCCCAGGTGAGGCATTGCAATCCGTATATGTTAAACACCGATAACTTGATTTTCTTTTATTAATGCGCCTTGCTAGGATGCCCTCACTCGGTTGCCGCCGCAACGGACACTACCGCCAATCATCCGCCAGGAACAAGCCATGGAACCCAAGAAATACCCGCAACGCCGCAGTCAGGCTTGGTTTGGCCGACAGGACAAAGACGGTTTTGTGCACCGCAGTTGGCTGAAAAACCAGGGCTACCCGCACGATGAGCTCGACGGGCGGCCGGTGATCGGCATATGCAACACTTGGAGCGAACTAACGCCCTGCAACGGACACTTTCGGGAGTTGGCGGAGTTTGTGAAGCGCGGGGTGTACGAGGCCGGCGGCTTTCCTTTGGAATTTCCCGTCATGTCGCTGGGCGAGACCCAGCTGCGCCCCACTGCCATGCTGTTTCGCAACCTGGCCAGCATGGACGTTGAGGAAAGCATTCGCGGTAACCCGATTGACGGAGTGGTGCTGCTGATGGGCTGTGACAAGACCACGCCCTCGCTGCTTATGGGTGCGGCCAGCTGTGATCTGCCCACCATCGGCATTTCCGGTGGGCCTATGCTCAATGGTAAGTTCCGCGGCAAGGACATTGGTTCTGGGACCGGTGTTTGGCAAATGTCAGAGATGGTGCGCGCCGGAGAGATGAGCCAGGCCGACTTCACCGCCGCCGAATCCGACATGCACCGCTCTAAAGGCCATTGCATGACCATGGGAACCGCAAGCACCATGGCAAGCATGGTCGAAGCGCTGGGTATGTCGCTGCCGGAGAACGCGGCGATCCCTGCAGCGGACACACGTCGCAACCGGCTCGCACAGATGAGCGGACGGCGCATTGTCGAGATGGTCGAGCAGGACCTGAAGATGTCCAAAATCCTGACGCGCAAAGCCTTCGAAAACGCTATCCGAACCAACGCAGCTATCGGCGGATCCACCAACGCAGTGATCCACCTGATCGCCATTGCCGGGCGCATGGGCATACCGCTGAACCTGGACGACTGGGACCAGCTCGGCGCGCAAGTACCCTGCCTCTTGAACCTGCAGCCTTCAGGTAAATTTTTGATGGAAGATTTCTATTACGCCGGTGGTCTGCCGGCCGTGATGCGTGAAATCCAAAACCTTCTGCATCTTGAAAGCCTCACCGCTAATGGCAAGACGCTAGGAGAGAACATTGCCGATGCGCCTTGTTATAACCGCGAGGTCATCAAGACTCCGAAAGAGCCTTTTATGAAAGATGCAGGGATTGCCGTACTGCGGGGCAACCTCGCACCGGACGGCGCAGTGATTAAGCCTTCCGCTGCCACACCGCAGCTGATGCAACACCGAGGCCGCGCCGTAGTGTTTGAAAACATTGAAGACTTGCATGCCCGCATCGACAAAGAAGACCTAGACGTGGACGAACATTGCGTCATGGTGCTGAAAAACTGCGGTCCGCGCGGATACCCCGGCATGGCCGAAGTCGGCAACATGCCGCTGCCGCCCAAGATACTCAAAAAAGGCATCACCGACATGGTGCGTATCAGCGACGGGCGCATGAGCGGCACGGCGTATGGCACCGTCGTTCTACACACATCCCCGGAAGCCGCTGCAGGTGGCCCGCTGGCTTTGGTCCAAAACGGCGACATGATTGAACTGGACGTGGCCGGCCGCAGGCTGCACCTGGAGGTGAGCGACGCGGAGCTGGCCGAACGGCGCAGGCAGTGGGTTGCGCCAACCGCACCTGCACGTGGTTACCAGAAGCTGTACGTGGAACATGTGCAGCAGGCGCATCTGGGGGCAGATTTGGATTTTTTGGTGGGCAAAAGCGGCGCCGCAGTACCGCGCGATTCACACTGAAAGCCAGACCGCATTAAGCGCAGCTGCCGGTCGCAGCCTAACGTGGGAGCCATCATGCAGCGATGGGCAGCACCTTGGAGGCCACTCGGCATGAACCTTTGCCGCTACCAACTCCACAGTGTGCCGTCATGCGCAAGTCGATTAACCGGAAGGTAGGCGCGTTGGTAGGGATACTTTGCAGCCAATTTTTCGTCGATCTGAACTCCATGACCAGGCACTTCTCCAGGATACATGAAACCATCCTTGAAGCTATATGCATGCGGAAATACTTCGTCCGTCGCTTGCGTATGACGCATGTACTCTTGTATGCCAAAATTTGGTACCCAGGTATCAAAATGCAGCGCCGCACCCATACATATCGGAGACAAATCGGTGGCGCCGTGACACCCGGTGCGAACCTGATATATCGCAGCGAAATCCGCAATTCGGCGCAGATGCGTAATCCCGCCTGCATGCACAATCGTGGCACGTATATAGTCAATTAGCTGGTTCTGAATGAGGTCCTTACAGTCCCACAGCGTATTGAAAATTTCTCCCACTGCCAACGGCGTCACCGTGTGCTGTCGTATCAGCTTGAAGGCTTCTTGATTTTCGGCTGGCGTAGCATCTTCCATCCAAAATAGGTGGTGGGGTTCTAAGGATTTACCCAGTCGGCCTGCTTCAATGGGCGTCAGCCGATGATGTACATCATGCAGCAGGTGAATGTCCGGACCTACTGCGCTACGAACGGCGTCAAACAACTTGGGCGTGTGCAACAGGTATTTTTCAGAAGACCAATCGTGTTCGTTGGGCAGGTCCGCATCAGCGGGTTCATAAAACATATTTCCGCGACCCACACCGTACACCTTTTCAAGTCCCGGCACACCACTTTGGACCCGAATGGCGCAGTAGCCCATTTCCTTGTAGCGAATGACCTCTTGCACCGTGTGTCCGATGTCGCTCCCGCTCGCATGGCCATAGACCATCACGCCGTTGCGACTACGCCCACCGAGCAGTTGATACAAGGGCATATTCGCGGCCTTGGCCTTGATGTCCCAAAGTGCGGTGTCGACCGCTGCAATGGACGTCATGGTGACGGAACCTCGCCGCCAATAGGCGCCACGGTACAGGTACTGCCAGATATCTTCGATCTGATGCGCATCGCGCCCGATCAGGCAGGGGATTAGGTGATCCGTTAGGTAACTCGCAACCGAAAGTTCGCGGCCATTCAATGTAGCATCGCCGATTCCCACCAATCCCTCATCGGTTTCAATTTTTAAGGTAACGAAGTTACGACCTGGGCTACAGACAATGACGCACGCGTTAGTGATTTTCATATGTTCGTGCCCTAGGTCAAATGTCGACCTCAATCTCATTGAGAGACGACAATTTAACGTAGAACGAGTAGAGCGTCAATCTGACCAAAGTGAAATCACCCTCGCCCGCTTGATTTTTCACTTCGGGCTGAGTGAAGATAGGGCAAAAAACCAGTTTGTTACATAATGCAACAAAATTAGGTATTACACGATTTATTACACGGTCAATTTTTACCCGTATAAGTCATTGATTTATATAGGAATTTCAGAAACCTAGTTTTCTGTTAATCCGTAGGTCCCTGGTTCGAGCCCAGGTTGAGGAGCCAACTCTAAAAGCATTGAATTTTTCAATGTTTTTCAGTGACAGCAATACCCCCATAAATCTCACGCATTGCAATCTCGTAATTTGAACCTTTAAGCACGATTTGCACGTCCATCAAACCTGATGGGTTAGTAGGGCATCTGAAAATAGCGTTCTGACTGGTGGTGTGTGTCCTTGACATTTCACGCGTTGGGCTGCGGCCCGATACGGTCTTTGGTAATGGCGAAGTAAGCGCCGAAGAATCTAGCTTCAATCTAGCTTCCGCGTTTCAATAGTTGATTACTGAGGTAGCGCCATCAAATCAGCGCTTCAGCTTTCAACAAATCGTTATTTGCGCTTTCGACGTCTTCGATTTCCATGCAAACAGTGCAAGTCGTGGGGAGCTGTTCTCCAAAATAGCGCATCTACTTCAACACAGCAGCGTCCAGCATCTTTTTAAGCAAGGCGCTGCGGCGGGTCTGCATCACAGCGTTTTGCAGCAGGTTTTTGCTTTCCTCAAAACCAGGAACCTGAAAGGGGCGTTTGGCGTCTAGCTTGACCAGATGCCACATGCGGCCCATCTGAATAGGGGCCGCCGATACCGCGCCTGGC
>Ga0214919_10005037_pt1 | contig 18981 bp, 13 predicted proteins | sample LL1503_MetaG_FD_177994 | JGI IMG/M metagenome (GOLD analysis project Ga0214919, IMG submission 177994) | Freshwater microbial communities from Lake Lanier, Atlanta, Georgia, United States - LL-1503 | ecosystem: Environmental > Aquatic > Freshwater > Lake | place: USA: Georgia | collected...
CGCCCGATCCGTCCTTTTCCCACAGGGCCTCGCGGGTCAGAAGACGCGCGGCGGGTATCTGGTCGGCTTCGGGCTGGGCGGAGACGATGCCGATGGGCTTATGGAAAATGATGCTCAGTTGGGCGCTCAAGGCGCCTTCGGCGTCGCTGGCTAGGGTCAAGGTCTGGCCAGGTTCGATCTTGCGGCCAGCGTCGGTGACCACTTCGCCGTCAATTGTGACGAGCCCTTGCAGGATGAAGGCCTCAGCCTCTCGGCGCGAACAGACGCCGCTCTGTCCGAGCCAGCGATTGATCCGTTGGGGTTCGGGCTCGTTATAGGTGCAGGTCCAGGCCATGGGTCGTCCGAGCAGTCGTCAGCGCCTCACGGCGCGGGAACCCTGTCTAGGCCCGCTCGGCCTGAGATGGCAAGGGTGCGGGCCTATTCCTCGTCCGGATAGGGGCCGACCCCGCCATCGGCGATGAACTGATCGATCCGATCAGACAGGACGGGCAGGGGAACCGAACCCAGCGATAGGACCGTGTCGTGGAAGGCGCGGATGTTGAACCGGTTGCCCAAGGCCGCCTCAGCCTTGGCACGGCCCTTCTCTATGGCCATTTGGCCGAGATAGTAGGCCAGAGCCTGTCCGGGCCAGCTGATATAGCGGTCGACCTCGGTATTGACCTCGCGTTCAGACAGGGCCGTGTGGCTGAGCAGGTAGGCTCTCGCCTGATCGCGGGTCCAGCCCTTGGAATGGATGCCCGTATCGACGACAAGCCGCGCGGCGCGCCACATCTGATAGCTGAGCATGCCGAACCGGTCATAGGGGGTCTCATACATCCCCATTTCGACGCCCAGTTTCTCGCAATAGAGCGCCCAGCCTTCGCCAAAGGCCGAGATATAGGTTTGGCGCCGAAAGTCCGGTTGGTCCCTATTTTCGCTGGCCAGCGGGACTTGGAAGGCGTGGCCGGGGGCGGACTCGTGGAGGGTCAAGGCGGTCAGGGCGTAGAGCGGGCGCGACGGCAGGTCATAGGTGTTGAGCAGATAGACGCCCGGACCGCCGCGACCGGCGGTGTAATAGGGCGCGATCTCATCGGGTACTGGGGTAATGGCAAAGCGTGACCGTGGAAGGTGCCCAAACCAGCGGTCGGCTCGCCCATCAAACTGCTTGGCGACCCAGGCCGCTCGGTCGAGCAAGGCTTGCGGTGTGGTGACATAGAAGCGGGGATCTTTGCGAAGGAAGGCGAGGAAGGCAGGCATGTCGCCTTGAAAGCCCGTCTCTTTCATGACGGCTTGCATCTGGGTCGAAATCAGATCGACCTGTTCCAAACCGATCTTGTGGATCTGATCGGGCGTCAGCTCGACCGTGGCATATTCGAGGATCTTGGCCTGATAGTAGGCCTTGCCATCAGGAAGGCTTTCGGCGGCGAGGGTCTCGGTGGCTTTGGGTAGATAGTCGTCCTTGAGGAAGGCCAAGAGCTTGATGTGCGCCGGGATGACCTGATCTCGAATGACGGTAATGGCCTGAGCGCGCAAGGATTCCTGCTCACTGGCCGAGAGGCTGGCGGGCAGGGTCTTGAAGGGCTGATAGAAGATGGTGTCAGTGGGTGAGGCGGCCTGCGCCACCACCGCAACGCTAGCTTCTCGGCCCATCAGCGTGACCTTGGGCGGGGTAAAGCCGCGGGCCAATCCGGCCCTCATATTGGCTTCAGACTGGTCGAAATAGGCAGGCCAGGTCTGCATCTGGGCGATGAAGTTGCGATAGTCTTGCACCGTCTTGAACGGCTTTCGCGCCGTCGAGGCCATTTCGCTCCAGAAGGCGCTGTCCGAGTTGAACGGGGCCTCATAGTCCTTGAGCCGCTGGCTATTGGCCAAGGTGGTGATCTGAAGCCGATAGACGCCATAGTCGGCGCGTGCCTTGGGAGACAGTTGATCGACGCGGACCTTTGACAGCTTGGCCAGCGTTGCGTCCCAATAGGCCAGCCTTGCAGTCTGGGTTTTCTCATCAATCTGGGGCATGCGATCGCGGATCGGACCGTCCCAGCTGTCAGCGATCAGCTGTGCGTCACGCCACGCCCATTCGGCCTCATAGATGGCCTTGAACTGCGCATCGGCAGATGGACGGGCCATCACGGGCGTCGACAGACCCGCCCACAGAATGAGAACCAAAAGCGTAATGGCAGATCGCATACGGGGCATGGGTGGTCCTTAGAACCTTAGCGCTTAACGGCGGGCGAAAGGCCCGATGGATCGATCATCATGCCATGGACCTGCATATTATGGCTGTGGGCCAGTTGATGCAGAGCAAAGGCGGTTTGCATGGCGCTGGTCCGGCCTTGGGCATCTTGCGCGGCATTGACTGCTTCCTTGGCCAGTTTCAGAGCAAAGAGCGGCTTTTGGGCGATACGGCTGGCCATGGCGAGGGTGAAGTCCGCGAGGGTCTCGGGCGGAACCACATGGTTGACCATGCCCAGCTTCTCGGCGTCCTTGGCGCTGAGCCAATCGGCGGTGAACAACATCTCCTTGGCCTTGCGTGAGCCCAGTTCCCAAGGATGGTTGAACATCTCAACGCCGCCGACGCCCATCGCGACCGTATTGTCCCAGAAGGACGCATCTTCGGCGGCAATGATGATATCGCAGGGCCAGATCAGCATCAGACCGCCAGCGATACACTTGCCTTGAACCTGAGCAATGGTTGGCTTGGGAATGTTCCGCCACCGCTCGCTAAAGCCGATATAGATCTCCTTCTCGCGGGCCATCTGGGCCTCTGCGCCCGCACAGCCAAAACCGCACCAGGTCCCGACCGTCTGGAACTCCGCCATGGTCTCCAGCGCGCCCTGTTCGCGCAGATCGTGGCCAGATGAGAAATGCGGACCCGCCGCTGCCAAAATGATGACCTTGACATCGTTGTCCTGCGCTGCCCGATCGAATGCCTGGTTGAGCTCATAGAGCATTCGGGTGTCTTGGGCGTTTCGCGTTTCGGGCCGGTTCAGCACCAGTCGCGCCACGTGCGGGGCGGGGCTTTCGTAGATCACGGTCTGGTACATGGATGTCCTCCCAAAGGGTCGGCCAAGGATTGGATCCTTGTGCGCTGACCCATGCTGGCATGAAATTGTGGGTTTAGGCCACTGCCAAGCGTGTACAATGGGCCGGAACGGTTGTGGCTTGTGCGGTGTCTGCCCTGCCGCCATAGTGTCCCTAATCAATGATAAGGCAGGAAACATCATGGGTCAGTCTCAGCTCGTTATTCGCAACGGTCGCATTGTCGACGGTACCGGTGCCGAGGGCTATTTCGGCGATGTCGCTATTCGAGATGGCAAGATCGTCGCTGTTGGCGCAGGCATCGAAGCTGGCGATCACGAAATCGACGCCAAGGGCATGATTGTTGCTCCGGGCTTTATCGATATCCACACCCACTATGACCCGCAGATCTGCTGGGACCGTCTGGCAACCCCAAGCCTAGAGCATGGAGTGACCACTGTTGTGATGGGCAACTGTTCGCTCAGCCTCGCGCCCGTCCGACCCAATGGCTCAGCCAAGCTGATCAAGATGTTCGAGAAGATCGAAGACATCAAACAGCCGACCTTTGCCGCCGCCGTACCCTTTTCGTGGGAAAGCTTTGGCGACTATCTGGACCATATCCGCCCCGGTCTGGGCATCAATATCGGGGCCTTGGTTGGCCATTCGGCGCTGCGTTACTATGTGATGGGCGCTGAAAGCCAAGAACGGATCGCGACCGATAGCGAAATTGACGAGATGTGCCGCCTGATGGAAGAGGCCATGGCCGCCGGTGCCCTAGGCCTATCGACCTCCTATGTCGATATTGATGAGAATGGCCGCCCTGTGCCGAGTCGCCTGGCCGATATGCGCGAGAAGGTGGCGCTCTGTAAGGCCATGGCCAAGAGCGGGCGAGGGGTCCTGCAGACCGTGCCCTATTTCATCGATATCGAGCAGCAGCTGGCCAATATCGAAGAGCTTGGCGATATTAGCTTGGCCAGCGGCGTGCTCTGTTCGGTCGCTCCGATCACCTATAGCCCGGTTGCGCCTGAGAACTGGAAGCGGTCCTTGGCCAAGCTGGAAGAGCAGCAAAAGCGCGGGGCCAAGGTCTATGGTCAGTCCATGCCACGCAGCTTTGATATGAACATCATTTTGGCCGAGACCTCCTTCCTGCTCTACGGTCTACGCAAGTGGGACCGCCTGATGCAGATGCCTTTGGCCGAGCGGTTGGCCGGGTTTGCGGATCCCGCCGCCCGCGAGGTGCTGGTGGCCGATGCGGCCCGGATGTTGCCTCTGTTCTGGAACATGCTGATTGGGCGGGTCTATGTGCCTGAAAATGAGCAATATCTGGGGCGTAAACTCTGTGACATTGCCTCTGAGGCAGGCAAGTCCGTGCCCGATATGTTGCTGGATATTGCCGTGGCCGACGGCCTGCGCACCGAGTTCCAAATTCGCAATGTCATCCATGCTGACCCTGAAATGGTCTCACAGATCCTAGACCATCCCTTGATCCATATCGGCGCATCGGACGCCGGGGCTCACGTGACCCAGTTCTGCGGTGCGGGCGATACGACCGACATGCTCGAGCGCTATGTACGAGCCTTCGGCAAGATGACGCTCGAGCGGGCCATCTATCGCATGACTGGCGAACCGGCCAAGGATTGGGGTATTCGCGAACGCGGTACGCTTGAGATCGGGCAGGCCGCCGACGTGGTGATCTTCAATGCCGAGACGGTCGGGCGCGGTGATGAGATCTTCGTCGGCGACTTCCCCGGTGAAGCCAACCGCTATGTCCGCCATGCCACCGGCATCGACAAGGTCATCGTCAATGGCGCGGTCGTGCTGGATCGCGGCGAATATACAGCCTCGCGTCTGGGCCAGATCATCTAGGGCGAGGCGGCCGGGTCCTATTGAACGGTAAAGCTAAAGGACCCGACCATTTCGTGGCCGCTTTCGGCGCGCCATTCGACGATATATTGCCCGGGCGAGAGGGTGCGTACGGGGATCGTCACAGTCTTGACCATGGTGGTGGGCAAGGTGGTATTTAACGGTACCCTTTGACCTGCGGCGGTTCGAAGCTGAACCGACCGGAAGACCATTGCGTGCGATAGGGTGAGCGACAGGTTCGCGGGGGAGCCCTTGAGCGTTTCGCCGTCGGCGGGGGTGGAGGCGTCGAGGGGCATGACCATGACGTGCGCCATGCCGGGCTTGGCACCCATGGACGGGGACGGCATCTGCATCTTTGACATGTCGTGGCCTGCATGGGGGTCTTTGGCCTCTTGAGCCAGTGCGCCGGATACGACGAGGCTGGAGGCTAGGGCAAGGATCGCGAAGGATCGGTTCAAACCGGTGCTCATATCAGATGTCCAATCCTAAGTGGGTTTGCGGTGTGGCGTGCCGAAGTCAGGGTCTGTACTGACCCGTTTGGCGAGCGTGCCCTTCGGCTGAACGTACCAGCCCGGATCGCGATAGTCACCGGGTCGGATGTCGTCGCGCACCTTGAGGACCGTGAACATCCCGCCCATCTCAAGATTACCGAACGGACCCTTACCGGCCATCATGGGCAGGGTATTGGCCGGGCCTTGATAACCTGAAGCGGTATGCTCTTGATGCTCTGCCATGCCGTTTTGACCCATGGCCATATAGCCTGGCAGGATCTTTTGAATCCGCTCTTCAAGGCCAGACTGGTCGACGCCGGTAGGATTGGGAATGTCGTGGCCCATGGCGTTCATGGTGTGATGGGACATGTGGCAATGGAGAGCCCAGTCGCCGGGCACAGCGGTGAACTCAATATCACGCATCTGACCGACACCGACCGTTGAGGTGACTTCGCGCCGCCACTGCGATTGCGGCCAGCGCCCGCCGTCAGAGCCGGTTTCAACAAACGAGGTGCCATGAAGATGGACTGGGTGGTTCCACATGGACAGGTTGCCGATCCGAATGCGGACGCGCTCGCCGGTGCGCGCCACCAAGGGCTCGATGGCCGGGAAGACCTTTGAATTGAAGCTCCATAGGTCGAAATTGACCATCACCGAAGGATCAGGACGCCAGGTTCCGGGGTGCAGGGCCCAGTTGTGTAGGATGAAGCCATAGTCTCGATCGACCGGCACGGCTTCACCGGCCTTGGGATGGATGATGAACAGACCCATCATGCCATAGGCGAGCTGCGTCATCTCGTCGGCATGGGGATGGTACATATGGCTGCCATGCTGGCGCAGGGTGAATTCGTAAGCGAAGGTCTCTCCGGGTAAAATGTGAGGCTGATTGAGCCCGCCGACCCCGTCTATGCCATTGGGCAAGATCAGGCCGTGCCAATGGACGGTCGTATGTTCCTTGAGCCGATTGGTGACAAAGATCCTGACCCGGTCGCCTTCGACCGCCTCGATGGTCGGGCCGGGTGTGCTTCCATTATAGCCCCAGCAGGTCGCCTCTGATCCGGGAGCAAAGCTGTGTTGGATTTCTTCGGCGACTAGATGGAACTCCTTGACGCCGTCCTTCATGCGCCAGGGCAGGGTCCAGCCATTGAGCGTTCTGACAGGCTGGAACCGGCGATCCGAGGGGGCGTCAGCGGCATTGGCGCGGCTGACGGGGCCTGCGGTGGCGGCGAGGGCGGCGGTACCGGTGGCCAGCATGATGTCGCGGCGGCTAAGGGTCATGGTTGGCCTGCGTGATCGTGGTGAGTCATCATCGGTGCGGAACCTGAAGGCTCAAGAATATCAGACGCGGTTGGACCCACCTCTTGGGTATCGGGTGTGCTGGGCAGTCTTGTGCCGACCAAGCGGGTCAGCTCCACCCTCGCGAGCCAGTAGTCGCGCACCGCCTCGATATAGCCCTCATAGGCTTCATATTCGCGCGTCTTGGCCTCAATCAGCCCGAAGACCCCGAGCAGCATATAGTTTTGCTGTTCTTGACTGCGGGCCACGATGGTTTGGCGCTGAGGGATCAGATCGTCACTGTGCAGAGCGACCACCTGACGGCGGCGCTGCAGTTCATCGGCCCGCGCGGTGATTTGGTGGCTGAGGGTCAAGCGTATCTGCGCCGATTGAGCCTTGGCTAGGTCGCGCTTGGCGTTAAGACGCGCGGTCTTGGCCTGGCCCTGATTGAAGATCGGCAGTTCGAGGTCAAGACTTGAGCCGCTGGCGCGAACGCCGTTACGGTCTTTCTCGCGCTCCAATCCGAGCGCCGTATCACCGAGCCACTTGGTTGCCCGCCGGGTCGCGGTCACCTGATCCCATATTGCGCGGTCTTGGTCTGCGGCTATCAAAGACAGATTATGGGTCAAGCCGAGTGATTGAAGCTCACTGAGCCGATCGTCATCTGCGGGGGGCAAGGGGAGGGCTGAACTCAAAGACCACGGCTGATCGGTCGGGCCTAGGCCGATTAGAGTGTTGAGATTGGCTCGCGCCGCCTTAGCGCTCACGTTGGCCTGTTGCGCGGCGATCTGGGCTTGGCTGGCGGCGGCCTGTTCCCGGTTCAGATCCAGCTCGGTAATATTGCCCGCGTTGAAATAGCGTTCGGCTAGATCCGCTGAGGTTTGGAGGGCCGACGCAACTCCGCCCCTTATTAGCGCGGCCTGCTCGGCGGCGACGGCCTGATACCAAGCCGCTTCCACATCCAACTGCACGTCCAACAGGGCGCTTGCCAGCTGGTAACGGGCCCGGGCCCGGGCCTGCTGCGCCACCCTCAGCCGTGCGGGCATTAAGATCAGGTCTGCAATGGGCAGGGTCAGGCTCTGGGCTGTAGCCTTGCCAACACCGGCACTCAAGCTGCTGAGGCCGAGGCGCGGATTAGCGATCTCTATGGCCTCGAGGATATCAGCCTGATCGAGACCGAGTTGGCCATAGATCAGAGCCAAGCGTGGGCTTTTGACGATGGCCATCTGAACGGCGCCGTCCAGCGTCATCGGCTTAGTCATCAAAGCGGCCCGGCCATCGTCACCTTGGCGAACGGTAACGGCCTTCCGGTCTTGGAGTAGACCGGTAATAGCGGCCTGGTCCTGTCCCGTGGGCAGGGTTGCGCAGGCTGAAACGGCCACAGCCAGAAGAGGCAGTGTCACGGCCAGCAAGGCAGGCTTGAGCCATATGGGACGACGGTTGACCATGGTGTTCAATCTAGTGCGATTGGCGGATGATTGACAGGGCGGGGTGGATTGACCCCTTCAGACCCTTTCAATATGGCCAAAATGGTCACGGCTGCCCCTCGAAATCTATTTTCCGTCGAATTGATTGCAGGCTAACGGAGATTACCGCTTCAATCTTTGGGACAGCCGTCATAGTTTGGCGGCCTAGGGAAAAACCTCAGGAGAGTTCTATGCGCGACGCCGTTATCGTTTCTTATGCCCGGACGGGCCTGGCCAAGGCTGGCCGAGGCGGGTTCAATGTGACTGCCCCCATGTCGATGGCGGCCCATGCGATCAAGCACGCTGTCGCGCGCTCGGGCGTTGAGGCGGACTTCGTCGAAGACTGCTATCTGGGCAACAATGCCCACGCAGCCCCAAACATCGCGCGTCTGGCCGCTCTGCTGGCCGGGATGCCCAAGACCACGGGCGGCGTCTCGATCAACCGTTTCTGTTCGTCGGGCCTTCAGTCCATCGCTATGGCAGCCAACCACATCCGCGGCGACAATGCCGATTGCGTCGTCGCGGGCGGCGTCGAAAGCATCTCGATCCCCGGCGGCGGTATGCCACGCGAGTCCATCGATCCTGAACTGGCGAACATCGCGCCTGCGATCTTCATGGCCATGATCGACACGGCTGATATCGTCGCTCAGCGTTACGGCCTGAGCCGTGATTATCAGGACGAATATTCGTTGGAATCTCAGCGCCGCATGGCCGCCGCTCAGAAGGCCAACCTGTTCGCTGACGAAATCGTGCCGATGGCGACCAAGATGAAGGTCGTCAATAAGGAAACCAAGGAAGAGAGCTTGGTGGACTATGTGGTCGATCGTGACGAATGCAACCGTCCTGAAACCACGCTCGAAGGTTTGGCCTCGCTGCAGCCTGTTAAGGGCCCCGGCAAGTTCATCACCGCCGGTAACGCTTCGCAACTGTCCGATGGCGCTGCCGCCGTTGTGCTGATGGAAGCCAAGGAAGCCGAGCGTCGCGGTCTTGAGCCTATGGGCCGTTTCGTCTCTTGGGCCGCTGCCGGTTGCGAGCCTGACGAAATGGGCATTGGTCCTGTGTTCGCCGTGCCAAAGCTGTTGAAGCGTCAGGGCCTCACCGTTGACGACATCGATATTTGGGAACTGAACGAAGCCTTTGCTTCACAGTGCCTCTATAGCCGCGACAAGCTCGGCATCGATCCTGAGAAATACAACGTCAATGGCGGTTCGATCTCGATCGGTCACCCCTTCGGCATGACGGGCGCACGCTGCACCGGTCACCTGCTGCAAGAGGGCCGTCGTCGCGGTGCCAAGTGGGGCGTTGTGACCATGTGTATCGGTGGCGGCCAAGGCGGCGCCGGTCTGTTCGAAATCTTCTAAGATAGATTGACCTAACGACCCCAGGCGGCTGGTCTCCAGCCGTCTGGGCGATCGGTCCTAAGGGACCAAAACAGCGGCGATGGTCCGCTCGATCAGCCAGTAACTGGCCAATCCCCCAATCACATAGGCCGGTGCATAGGTCGAAACCGCCCCATAGCTGGCGGGAAGATGGCGGCTCACGCGGCGCAGGCCGACGATGACGCCGATGGCAACGGCGATAAAGGCCAATTGCCCGATTTCAACCCCGACATTGAACAGCAGCAGGGCAGGGACCGTTCCCCCTGCGGGCAGGCCAACAGAACTGAGGGTCCCGGCAAAGGCCAGGCCGTGAAACAGGCCGAAAATGAAGGCTACAAGCCAAGGCTTTTGGCGGGTGAGGGTGGTCGCCCCATCGCCTCTTGGGATCAATTCGTAGGCGACAAAGATGATGCTGAGGGCAATCAGGGCTTCGATCAGCGCGCTTGGAAAATGAACCAGCCCCAAGGCCGCGAGGGCCAGGGTGATGCTGTGGGCGGCGGTAAAGGCCGACACGGTCTTGACGATCTTCCAGTTGGTCCCCACCAGCAATAAAAGACCCAAGACAAAGAGCAGATGGTCAAAGCCGGTCAGGATGTGCTCGATCCCTAGTCGAAGATAGGCCGGGGTCGTCAGGCCCTTAGGGCCACTCAGTCCTAGTACCATGGACGGCGCCGAGGGGCGCAGAACGGCGCTGATGCTCTTGCCCGTTGGTGAAGTTACGCTGACCAACACGTCAGTCACCGACTCTGGCAGGCCTTCGATCGTGAGTGTCTGCTGATCCAGCGGCGCACCGCCCTTTACAGACCAACGCTTAATGATTTTGCCGGGCTCTAAGGATTGGGTCGTCGGTTCCCTGTCCAAGCTGCCGCTCGAAAGATGGGGCGCAAGGCGGATGGCCATGTCGCCGACGGCGGGCTGTTTCCACACCGCCTCATAGGTTCCGGGCGCGGTTTCGGTGATCTGAAGCGCAGCCGGTCGAATCTCATGGGCGAGGCTTGAACTGGCCAAAATCACCGAAAGGACCAATCCCATCATCAATGACGAGACGCTCGTGATAAACTCACCAGCCAATTTCGGGGTAAGCGGTATAAAAAACTTCGATATAGCCACGATCAACGCACCTTTGTTTGCGTCGCGACTTTGACAGCGACCGAAGGGCAGGGCAATGTTTCCCGGAGCGTTCGGGCGAAGACCTGAGGGGCAATGATTGATAGGGACGAGACTATGGGCAACAGATGGCGTATGACGGCAGGAAGCCTTACAGCAATGGTTGTGGTTCTGGCGGCTTTTCCAGGTTCAACAGCAGGGTCGGGTTCGGCCGTCACTGGATCGGTCGCGGCCAAGCCCGCGGTCGTGGCCAAAAAGGATACGGCTTCGGCCCATCTGCCGGGTTACAATACCGAACGTAACGCCTATTTCGGCGACCTTCACGTCCATACCAAGCTGTCCTTCGACGCCTACATCTTCAACGTCCGCGCGTCACCCGATGACGCCTATCGCTTTGCGAAGGGCGATACGATTGGGCACTCGAGCGGGTTCAATATCCGACTGTCGGGCGGGCCCTTGGATTTCGTCGCGGTAACGGATCACTCCGAATATATCGGCGCGCTGCAAGAGGCGGCGGATAAGAACAGCCCCCTGAATAGGCTCCCCATCGTTGAGGGCCTGTTCAGTACCGATCCTGTGAAGATCGGTGCAGCCTTTACCCGCGTGGTCGAGGCCATGGGCACCAACAGCTTGCCCAAGGAGTTTGGCGATAAGAAGATCGCCTCCAAGGCTTGGAAAGAGATCCAAGACGCGGCCGAACGAAATAACGATCCCGGGCACTTCACCACCTTCGTTGGCTATGAGTTTACCTCCGCGCCCGACGGTCGAAACCTGCACCGCAACGTTATCTTTAAGAGCGCCAAGGTCCCAGAACTGCCCTATTCAGCCGTACAGTCGCAGGACCCTGAAAATCTCTGGCACCAGATGGATAGCTGGCGCAAGGCGGGCATCGAGGTCTTGGCGATCCCGCACAATATGAATGGCAGCGATGGCTTGATGTTCGAGCAAACCCGCCGCGACGGGCGCGCGATGGATAAGGCCTATTCCGACCTTCGCATGCGTAACGAGCCCATCGCTGAGATCACTCAGATCAAAGGCACATCCGAAACCCATCCCTCATTGTCACCCAATGACGAATGGGCAAATTTCGAGATCATGGAAAGCTATATTGGCCGCGCCAAGGCGATCACCAAGTTCTCGGGCGGCTATGTACGTGATGCTCTGAAGTCCGGCATCCTTATGCAGGACACCAAAGGCTTTAACCCCTTCAAGTTCGGTTTCATCGGCTCCAGCGATACCCACAATGCAGCGCCTGGATCGGTTGAAGACCGCAACTATTTCAGCAAGGTCGGCCGGACAGACGGAAAGCCTGAACAGCGGGGATCTATCCCCGCAGAGGGCCGAAAGACTTGGGATATTCCAACCGCTGATCCGAACGGCAATCTGGGCCGGTTCCAGTCTTGGGGGGCTTCCGGCATAGCGGGGGTCTGGGCGGAAGAAAATAGCCGCGACGCGATCTATTCGGCGATGCGCCGCAAGGAGACCTTTGCGACCTCTGGCCCCCGTATGCGGGTTCGGTTCTTCGCAGCCTATGACTATCCGCAGAATATCTTGAAGCGCTCTGATCTGGCGACCGTGGCCTATCGCAGTGGCGTGCCGATGGGCGGCGACCTGATGCCTTCAAAGGGTAAGGCCCCGCAGTTCATCCTCTGGGCGATGCGTGACCCCAATTCGGGCTACCTCCAGCGCGCGCAGATCGTCAAGGGTTGGGTTGAGAACGGTGTCGCCAAAGAGGCCGTGTTCGACGTTGCCTGTTCGGACCATCTCGCAATCGATCCGGCGACGGGCCGTTGCCCGGACAATGGTGCGAAGGTGGATCTGAGCAACTGTGAGCCCACCAAGTTTAAGGGGGACGCAGAAATGAAGACCTTGTGGCGCGACCCGACGTTCAAGCCCAATCAGCGGGCCTTCTATTATGCTCGGGTGCTTGAGAATCCCTCCTGCCGTTGGTCGACTTGGGATGCCATCCGTAATGGTACACCGCCCAATCCCAAACTGCTCCCGACCATTCAGGAGCGTGTCTGGTCATCTCCCATCTGGTATGCGCCCAGTCTCTAGACCTCAAAGGCCAGTGTGACCGAGTCATTGTCTAAACAGAGCCCAGTTCGTGCGGTCATCGTGCGGGCTGGGCGTGAACCGCTGGTCCATTTCCTGTTGATTGGCGCGCTACTTTTTGTCGGCGTTCTGGTGGGTCGATCGCTACAGCGGCCTGTTGTCCGGATTGACGCTCAGGAGCTCGGACAATTGGCCGGTTACTGGTCGACCCAGATGCAGCGCGACCCGACCAATGAGGAGCTGCAGGGCATCATCCATGAGCGGGTGGACGAAGAGGTCCTTGCCCGTGAGGCCCTTCGCCTCGGCCTCGACAAGGATGACATGATCGTCCGGCGTCGCTTGGCCCAGAAGATGACCTTCGCCAGCGAGGATACAGCCAATTTGCCTGAGCCGGACGAGGCGGTCCTCAAGGCGTTCTTTGAAAAGACCAAGGCTGACTATCAAGCGCCGCCCCGTGTCACCTTCCGCCACCAATTCTTCAATTCAGACCGTGGCAAGGATCAGGCCCTTGCCCGAGCCAAGCTGGCGCTTGGCAAGGTTGCTTCACCGCAGGGTGAGTCGCTCGGTGAGCCATTTCTCCTGCCCCTAAGCTATAGCGATGCCAGCCTGATCGATATCAATAAGGACTATGGGCAGGATTTTGCCAGCGCGTTGATCAGGGTTCCGCTGAACCAATGGTCTGGTCCTATCGCTTCGGCCTATGGCTATCACCTGATCAAGGTAGATTCCCGCATCAGTGCCAAGACGCCAACGCTTGATGAGGTGCGGCCCGATGTTTTAGCCGCCTATCAAGAGCAGGCGCGCAAGGCCCGAAACGCAACCTTCTTGGCCGATCTCCGGAAGAAATATCGTATTGAAATCAACGGTATCCCTCAGACTATTCTCAAATAGTCTGAGGGGTTTTTCCGCAGAAAACGTTTTTTTCAGCCTAGTCGAAACTGTCGGTGAGCCATTTAGACGCGACATCGACAGGCATGGCCTTGGCCCAGAGATAACCTTGTCCAAGCTCGAAGCCCATGTCGGTGAGGGCCTTGAGCTGTTCGGGTGTCTCAACCCCCTCGGCAACCACATCGAGTCCGCAGGCCTTGCCAAGGGCCAGAACGGTTTCGCAAAGGGCGTCGGCCTGGCGATCCTGTCCAATCAGTTTCACGAAGCTCTGATCGACCTTGATGATGTCGAAGGGCAGGGAGCGCAGATAGTTCAGCGAGGCGTAGCCGGTTCCGAAATCGTCTAAGGCAAGGCTCAGACCCGCCTCATGCAGTTGCATCAGCGCGCGGCGGCCAGCGCCGTCGCCGTCCAGCCACTGGCTTTCAGTGAGTTCGAGGCAAAGGCGCGATGGATCAGCACCAAACCGGGAGAGGCTAGCCAAGATCTGTTCCGTGGTCCCGACCTTTAAAAGCTGGGCGACGGAAATGTTGACGTTGACCGACAGCCCCTTCAGGGGATCGCTGGGATCCGCCACTGCCTTACAGGCGGACTCAAACATCTTCAAACCGATGCGGTGGATCTGGCCGGTCTCTTCTGCAACAGCGATGAGATCTTGAATTGGAACGGTTTTCAGCTTTTCATCGGTAATTCGCATCAGGGCTTCGAAGCCTTTGGCGCGTCCCGTCGTCAGGTTCATGATGGGCTGATAGAAGGGCTGAATGGCATCAGTCTCGAGCGCCTGGTCCAGCAACTTGCGGATATTGCGGTGACTTCTCGCCCGCGCTGCGAGGCTTTGATCAGCGATGATAATGGTGTCACCGCCCAGTCGCTTGGCCACGCGCGTGGCCTCGTCGGCCATCACGATGATCATTTCTAAGTCGCTTGTATCGTTGTCATAGGTCGACAGACCACAAGAAAAGGTGATCTGGAGGTGGAGTTCAGCCATCTCAAATCCGGCAGCCATATCTTTTGCCAGATCTTCGATCAGAGCCTTTGCTTCGTCGATCGGCAGAGGGAGAAAGGCCACAAACTCGTCACCATCAAACCGAACCATCAGCTCAGCACAATCCAGCCGTTGGTGAATTCGTTTCGCGACCTGAGCGAAAATCACATCACTTTGTGCATGACCAAACTGCTGCCTCAGTCTTTTAAAACGATCGAGATCGATAAAGGCTAAGCTTAGGGGGGACCCGGTCGCGATGGCGCGATTGACAATCTCTTCGCCGCGTTCGGCAAGAAGGTTGCGATTGCCAAGGCCAGTGTGAGCATCGTGCGTGGCCAGATAGCGAGAGCGTTCTTCATCGCGATGCCGCTCCGCGGCAATGGTCGCTAACTGGTGGAAATCCTGCGCAAACGAGATGTCTACGGCCCGTTCCGACGACCAGGGTGTGGGATAGTACATGCCAAACACCCCCAGTAGGGAGCCATCCCGCCCATCAATGAGCGGCGTCGACCAGGCTGAACGAATGCCATATTCTTGGCAAAGACCAACAAAACCGGCCCACAGAGGATCCTCGAACACATCAACACTTATGATCGGTTCGCGCGTAAAGGCGCAGGTGCCGCAACTGCCCATATTGGGCCCTGGGACCATACCCTCAACGATCTCGGCAAAAGAGTTGGGCAGGCGGCCATAGCCGCCCGCACGGAGAACCTGCGCCACGGGATCGAAATAGAGAATGGAGGCTGACATGTCGGGAAAGGCTTCTTCGGCGAGCCGCGCGATTTCCGATAGGGTTTCCTTGAGCGATGCATTGCGCGCAACCAGTTCAAGGACCCGCTGTTGGCCTTGAAGCAGAGCCTCTGGACTAAGGAGGCGACCCTTAAGAGACTCTAAACTTGCCCTGAGACGATTTTGACCATCACGCAACGCCTTTGGCGTTAGGACAATGTTCGAATTGGCGGATAGGTTCATGGTCGGAATGCGCCTCTGTTGAGCTCATCCAAACCGTTAGGAACCATAATTGTCAATATTAAAGGTCTAAAATACGGTATTACTAATATATTTTCGAGATAGATATGGCCTCTTTGCCATCGGGCGTTGACTAGAACTATTCGCGATCAGTGCCAATTAGGATGGATTTTCCGGTTGCGCCGGGTTGGAAACTCAAAATCATTAGGTAAACCCCAAGGAAAGCAGATCCGAGGAAAAAGGCTAAAACCGCCAAGCCTATACCCTTGGCGCTGAACCTGCTGCGCCACGCAACCCACACCGCCGACAGGCTTAGCATAAACATGAAGTCGAGGTTGAACTGCCCGGGCCATTGTAATTTGGCCATATCCCCGAAAAAGACTTGGAACAGGGTAAGGCCGTCTGTGCTGAGGACCTTACCGGTATAGGCCGATAGGATGATCAAGATCAGACCGAGCATCACGCGAAAAGCCAACATTGTCTTATCCTCCACCCTTGTAAGGACCACAGACTAGGGCGGGGCAATGGGACTAGGCAATAACCTTCGAGGTTATGGCTGACGTCAATCCTCTGACGGCGGTGGCCCCAGCACCGTATCCGCCCAAGGCGGCCGATCCTCTTTTCCCCCGAAGAAGTCTGGATCGAGGATCGCGTCCTTCATCGAGACCTGCACGCTTGGCCCGCGTGGAAAGGCGGTGAGGGCGGCCGAAAGCGTTTTGACCCGTTCAGGATGGCGCGCGGCGAGGTCGGTTTTTTCGCTGGGGTCCTGCTCAACATTATACAGTGCCTCTGGGGCACCATCGATGCGAACCAACTTCCACGGATAGCGATAAAAGGCCTCGTCTTGGGCCAGACCCTTGGTTGCTTGAATGACATAGTCCGATACGGGAAGCGCTTTAGTCTTGGTGAGGGCGGGCCACTGGCTGCGTCCATCCAAACGCGACGGAACCTTCAGGCCTGCGCCCTGCAAGAGGGTCGGCAAGACGTCTTGGGCCGTGATCATCTGGGCTGACGTCTTCGGGGAAAGCTTGCCCTGCCAATAGACGAAGGAGGGGACCCGCGCAGCACCTTCATAGACGCTCGCCTTGCCGCCCTTGAGCGGCAGATTGTCTGATCCTCCTTCAGTATTGTTGACCCGCAGGAACTCCATAAAGCGGGGTGTCAATTTGGTTCCGGCCGCAGCCTCCATTTTGGCGATCTGCTGTCCAAGGACTGTAAAGGAGGGCGGCGGCGAGGCGATCAGGCCGCCATTGTCGCTCATGAACCAGATGATCGTATTGTCGAGCATGCCTTCGGATTGCAGCGTTTCAACGAGCCGACCAATGGCCGTGTCCAATTGCGTCACCATGGCCGCGTGGCTGCGTCTGTGTGGGTTCTTGATGTCTGCATATTGCGCGATGGCCGCTTCGGGGGCCTCGTTCGGCAGGTGCGGCGCGCCAAAGGCCGCATACAGCATCAGGGGGCGGCTCTTGTCACGACCGCGTACGAGCTTGATAGCCTGATCGGCCAACAGATCGGTGGAATAGCCCTCTTCGCGCAAGGTCTTGCCATTGCGCTGCCAGTCGAGCCCGCCGCCGTGGACGTGGTCCCAATAGCCGATGCCGCCGTTCACATAGCCATAGAATTGATCGAATCCGCGCGCATTGGGCAGATAGGCCCTTTGGCGTCCGCCAAGGTGCCACTTGCCGGTCATGACCGTCTGGTAGTTCGCCTCTTTGAGATATTGTGGCAGCAGCTTTTCGCTCAAGGGTAGGCCGGTGGGCGCGATCTTGGACAGGGGCTGAACCACGCCCAACCTCATGGGCGAGTGGCCCGTCATAAGGGCTGAGCGGGTGGGGCTACAGGTCGGTTGGGCATAGTAGCGATCTAGGATGACCCCCTTGGCCGCTAAGCTATCGATGTTCGGGGTCTTGATCTCACTGCCGTGATAGCCGACGTCGCGCCAGCCCATATCGTCGGCCAGGATGATCACGATATTGGGGTGGCTGAGAGCCGCCGTTTCGCTGCTGCTGCCACGCGGGGACGTTGAAGCCGCAGTCGTGTCCGGCGTCTGACAACTGGAAAGGCTGACCATGGCCGCGATTGCCATGAGGCTCGCCGCCGTTTTTGAACGGATCATCCTATTCCTCTCCCGCGCCAGTATCCCGGTTTCACCAAACCATAAACTGACAGAGCCCTCAATTCCAAGGTCAATCTTGAAATTGACGCCGTTTATCGGGCGGCTTCAACCAACCGCTTTAGGCCAGGGATGAAGAGAATGAGAAGATCAGCGGGCGGTTGATCTTTGGAGGACAGGCCCGCGAACATGGTGGCTGATTGTTGTTCTGCGGCGGTTTGCATGGCCAGGGCCAGGTGGGCGTGCTCAGTCCATTGAGCAGAGACAGGGCTCTTCGTCTCGATGGCGGAAAGGGCTTCAAGCCCTATCTGTGACAGGTCTTGAATATCGACAGCGATCGGCGAGGCCTCCGCCAAGCTAGGGTTGCTGGCCGCGAGGGACGTGAATCCTTCTGCCAAACCCCTCCAAGTCTGAAGCTGCTCGCGCAGGGCCTTGGCGCTCGTGACATCACCGGCCAATAGCCTATCCACCGCGCCGTCAAATCCTATGACCTCGAGACTATCCGGCGCCGCAATATCCGCGAGCCCCTTGAAATCCTGCGGTGGAAAGGCCTTGAAGGTCAAAAGGCCTCGCAAGACATGGTTATGGGCGTGGTTTCGCAAAGGCGCGACGAGATTAAGGAACCCGCTGACCGTATCGGTTCCATTGGGGGCGAGGTTTGCGATCATGGCCGCCCTATGGATCTCGTCCTTTAGACCGGAGCGACGCAGCCCCTCTTGGGCAATGAATAGGCGACGATAGAGGTCTGCCTCATCGCGGACCTCTGCCGGGGACCAAAGGCGCTCAGCCACAGCGGCGGCGCGGGGCCATAGCCTTTGGTCGAGGATCTCATCGGTGACCAGTTCAGACCAGAGGGCGGCCTCTCCGCCCAGCACCAGAGCCTTTTGGGCGTCCGTCAGTTTGAGGTCTTGGTTCTTGACCATCTCTTCCGCAAGGCGAGGGCCAAAGATCGGATGTTTTTTTACCGTAGCGGCCTGTTCAGGGTTCAGACCGCTGGCGGCGGGGTCTTGAGGATCGACCCGGTAAGCGCTGATTGCAGGCTCCAACAGGTCCAAATAATAGCCAGCCGAGACGATGACCGGATGGCCTAGGGCGGTGGCCTTGGCCATAGAGCCCGATCCGCGCCAAGCTTGGATGACCGTATCCTTGCCCGTTTCGACCCGTCCAATCTCTTCCCAGCCAATGACGATCTTACCGCGTCGTCGCAGTTGGGCGGCCAGTTGATCGTGGAAATAGCCTTCCAACTCGACCTTCGATTTCAGGCCCTTAGTGGCCATGAAGGCTTGGATCTGCGGGTTCTTGGCCCAATGTTCGCCGGTAACCTCATCGCCGCCGACATGGAAATAGGGGTCTGGGAACAGGCCCGCCATCTCACTGAACAGACCATCGAGAA
>Ga0214919_10005038_pt1 | contig 18980 bp, 19 predicted proteins | sample LL1503_MetaG_FD_177994 | JGI IMG/M metagenome (GOLD analysis project Ga0214919, IMG submission 177994) | Freshwater microbial communities from Lake Lanier, Atlanta, Georgia, United States - LL-1503 | ecosystem: Environmental > Aquatic > Freshwater > Lake | place: USA: Georgia | collected...
CATGCGATTACTGTCGTCAGACCAAGTGTAGGGTCCCTGAAACTGTTTCGCACAACTATAGCGTTCGCATATCCTGCGACATTCGCGCCATCTATGTATCCATCAATGGCCCCCGTGCACTGCCCAATAGCAGATACGAGCAGACCCTGAGGCTGGGTCAAGTAGTTTACAAGATCCTGCACGCCCGCATAGGTGAGGAGAGTTGGATTAAAGTTCACTGCCTTCAGCACAACACGATCCCCCTGGCTCACGAGGAACTGGTTGAAATAAGTGCTGGACTGGATCCAGAGCCATTCGTAGGTAGTGGAGCCCGTCCCCCTGTAGTTTGTGGTGGTTGCCGAGCTGGTGGGCATGAGGATCATAGACACTGTCAGGGTATCGGAAGTGCTGCTCACCAGAGTGCCGTCGGGCCGCTGGATCTGGAAGGTGAGCTTCTGCAGAGTGGAAAGAGGTGTAGGGTAATACACCTTTTGGCATTTGAGGAACTTGGGGATCATACGCGCAAAGCCGCGATTGCCCGCATTCGAATCCGAGGTCCAGTAGGCATCATAGGAGATGGCGGCAAAGGCATTGTTCATTCCGTCATTTGTGCCATAACCATTCACATTCAGCTCGGGAATGCGGACCTGAACGTAGGGGAAGGATAGGATATTTGTATTGAGGCCGGGGGTGGGCGTGCCTGCACCACCCGTGGGTGCCGTCATGAGCACATCGAAGCTCTCCGTAGGCATGATGGCCTTGACGAACTCGATACGCACAATGTTTTTGAACTTGATATTGGTGGCCGTGTTGTAGCCGAAGCCAGGCTGGTTATTGGCCGGGTCAAAGGTCACAGAGAAGTTGTAGCGGTTCTCGCTCGTGTTATTCACCCAGTCACGATCTGCACTGTAGACATACAAGTTGTTCTCCAGTTCCTTGTAGCTGACAATGTCATCCTGGGGCTTGATAACGTCCTGAGGGAGCGGAGGGCGCTCGCGGACGGAATCACCGATGGCGAGTGTGGGGTTGCCAGACGCAATGCCTTGGGAGCGGGCGGTCACGGGCATTTGCATGGAATCGCCGAGAAGAATCATACGGGGATCCGGGAGAACCCTTGAGCCGACAATCTCTGTCCGAGACGCTTCACGCTCCGCCTCGCGCATAATCAGGGACAGTTGATCACGCTGACGGGCGGCCTCGGTGCCGTTACGGAAATCAATATCGGAGTTCACGAATCGACCCATATTAGAGTCACGAGGGGCGATCACAATCTCCTGGCTCACAGTGCGTGTGGTCGTCATGGCCGCCGCCGTCTCGGCCTCGCGCGCAGCCTCCATTTCGCGGATCTTCTTAATCTCTTCAAAGCGGGAAAGAGGAGTGGGACCTTCTCCCTCCAGATTGATGCGAAAGTCGGGGGCCACGGGTTGTGCGACCCCAACACCCTGTCGGTCATTCTGCAACTGACTGAATCGTTTGCCTACATCCGTATGAAGAGCATCCTCTTCGCCAACGGTTGGGCCGACATTTCGTTTTAGATATCCGAGGTAGTCTGGAACTACGGATTGCAGCACCTCTTTATTAAGATACTGTATCGACTGTTCCGGATTCTTCGAATACACTTCGGTCATATAATGTTTAACCGTTTTCACCAGACGTTGATTCTGCTTTTCCGAAAGTTCGCCTCCTACACGACGCTGAAAATCAGCATACAGGAGACGATCCAACATAGCCTCGTTCTTTGGGTTAAAAAACTGGGCTTGGGTGTTTGTTCCGGGTCTTATGTCCGTCATCGGAGCTCTTCTCTACCATAGATGTAGGACCTTTTTAGACTGTTTTAGCGTGGGCTACGTGGAAAACCGCTTTGCGTTTAATAACCTGATTCGGACTGTGCACGAATCAGGTTGAAAATAGCCAATCCCGCAAATCCAACATATCAGCATCCTTCGGCTTACGCCGAGAAAACTTGATAAACTTCTCGCCCTCCAGCATTCGGGCAATGAAATAGATGCAGTACATACCGCACTCGGTATTGCTATATTGGAGCTTTCGGCTGCTATAGACGAGTTTCATCTTCGGATCCTGAGTTGTCAACCACTTCATAAAGCGCGCAACCTGCATTGGTGGAGCCATTCCGTATGAGTCCATATAGTAACATGTGTGCCCAGGAATATCAATATAGTTTGCAACCCAGTGGCTACCAGACTTGAAATGCGGATCCAGATTATATACAATCCCTACCGATTTCGTGCCGTTTTCTAGCGCCTTTGTTACGCGGAGCTCGCAGATCTCCGTCATTAGACATTTCTTTTCAGCCCCGCCTGCCTGATATGGGTCGGGGGCCGCAAAGTCAATGGGAAAGGGGCCCATAAACTCGAAATCAGGATACGCGTCTTCGTATTGATTGAGAACTGCGGCAATGTTATTGGAATCAAGCCACATATCAGGATCTGCTTTCCAGGATGCAGGCGCAGCTGGGCGCAGAAAGCGGCGCGCAAGATCCGCCTTTTCCTGCTCAGGAATCGGCAGCTTGTTCAAAAACGTCCTTTCTCCTCCGGATGGTATTGTTAGGCGCTGTTCAATATCTTTCCGTAGGCCCTTCCCTGTGCGAAAGGGGGGAACACCTATTTGTGTTCCAACTCTCTGGAGCACTTCAATGGGTAGGCAGCCATGTGGACTGCTCTTTCCCACGGAAGGATGGCATTGTGAAGGTCCCGGCATTGGCTGTTTTTTTGTATGAGCCCCGCGTTGTCTTCGCGTGGCTCTAGCCATAACTACTTTAGAGATAGATAACCTTACACAAAACAAGAAAGATGGACGGGTCATGTGGATCAGTCAGCCTCGATAGATATTGGAATAATGTTGCGATCCCCTTTTTATTTATCATTCTTGGATTCGGGCTTTTTGTCCTATTCAGCCTCAGTGATATTCAGTTCACTGGAACGGAACATATTATTAAAAGTGTGGGGGCAATCGCCGGCAGTGTGGGGAATACTCCTCGTCGTGATGAGCCACCCGCAGCCAATGCTTACAATAAAAACATAACTAATGCAAATATGATGGCCAATGCGGGGAAGGGTGTCGGCAAATCTCCACCTACAAACGCCCCTACAAAGGCCGCAACTAATGCAAATATGCAGGCGCAGTTGGCAAAAGGCGTCGGCAAATAAACCCCCACTAAACAGGAAAGGCCCCGAATGGACTCGTTACAAATCGCCATGACAGGAAGTATTGCATTATTTCTAGGGGCTACACTCTATGCTATTGTGCAAATAAGTATAATCTCCTCCAAATCCGACACGAAGAGCCACATGTCGAGCGCAATCGTATCTGTCACGGTAGTGAATAGTATACTCATGCTTGTTATGGCGGGTATTGCCTATTTCTATCTTAAGACAAATCAAAGCGCAGTCATGCCTTATACATTGATCATGTTACATTTGTCTCTTCTTCTTTCAGTTATAAGTGTAAGCATTTCTTCTCTACAGCAGATCAACTCTAGTTAGTCATGATCGCTATGATTCGGTGCTGAAGGCGAAACTTCCCCGTCCACATCTTTGATAAATGATGTTGATGAAAGGAAATCCCCTGGATCTTTATGGCTAGGCGCATTGTTCTTCCCGTGGCAAACATGCTCGGTTGAAGAGAACCGCGGGCCCACTGTTTCCCTGTATAGTTATAAATCTCATTTGGCGTTGAGCACGGGCAATATAGATTGAGAAGACCCTGCTCAATAAAGGGCTGAAATCCATGACGAATATCATCCTTTTCAGACATTTTTTCACCTGGAAACCATGTAGCCTGATTTGCGTGCACAGTAGAGATGATCATTTCCTGAAACTGCTGGAGTTTCGTTAGAACCCCCTGACCATGTAATGATACCTGTAGGCGGCCCGATACGGCATCATATGATTTAATATGCAATGACGGGAGAAGTATAGAAAGATTGTAAAATCCGGCAAGTTCATCTTCATACGAAATAAGTGAAATGAGTTTTGAGTTGTGTGTGGGCTTAGCAACACGGATATTTGATATTTCTAGATTATGTAGGGGTATTGTCCATTCCATCCTATGAAATCCTGTCATGAACCCCTTAGCCCCCCTAAAGCCTTCTAGAATACAATAGGATAGGATGGATTCCTTGTCAATATGTTGGAGAGGGATGGCGGGAACAGGAAAAAAGACATTACTGCATCAGGCTTTAAAGAAGGTGGCGGAAGTACGCGGCTATCCTTTCAGTATCCAGATGCGTGGGACGGGTGGGGTGGCGGCGGGCGACATCACGGAGGCCGGTGCGACGGATGAGGGGGCCGATCCAGAGGATGCTGCCGTGGGACAGTTTATGATGGAGACGTCCATTGTTCACATGGGGCTTGATATTGCGCGAATGTCGATGCAGGACAAGCATATTTTGAGGCCGATTCTCACGAATCTGGGACAGGGTTCCCAAGTGATGGCGGGTGAACAGGGTCGCGGGGCACGTATCCTTGTTCTTTATCATGCGCATTTACTCAGTTCTGAATCTGTTCTTTTGCTGCAGGCTTGTCTAGAGCAGAATGAAAATGATCTTTCTATTTGGCTAACGTCTGAACTACCCGTGCCACAGAGGATTCGCGATTGGTTCGTGGAAGTCTCAGTGGGGGGGGAGGACCGAGCATTTAACAACTTTTCGAGGGCCGTATCGCCGGTAGAGCCGGCGAACTGGTCAACTATCTTTAAAGGTGTGATAGACGGCTGGCTTTTATCCGGTCCTCCGACTATTCAGGATGTCAAGAAAGTGAAGGCATACGTCTATGAGATGTTAATGCGCAATCTGCGCTGGGTAGAGGCCACTCACTTTATTCTTGATGTTGTCCTATCGCATCCTGGGATAACGGAGAAACAGTGCAGGGAGGCGATTAAGGCCCTAGCATCCTGTGAGGCGACAGGGGGGGGCTATACGATTCCCAGTTATCGTATTCCGATTCTGTGGGAGAGTTTGTTTCTGCAGCTGCGCAGCATTTTTACTAATGCAGAAGCAGATGCTGCCGCTAGTTCTAAGCGAGCTAGTCCGAAACGCAAAGGGGCTCAAGGCGGAGAAGTGGCAGCCATGTGAGCCTGAAGCGGCGGAGCTGGCCGCAGCAGAAGTAGAGGCCACGACGGGGGCACAGTTTGATCGGCTGGGGCTAAAACTCGCTATCTGGAATGGCTATAAACAGGGGGCTGTAAAGATTGTTTGCAAGAAGCTGGGGAGCCTAGCCCGTGTGCTCGTTTTCCTACCTTCTGGAGGTAAAGAGCCGAACTGGGAGTTCTGGTCAAAGGTGTTTCAGTGGTTCGGGCCTTCGAAGGATGGCCGGCCATGGCGTGTGACGTATTTTGCTTCGCAACGTCTGCGGGAGTTTCCTGAGGAGGGGCAGGATCTGGGGCCAGAACATGTGAATGGGGGCTACACGATCAGTTGTTCCGCACAGGGCATATTCATCTACAGGGCAGAGGAGGCTACGCGGGTTCTTATTCATGAGATGATGCACGCGGCGTGCCTTGACGAGCAGGACTGGTCTATACCGGAACGTGAGGCAATGGTAGAGACGTGGGCGGAGCTGATTCTGGTTGCACTGTTATCTAAGGGAAATAAGAAGGAGGCCGGGCGGCTCTGGCTAATGCAGAGTCACTGGATTGCTGATACGAACTGGAAGGCCAAGCATATGAATAATACGCATGATTTTACAGATTATGGTTGGCGCTATCTCTGCGGACGTGAAGAGATGTATCAGCGCCTGGGAGTGGCCTTGCCGACGCCCCGACCAGTGCATGGGCGGCGGGCACGATCCGTTAGGTTTACGCATCCGGCGTTAGAGACTTAGAGCAATTGGTGATTCAATAAATGCCTAGCATTATTTCAAAATAAGTGAACATTCTTCATAGTTATTATAGGTTTTTTCCATACACTGCTTAAATTCTGTTGTTTTATCTATTATAGGTTGCAGAGGCTGCAGAGGTTGCAAAGAGGGTGCTGGTTTACTATCAAAGATATTATGAGCAATTGAGCTTCCTATACCAAATCCAAACCCATGTTTCATACTACTAAACAAACTTGGACGTTCATTAACAGCTAGCTTATTCTGCACAGCGGGGTTATATGTAACAGGTTTGTTTGTTGATCTTGGCATATATACTATTATCATATTATTTTTAAGTATTTAACGGTCTAAATATCCTTCTATCAGGCTAGAATGGATTCCTTTGATCTTCAGCACCGTATTGTAGAACTCATTAAGGAGGCTGAGAAGCAGGAGAAACTATCTAAAGAGGCTTCCAAAACTTCTGTAGAGTTGGCCTTGAAAGCGGCAGATCTGCGCCGACAGGCCAGGCTATTAAAAACAAAGGCCCCAAAGTAAAATTGCTTCTGTTTATCCGGCTGTAAGCCGCTACGAAACACTATGGGAGTTAAAGGTTTATATACATATCTGAAGGCCTATCGGCATGATATTTATCCAAGCACAATCAAGACAGAGCCTAAACTTCGCATCGGATTTGATGCGATGTCTATGCTCTATAGATACAAGTCGGCATATGAGGACATTTATCCGGTTCTGGAGGAACTCAAGGGGCAGGGGCACACTCTCCTCTTTGTCTTTGACGGTAAGGCGCCCGTGGAAAAGGAGGGGGAAGTGAAGGAGAGGCGCGAAGCGAGGGAGGGGGCAAATCAGCAGGCTACGGCACTAAAGGAACATTTGTCCGCGGTAAACATTTCGGACAAGGAGCGGACTATTCTAGAGTATTCCGTGGCCCGACTTGAGTATCAGGGATGGAATATGTCGTATGAAATCCGCCAGACATTTCAAAAGGCCCTGCATAAGATGGGGATTCCGTATGTGAAGGCGATTGCAGAGGCGGATGATGTTCTTACTGATCTGGTGGGGGCGGGGAAGCTGGATCTAGTAGTGAGCAGTGATATGGATTTCATTCTTTCAGGTGTAAAACGCTTATGGATCCCCTTCTATCGGTCCTATAGCGGCTTTGAAGAGATTGTGGTGGAAGAAGTTCTAAAGGGTGAGGAAATCACTGCGGAGGGTCTCGTGGACGCAGGTATTCTTTGTGGAATAGAACCCCTCCGAGGTCGCGTAAGCGTGAACTCCTGCACGGCCTTTAGCTGGCTTAGATATTATCAATCCATGGAGGCTCTGCTGAAGAGCACAGTAAAAGAGGCTCAGCTTGATGTGCTCCGTGACCCGACTGTTCTTCAGGCTGCGCGAGAACATTTTAAGGCGCAAGAATGGTCTTCTCGTATTCGTCCCGACCATTTAGAAACGTGCAAAAGCTTTCTTGAGGCTCTGTAGAGGGTATGAAGAATATCATCCTGGGAATAGTATTTTTCACGGCGATTGTGTGTATGGTGTATTTTTTTGTTGTAGAGGGATTTCAGGCCGGATCAGGCTCAGGATTAGGCCCAGTATCGCAAGCGGCAATGTGTGCCGCTAATCAGTCATGTCGTACTTGCCTTGCTGCCTCAGGTTGTGGGTGGGCGGCGGAGTATTCCGATCCTGTAAAGAATCTTCAGGGTGTTCCTGATGGGACTATAGTTGCCTGCATCCCTTCAGTGTCAGGAATGCCCTTTATTTCACCAAACCTGGCTAACTTCATGCTTATAAAGAAAGGGGCCATTTCAACTCTGAAAAACTTCGTCACAGGTTTGAGTGATTGTAATGACATTACATGCAAGAATCAGACACGATGTGTAAACTGCGCGATGTATTCGAAATGCACTTGGCAGCAAGTGACTGCTGCGGATGGAACATTAGTTCAGAGTTGTGTTGATACTAGTGGTGCGACTCCTCCTGATACTACTCACAATAACATTACTTCTCTGGTCAAGTGCCCTCCCCCACAGTGCAGCGATATGACGGATTGCCAAGAATGCACTAATACTACTGGCTGCGGTTATTGTATTACATCTGCCAAGTGCTTAAAGACGAGTGAGTTTGGATCGGGTTCGAATCAATGTGCTTCTGCAAACATGGTTAATATTCCCGCTATGTGTCCTTGTGGAGGTATTACAGATTGTGCAAACTGCGCTACCCGTGTGGGATGTGCTTATTGCAAGGGGATTAAGAAATGTGTGAATCTTGATAAGTATGGGATGACTCCACCATCTACATGCGATGTTAATGATGTGGCCGCCACTGCTTCGCAATGCGTTCCACAGTTACCAAAGATGTCTGAATCTGGCCCCCCGCCCACTGCAAATGATTTGAATGCTGCGCAAAATGGGGGTAATCTGGGTTCCTCTAAGCCAATGGTCACGGCTCCAGGAGTTGCTAGACCTCTTGGGGCTAGTTCCATTCCTGCGACAGTCAAACATGATACGGGGGATGATGCACCTCTGGAATCCTATGTAAAGATGTTAGTGAACTCCCAGCTGGCTGAGCAGGGTCTGCCTACTAACGAGCCCTTCCAGGTTCTAGAGGCTAATGCAATCCCCAATGCATCAGACTATATGAAAAAGGTGTTTCGCGGTGTCTTCCATTAATCTCTATAGAGTCTACAAGGCGCTATAAAAATGTAGCGGAACCTGGTTTCGATCCAGGGACTTCTGGGTTGCAGCTTGCCTATGAGCCCAGCGCAATTCCTCTTTGCTATTCCGCTTTTTTGATAAGCTAAGAGCTCATCAAAAAAGTGGCGGTCCTCGCAGGGGTTGAACCTGCGACTTTCCGGTTAACAGCCGAATGCTCTAACCAACTGAGCTAGAGGACCAAGCTAGGCCTTTCAGGCCTAGGTTGCTCCCCTAGAGGACTATTCTCTAGCATCCTCTCCAAATAATATTGTTCTTATATCTTTAGACCGCTGGAAAAAAGATAGTTGATAAGGGGACCGAACCCTTGACCTTTGCCGTGTAAAGGCAACGTTCTACCACTGAACTAATCAACTAAAGTGCGCAGAGTGGGACTTGAACCCACGCGGATTTCTCCAACGGATCTTAAGACCGTCTCCTTAACCAACTCGGACATCTACGCTTTGGTGGCCCATCCGAGATTCGAACTCGGGTTACCAGATTTCTCGAAAGAAAACTCAAAGTCTGGGGTCCTGACCACTGGACTAATGAGCCATTAGGGGTTTTTTAGAAGCCTTCACGGTTGTCTGTAAGGCAACGGGCGCTTAGGCGGTGGGTGCAGGCACCACCGCCTTCACGGTTGTCTGTAAGGCAACGGGCGCTTAGGCGGTGGGTGCAGGCACCACCGCCTTCACGTAGTGGCGGTTCAGGTAGCGCTGCAGGTTGAAGTAGGTCAGAGGCTCACCGTCGCCGATGGCCAGCAGCTTCTTCAGAGGGGCATCAGGCTTGATGTCGTGCTTGTTCTTCAGGTTGTTCTCCTTCACGTAGTTGTTCACCGCCTTGGTCACCTCGGAGCGGCTCATCAGCGTGCCCTTGGGCTTGCTCAGGAAGACGCACAGCTCGTCGGTCACCTTGGTGGGGCGCTCAAAGATGCTAGGGGTGCGAGGCTTGGCGTCAGGGCCCTCCTCCACCTTAACGCGGCGCTTGCGCTTGCGGGCATCCTTGATCTCGCGGTGCATGCGCTTCTCCAGCTTCTTCACCTGGCCCAGCATGGCACTCACGGTCTCACGCAGGGTGTTCAGGTTGCCAGTCACGGCCTTGATGTCCTCGTCCAGGGTGGTGGCAGGCGCGGCAGGGGCAGCCACGGCAGCGGCCTCCACGGGAGTAGAGCTCACCACCACGGTGGCGGCAGGGGCAGGGGCAGCAGCAGCCGCCTTCTTGGTAGACTTCTTAGGCGCCTCGGCAACCACCACGGGGGCAGCCACCACGACAGGGGCGGCCACAGCAGCCTTCTTTGCAACAGCCTTGGGTGCGGCGGACTTGGTGGCAGAGGAGTTCATCTGTATACCAGTGGCGGAGGATGTTTGGGAGGACATTTTACGCGTCTATGCTGCATACTGTGGCGTAACAGCTGTCAATTTTGGGCCAGTCCACCTCCATTTTTTTATGCCGGGGTTCAAAATCCCGTTTTCATTTTGAAAAACCCGGGAGCCGGGTCATGTTCATGACGAACTGCGGAAAAAACGGGCATAAACTATTTAAAGAGGTGGTGCCCAAAATCCCGGCGGCAAGGGTAGGAGTATGGCAAGTATTGAGTTCCGTACGTGCAGAAACATAAAGAGTAGAGCAAATCCTGATAGCCAGTGTCCATATCTCACGGTCAATGGGGACTACTGTTTGCGGCATTACAAGAACCCCCGCCCCTTCACTCCTATAAAGGTCTCACCGCGCACCTACACTCGTTCAGAGCATCAGAACGCGAGAAAAATACAGGGATTTTGGCGGATCCACGCCCCATTAAGGCGTAATAGAGTTCAGGGCCCCGCGGCGAATGCAATCTCTCTGGCCACGAATGATACGGAACTGTATACGCTGGAGTCGGTCTTAAATATACCTCATATATACCGTATAAGTTTCAGCGATGCCAGGAAGAACATCTGGCTCTTTGATATTCGGACACTTGTACACTCTATGGGGACCGGATTCCCTTCTCACAATCCCTATACTCGCGACGAGCTCACGGAAGAGGCCAAGGCTAAAATACACGCACGGATATCTTGGCTACGTTCCAGAAAATACCATATTCTCCATATAAATACGGATGTTCTCACTGAGGAACAACTCTGGAATCAGGCCGTTCTCGATATTTTCCTGCAGATTGAGGCCCTCGGCTACTATGTAAGCTGCGACTGGTATCACCAAATGACCATGATAGATCATTCCAACTTCTACAAGAAGTTATATGATCTCTGGGAGTATCGTCTCGGACTTACACGCGCTGAGAAGGAAAAGATTGTTCCTGGCCCCACACCCTTTCGCTACGACCCTACTGAGCCACTAAGGAAAACAAAGACGTGGTGGGAAAAGAAGAATCTGCAGCTGATCAAATCGTTTATTACGAGGGGACACGACAAGGAACAGCGGAAACTGGGGGCCATGTATATTCTCATGGCGCTCGTGCAGGTCAGTCGGGCCGCGGAACTGGCTTTGCCTTGGATTACTGAGAGTGTCTAAGGTGGAATGAACTACCGTGGTAGAATGTCCGAAGATCAACTCTATTACAAAATGTTCGATACGCTCCGTGTTCTGCGTGATGTAAGAGATGAGTTCATGACTTACAGCGCCCAGGATATCAAGAAGCTCGTTGCCTCCAAACAGAGACGAGCCCTCAAGCAACTTTATAGACTAGAGGCAATGATTGCCGATCTGCGCGAGGCATGCGCTAAAACTCGTGATGTTTCGCCCCCCACGCCACTGCAATCCCCAGAACATCCTTTATCGGGGCATCAATCTGAATGACCCGCAATGGCTGCTCGGGCTTCTTCAGCCGAAAGGCCGCCCAGCGGTGGTGTCCGTCAACAATATAGTCGTCCTGCGAGATAACCAGTGGAACGCGCTGATGTTTGAAGATACCCTCCTTCTTCATAAGAGCATTGATGCGCTTGCGACTAATCTCCTCCTGAGACGGGGTCAACTGTGTTGCCTTTCGGGTCGTTTCGCGACTGTTAATATGATATGCTTTCTTGATAAAGCGAGTGAATCGCTTAACATCGGGGGCCTCTTCGAACTGCGGCATATATTTCCGCGGGATTCCCAGATCATTCTTGCAGATACTGTGTTTTCCCACGCACAAGTCTTCTTCGGCCGTGTGACGTGGGCGCTTGTGTTTTCGTGTAAGTTTTCTTATCCATTTCTTGTATCGTTTGCGCCCCGTCCACGGCTTTTCGGGGTGTTCTTTCGGAAATACCGCCATCTGTGTTAAGACAAGATATTATTCTTCTTTCAAGTACTTTGTTATCTTTGAAAAGAATCCTGGTGTTGTAGGATCATTTAGTTCGCGCCAAGATACAATAACTGGTCCGAACTTTGAGTTGGATATATGAACTCTATTTCCTCGTTTTACGCCCTTTTCTACCGACTTTGCCCTTCTAGTTGCACGCCCAACAGTTATCCCACTAAAGACAGTTCGGCGCTTGGATTTACGCGCACGCATAGCCTTTTTAAGAAGACTATGGGCCTTTCTCGTACGAGGGCTTGAGGAAGATGGCATCGCTACTTAGTGCAGGGATATTCTCTCTTCATCCAATCTAGTTGCTTACGCTCAGGATTGAGTTGATAGAATCCCTTTCCAGTAAAAATGGGAATGAGTGATCTGAAATACTCCTCATACATGGGTGCAATACTCTCCAATGAAAAGTTATTCTCAGCCCATACGCGGCAGGTGCGACGATTTATCTTGTGTATGTTCTTCGCCGCCCAGATGAACTGATCCATATTGCGGCAGCGGTAGCCAGTTACCCCGTGCAGATTATTTTCAGAGAATGCCCCCCAGTCAGAAGTAATAATAGGTGTTCCGCACAAGAGTGCTTCCACGGTTACTCCGCCAAAGGGCTCATTATAGTGTGTTGGGGCCAGAAGAGCCAGTGCACCCTGTAGGACTTCACTGCGGGCAGCGGGCTCCAGATACCCAATGACCTCCACTTCTGGAGGAGGATCGTAGCCGAGAATGGCCCTCAGATCTCCCTGGCCGGCCACCTTTAACTTGATCCCCGTGTGTTTCGCAATATCTACTGCTATTCCAATACCCTTTGATTCTATCACGCGCCCAAGATATACAAAGTATTTCCCAGGCTTCGGATTGAACTTGAAATCTTCCAGATCGAAATAGTTGGGGATGACCGCATCTGTCCATTTCGGCTGCCATTTCTCCTGCCCATAGACATAGTTCATGACGGCATAGGATTCATAGATACTAAACGGTGTGCAGGGCGTATTGAAACAGCCAATACCGGGCTCTACGCAAATCATGTCGGGATGGGCCTTTGCCACATCAGCGTGACCAATACCCCAGAATAGGAGCAAGAAATCGCGATGCTGCTTGCGCTTCGCAATCTCTTCGATTGCGCGCCGATTGTAAGTCTGATTGCAGTTATCCGCGACATTGTGCTTGAAGAGCTCTTTTTTCCAGTCATAGTGCCCGTATGTATCTTGAAAGAGCTGGTTATCGGTGATATTCACTTGCTCTGTGCACTCTATTTCAGACTCATTATGTCCATAGTGAATAATAATATGTCCGCGGCGGTGCATCATCTTACCGAACTTGAGGGCCTTTTGGGTAAAGGCGCAAGCACTGTAATCTTTGCGGGTGATCGTATGCGGAACAGCAAGAATATGGAACCGAAGCTTGGTTTCAGGTGGAGACGTATGAGGCGCACCACCTAACTGGGGTATTCTTGTGTTTTTCTTTGTCTTGTTTGACATATCTATCTCTTATCCTCTTATTCTTTTAGCCGCTTAGCCGCTAAACGCTTAGCCGCTAGGTGTAGTTATCCGCGTCGTCGTGCAGCCAGGTCCGTTAGAAACAAATGGCGGGAAATAGTCATTCTTACCGGGAATCGCGCAAGGAGCCACATAGAAACTGGACATGTTCTGTTGGGTCCATGGGGGTGCATTGTAGTTAATACAGGGTGTTGGTAGAGTAATGGCGCGAGTTACACCAGTATCTCCTGGAGTATTCGAGCAGGGTGCGCCGATGGCATTCGCCTGGGCGGCCTGCAGAATATTGATATACTCTCCATTCGTCCCCTTTCCTGTCGCCACGACACTGAACGAGCTTGTCAGACCCCATCCAGATCTCCCTTGCACTTTCTGAGGCGTATACGTGGATGATGCCTTTGCCTGGACAATCATAGTCTGTAAAGAGGAATCGTTACACTTGTTTCTGCTCACGTATTTATTGGCCTGCTCCTGAATAAGTCGTATACGCTCTGATTGGGTCATCGGCAGCGACATCTTGATTCCTACCTCGCGTCCCCGAAAAAAAACGGGCCGCGGCAAAATTGACTCGCCCGCCGCCCCCAAAGGTCAGCATAGTCGAATGCCTTCTGTTGTTCTGCCTGAGTCTTTCAGTGTTAGCAAGGTCACTTTCTCCGCCGTGAAGAACCTGGATTCAGGTGGTCGTCAGGCATACCTCAACTACGATGGTCAGCCTCTGCTGATGCAGATCAGTAGTCTGGAGACCCCATTCGGGATGTCCGTGTTCGACAAGGGTGGTCCCCCCAAGTATTCCGTGGATCTGAAGCTGCGCGGCTACGACGATCCTACCACGAATCCTGGGACTGCCGCAATCTACACTGCAATGCACGGGCTGGACGAGTATATGCTGGATCAGGGCGTGAAGAATGCAGTGTCCTGGTTCAAGGGTGCCAAGAGCCGCGATGTCCTGGCGGAGTTGTATACTCCCACGGTGAAGTTCTCCAAGGACCAGCAGGGCAATCTCAAGCCCTATCCTCCAACGGTCAAGCTGCAGCTTCGTCAGCGTAATGGGAAGTTCGAGACTTTGATCTACGACTCCAAGAAGCGCCCTCTGACTGATGTCCCCTTTGAGGATATCCTGGTCAAGGGCACTGTGATGACGGCGCTGATTCAGTGCACGGGTGTCTGGTTCGCGGGCGGCAAGTTTGGTATCAGCTGGAAGGCCGTGCAAATCCGGGCAGAGAGGGTGCCTGAGAGCCTGCGCGACTACGGGTTCGTGGATGGAGCGGGCTCTCCTGCTCCTGCGGCAGCTCCTGCAGCAAACAAGTTCGCTGAGCTGCATGACGAGGAGGAGGATGAGGTCAATGACGAGGAGGCACTGGCTCCTGCCAAGGTCGCCCCCCCTCCTACTGAGGATGAGGATGGCGAGGAGGAGCCTGTTCCTGTTCCCGCAAAGAAGGTCACGATGACTAAGAAGAAGATCGTGATGCCCGTGAAGAAGTAGTGCGGTTCTGATTTAGAATAAAGACGTGTTAAATCCATATTTTTTTACTGAACATGTCATATATATATAAGATAAATACTAATAAGCCTACGGCAACAACGCTTATTCCAACACACCCTATTGCCACGGTATACCTAGAAGTCTCTTGGCCTTGAATAAGCCCCTCCTCAATACCGTTATTTCTTTTATTAGGTGCACGGCACCTAATAAAAGAAATAAGATACGTACTTCGAAATACCAATCATTGAAGATAAACCCCCCTAAAGGGGGGTGTACTTAATATGGTATTTCGCGGTATCAGATTCCATCTTCTAACTTATAGATAAAAGTCTCTTAGGCTTTTATCTATAAGGTTGTAAAGGGCACTTAACGGCCGCATCCGCAAGGGCCATTCGTCGAGCGGCTATTGATGGGGAGGCCAGATGCATCCATTGCGCAGAAGCACCCACCCTGCTTGCGGGTAATGAGAATCTCCGCAGTCTGGAATGTAGGCTGCTCTCTGCGAACAATACTCTTATCAGTAGCCGCATACTCGTTCACCTTGTTATTGTAGCCATACAGAACTGCTGCGCGCTTGCGAAATGTCAGATAGGATGAATCATAGATGGTAGTAGGCATCTTTCTGTAGATAGATACGAAGTTATCCAGGAAGCACCGGGTTGCCAGGTTTATTCGGCAATGCACAGTTCTTCCCCTGCAGAACCGGCTCGCCCGCTCTTGCATAGGATGCCGGTATAGGTGGGCAGGGCGCAGGAAAGTTTCGCGCGTAGGCCGAGAAGCGCGTAGTAGGATCAAGAGGGTCAGTGGATAAATCGAGTGTCTTCTGTTGAACCCGCCCAATCCGAATGGACTCTGGAACACAGCCTTCAACCGTCTGCGTAGATGAATAACAGTTGTCTACTGTCTTAGTAAGCAGCATACTCGGATATGCAGCGGCAGGCTGCAATACCGGTGCCTGTTTTAATCCGCAATACGCCTTTCCAGATGCGAATGCTCGTGCCTTGGCCAACGATTCTGCCACCATACATGCCCGCGATGCAGTGAGCAGATTAGCTATTCTTCCTCCCTCGGTATTCATCCCTCTAAAGGATGTTACGCCTTCCGTGTGGATGACTTCCGCGCCGAAGCCTTCCGTGTGCCGGACGCCTTGGCCTTTGCCTTTGCTTTGCGCTTAGCCCGTTTCAACTTCTTTTCCTGTTCCTCCTTTTCCACCTTGACGCGCTCGACCTTTGCCCTCAAGAGGGAAGCAAACTGTGTTTGGTGCCCTTGGCAGTTTACAGAAAATGGGGGGAACTGGGAGTTCGTGGCCCTGTAGTTCTCTTCACTGAGCTCAATGAACTTCTTGATTTGACACTTAATCTTTTCACCCAGATAGTCACGACTGTGATTTGTGAAAATATCAATGCTCAAATACAGGGTAATAAGCAGCTCGAGGCTAGCAATATTGATCTTTCGCCCGTCAGAGAGAGCCACAGCATTGAGAGAATGACACGCACTTTCTTCAATAAACATACAAACCGGTTTATCACCCATACGGAGTTCGATACGTAGAGGAACTAGCTCACCTCTTTCAGAATGCTTATACAGGCTGATATCCTCCTCTAAAAGCGCCTTTAGTGCCACGGCATCTTCTTTAGGATCGGGGCTCATGAAGAGAAGTGGCCCCCCTTTTCCGATTTCATAGCGCGCCCCCCCGTGGCGAATCCCCTTTGAATAAATGGAGGACAGAGGCCCATTACATAAAATACGCTTCTGTTGAATGCAATAGTCTATTATTTTCTTGCGAATATCCGTGGGTATAAGGCTTTCATACCATTGCCCGCTATCCTTACAGCCAGACTTGACAGGGAACTCCTGATTAATCAGCTGTAGTCTCTCAAATACTTTCGACCAGCGGTCGGGCATCCCAAGTGGCCGACTAATCTCCAAATACATCATCATTCGTAGAATATCTGGATCGGTATAATGCACACCGTCATGCTTGATTGATCTCCTATAAATAATACCAAAGAGTTCGGGAGTTATCCCTGTAATATCCGCGACGGCAACGAAGTTCACAAGAATCTTTTTCGTGCCGGCGTGGATTCCCACTTTGTGATAGACTTCATCGTATCCTTCTGCCTTCAGATCCTTTACGAGTTCTTCGACGTCGCCGTCGACATCTGGTGTATAAAAATCATAATCAGGCAGATCTGTATCAGGATCATAGAACCGCTTCTTCTCGGGAAGGATCATATTCATGGCGGTACCTCCATAGCAGATTCTCTTTTTCCGCTTGATGAACGTATTCACTACAGAGAGAGCATGCAGAAGTGATTCATCATGGGCAGAGTTATAGTTTATAACCCTTGATGCCTCGTCGATGGCGCGTTGAAGGCGATGATTGACTCTTTCTGACGTTTTGTTATAGACTGGAGAGACTTGCCGAGCTTGAATATCTTCTTCCATTTACCCTATTGATGTGTTAGATTTAGGGCGGAAACTCATGCCACTGTATTCCCCTATTAGGCTGATAACGTCCTTTAAGTCGGATGAGAAAATATCGAGTGGTACCACATTTATAGCGAGAGTATTCAGGGCCTTATCGAGCTGCGTGACACTCGGATTATCCAGCTGGGGCGCCATAGCAATGACAAACTTCCCCTTATTTTTAAAGGTGAACTGATCTTGCATTTCGGAGGAAAGGTCTAATAACTCTACAAGATTCACTACGATTGCTGCAGCCCCACCTGTTGGGGCGGCCTGTGTAACTCCTATTCTATCGTCGCTCGTATTGAGATATACGCGCATATTTGTCCAGTAGTCCAGGTCATCTGCGGGAGCAATCTGGCGAGTAGTTGATCTGAAGACCGAAGTATCGGCATTGCAGAGAACAATGACCTGGCCGGCAAAGGAGCTGAGGGGGGTATTAATCAGAGTTTCCTCCTGTTTCTGGCGCGTGAATATCCCTAGAGGGGTCGTGTTCAAGTGATTTGGAGCGAGGGGGTTCAGAGCCGTAGCAATCTTACTGAGAAAGTCTACATATTTATCCGAATCACGCAGCATATTGGGTGCACGGAGAATATGAAGATAAATCAATAGGGGTTCATCATAGTTGGGGACTTCGGGGCGGAAGGCGAGGCTTGCAATCATCTGGGCGACAGCCCCAATATCAGCGGAGTTCGCACTAAGAAGGCTACCGTCATCGCCACGGTAGACTAGTGTAGGTATACCGGGCGTGGGAAACTTGGTAGTGTCAAGAGTAGTATCGAGATAATCTATCTGGAGTATAAGGAATCTGAATCCGGAACGAAGTGCCTGTGATACTCCAGATATGGGATCAAACGTGCCGGCGGGCAAGGGGCCAATATAGCCGGTCTGTTTAATCGCCCTGGGCTGAAGGCCTACTAACGTATATTTATCTGGTGAAACTTGTTTCGTTGTATTACCTGATGGGGTTAAGGCCGTACTAAGAGGGGTCGTCGTCGTTGTCGGCTTCGGCGCATTTGCTGTAGTGGCATTTAATGTTGCTCCCGTGGTTGCTGCAGACTCTGCGACGGCAGTCTTTGAGACAAACCATTTGCGTGTCACAGCCAAGTAGGCAAAAATACCAATGAATAGGGCTATAAAGGGCAAGTATGCCAAGAAGCGCGTTAAAACAGTGATGGTTGGATCGCCGAAATTAAAAAGAGAGTTGAACCAGCCTGTACCAAATGCCTTTAGACTTGCAGAAAAATCATGCAATGACGTGGTCCACGTGGAAACACCACCGGTTTTAGTGAGTAATGCTCCTGCTCCTTTACCAAAGGCGGCATCGGCTGCCACGCTGGTTGCCGCAGTCGATGCGGCAGATTTAGCTCCCTGTAAAGCTGTTCCTGCCGATTTGGCCGCCCCCTGTATAGCTGTTCCTGCCGATTTGGCCGCCCCCTTTAAAGACGATGTGATTGACGAGAAAACTGACGGCTTTGCAAGGGCAGCAGCTGCAGCAGGCTTAGCCGCAGCAGGTTTACTGCCTAATCCCATTTTTGAGAGTAACGCTGACATCCTATTGTCAAGCTAGATATTGCGCAACGAAGCGTGAACGTGATAGAATCGGCACTGCGGCTACACGAGCCGCCTTGACCTTTTCGGACTCCTTCACTGGTCCATCGGGAACCAGAAGCATACTAACGCGTTTGGTAAACACCGTTACGAGTTTATAGCCCTTGGTCTCCGCCCTCTTCTCAAGCTCGGCAT
>Ga0214919_10005040_pt1 | contig 18977 bp, 20 predicted proteins | sample LL1503_MetaG_FD_177994 | JGI IMG/M metagenome (GOLD analysis project Ga0214919, IMG submission 177994) | Freshwater microbial communities from Lake Lanier, Atlanta, Georgia, United States - LL-1503 | ecosystem: Environmental > Aquatic > Freshwater > Lake | place: USA: Georgia | collected...
GTCGCGGCGGCCACCGGATCACCCATGGCCTCGGCGGCGCGGCCCCGCCAATAGAAGGCGCGAGACAGGGTAATGGGCGAAGAGCCAGAGGCTTGAATATGGGCAAAATGCTCATCGGCGCGGGCGGGCATCTTCAACTTGGTCAGCGACAGCCAGCCTGCGATGAACTCGGCCTCGACATAGTTCGTGCCAGAAGTCATGCCGTGGCCGGTGACGGCCTTATAGGCGCTGTCATAGTTTCCCGCGCGAAGGGCCAGATTGAAGATCAGGCGCCGCTCGCGCCACATCCGATCGGAGGCTTCGGCATAGGAAGGTGAGGGCGGCAGGGCGCTGGCAAGGGTCAGGGTCTCGGCTTCGCGGCCATTTTGGCGCAGATAGGCGACCTTTTCCATATTCAACGAAGGGTCAGATCGGAGCTCTTCGGGCAAGGTCTCCAGAACCTTACCCAAGTTGGAGCCGCTGCGCAGGGCCAGGCGGGCTTCAGCCAACTGCCGACGAGGTTCATCCAGCAGGGGCAACAGGTCACGACTGGCCTGACCGGGTTGACCAAAGAGCAGCATGTCGGCGCGCTTGGCGTGATCGTCGGGGGTCAGCAGGTCGTCAAACCGGGTCAGCAGGGTGCGCTGGGTCTGGGCATCGAACATCTGATCTCGCCAGTGGGCGCGGATCAAGGATGTGGCCTGGTCAATGCGGCCCAGAGTGCGCCAAGCCGCGGCCAAGGCCATGACGCCAGCAGAGGTCTGAGGCGGCGTGGCCTTGAACCACTCGACGATTGCTAGAGGGGTCAGACCACTGGTCTCGATCTTATGTTCGGCGGCCCCTTGGCGGCGGCTGGCTCTGGGCCAATCGGCGAGGTCTTTGCGGGCGCGGTCCAACTCGGCAAAGCTCATCCGGTCCGAAAGGCTGTCGGCGAGGGTCCAGAGCGCAATCTTTTGGGCCACGGGGTCGTTGAGGCTGGCCATCGCCCTTCGGACCGTCGCCTCATCGCCGCGATTCGCCGCATCAAGCGCCGATTTGAGCAGGACGGCATCGTTCGCCGTCAGAATCCGCGATGTCAGTCCGCTGACGGTTCCTTGACCGCTTAATGGCGTTTCAAGCGTGGTTTGCGCCACAATAGCGCTCGGTTGGGCATCAGCGACGCCATAAAGCAGGACAAGCCCGGCTATGGCAGCTAAAGGACGACCAATAATCACGCTATAAAAACCTTCTTTAGATCAGCAGATGCGAGGCGATGGTTGCTAGGGCACCCCCTGCCGCCATATTGTCCGGTTTAATCCCTCTTGCCGCAACCTCTGTCGCGGCGTTTTACGGCTTCTTGCGCAAAATGACTCACCCCCTGTTCCACGGCGCCATTACAGCCCTCGTCACGCCCTTCAAGAATGGCGCGTTTGATGAGGCGGCCTTTGTCGCCTTGGTTGAGCGCCAAATCGCTGAGGGTATCCACGGGGTTGTTCCCGTCGGAACGACGGGTGAGACCGCGACCTTGAGCCATGATGAGCACCGCCGTGTGGTGTCGCTCTGTTTAAAGACGGTTGCGGGCCGGGTGCCGGTGATCGCGGGGTGCGGCTCCAACTCCACCGCCGAGGCCATCGAGCTGGTGCGGTTTGCCAAGTCCGAAGGGGCTGATGCCGCTCTTGTCGTGACGCCCTATTATAATCGGCCCAGCCAAGAGGGTCTCTATCGGCACTATGAGGCGATCAACACTGCCGTTCAGTTGCCGGTGCTCGTTTATAACGTCCCCAGCCGAACCAGTGTTGATATCCACAATGAGACCTTGGCCCGCCTCGCGGTCCTGCCCAATATCATTGGCATCAAGGACGCCACCGGCGACCTGACCCGCGCCAGCCTGATGCGGCTGATGTGCGGTGAGGACTTTGTCATGCTGTCGGGCGATGATCCAACGGCTTTGGGCTATGTCGCCCATGGTGGCCACGGCTGTATTTCAGTGACGTCCAACGTCGCTCCGGGGCCGGTTTCCAGCATGTTCGATGCCTTGGCCGCTGGAGATTGGGGCAAGGCGCTCTATCAACAGGACCGTCTGGTGCGGCTGCATAAGGCGCTGTTCCTTGATGCCTCGCCATCGCCGACCAAGTTCGCCCTGTCGCATCTGGATCTGTGTGAAGCCGATGTGCGTTTGCCGATCGCGCCCTGCAATGACGAGGTGAAGCCCGCCATCCTAGACGCCATGCGGGAAGCCGGGCTGATCTGATCATGGCTCTGCATAAGTTGATCGCCGAGAACCGGCGCGCCAAGTTTGACTATTTCCTCGAAGACAGTTTCGAGGCGGGGATGGTGCTGACCGGAACCGAGGTTAAGGCCCTGCGCGAGGGACGAGCCAATATTGCCGAGTCCTATGCGGCCACCGAAGGCCGTGAGATCGTGCTGATCAACGCCTATATCCCGGAATATGGCCCAGCCAATCGTTTCAATCACGAGCCACGCCGCCCGCGTAAGCTGCTGCTCCACCGTCGTCAGATCGACCGGTTCTTTGGCGCGATTGGCCGCGAGGGCCAGACCCTGATTCCGACCAAGCTCTATTTCGATGAAAAGGGCCGGGTTAAGCTGGAGCTCTGTCTGGCTAAGGGCAAGAAGCTGCACGACAAGCGTGCCACGGAAGCTGACCGCGACTGGAAGCGCGAACAGGGCCGGATCATGCGCGACCGGGGCTAGGCCTCTAGATAGCGCCGCACGCTCAGGAATATCTCTTCAAACATCTGCGGCGTCAGGCGACCTGTGTTCGTGTTCAGGCGCGAGCAGTGATAGGAATTGAACAGACGATAGGGGCCCGCGTCAGCGATGACGCCATGTCCAGCATCCACCGCATTTGCCTTCAAATTCAGGGCTTTCAGAACGTTTCTTCGCGCAACATCTCCGAGTGTCACGATAGCGCGAAGCTGTGGCAAGGCCTGCATCCGTGCGGTCAAGAACGGACGGCAGGCGATCTCTTCCTCGGGAAGCGGTTTGTTGCCGGGCGGTGCGCAACGCACGGCATTGGTCACCATACAGTCGGCCAGGACCAGACTATCGTCCGGCCGTTCTTCATAGGTGCCTCTGGCAAAGCCAGTCTTGAGCAGGGTGTCGTAAAGCAACCGGCCCGCCGCATCGCCGGTAAAGGGCCGCCCTGTCCGGTTGGCCCCTGTGCGACCTGGCGCCAGTCCAACGATCAGAAGTCGCGCGTTTGGATCGCCAAAGGATGGGGCTGGACCATTGAACCAATCGGGATTGGCAGCCGAATTGGCCGCGCGATAGTCCACCAGACGCGGACATAGAGGGCATGTCCGCGCCGGTTCGGCCCTTTTCAGGTCCATAGTCCTAGAGTTCGTCTTCGGCTTCACGCTCGGCCAAGGACACGTCGCCTTGCAAGAAGCGGGGCAGGGGCGACTGGCGGGGGCGACCAATGATGTTGGATAGATCCGCGAGGTCCACGAAGGAGTCGGCCTGGCGACGCAGATCGTCTGAGGCCATCGGCGGCTGAGACTTCACAGTCGAAACCACCGTGACCCGAACGCCCTTTTGCTGAACAGACTCGATGAGGCGGCGGAAGTCACCATCACCCGAGAACAGCACCAGATGATCGGCTTTCGCGGCCATTTCCATCATGTCAACGGCAATTTCGATGTCCATATCGCCCCGGAACCGCTTGCGGCCATTGGCGTCGGTAAATTCACGCGCTGTCTTGGTGACCACGGCAAAGCCATTATAGTCCAGCCAATCGACGAGGGGGCGGATCGGCGAATAGTCCTGATCTTCGACCAGAGCGGTGTAGTAATAGGCCCGGATGAGCACGCCACGCTTGCGGAACTCGTCCAAAAGCTTCTTGTAGTCGATATCGAAGTTCAAGCCCTTGGCGGCGGAGTAGAGGTTGGCACCGTCGATAAAGAGAGCGATCTTGTCGGTCGGATAAAAGGTCATGTTGGAAATCCTGAGGCGATAAAAAATTAGCTATGTGTATGATTACGATAGCATATGTAGGTCTAGGCACTAATGTGGGACGACTGGCGGACGCGTCAAGAGAGCTGCCAGCTCTGATGTCAAAATCTTTCGCCGACCGGAACATAAGGGTTACAGCCCAGTCCGATCTATGGCGCTCAAAGGCATGGCCGGACCCGTCCCAGCCGGAATATCTCAATGCCGTGTTCGCGATAGCGACGCAACTGTCCGCGACCGAGCTCATGCGTACGCTGTTAGAGATTGAGCAGAGCTTTGGCCGGGAAAGATCGGTTCCCAATGCGCCTCGCACGCTCGATCTGGACCTGATCGCCTATGGGGACGAGGTTATAGACGCGCCCGACCTGATCGTTCCCCATCCGAGGGCTGCAGAGCGCAGGTTCGTCATGGGGCCATTGTCTCAGCTAGCGCCCAACTGGGTCCATCCGGTTTTAGGCAAGACCGCTTTGGCTCTTTTTGAGGCCGCGACGGTGGGGCTCGATGCCCATCCTATTTGACGCAGGGCGTGTTCTGCGTTGCAACATGAGCCAACAAGCTGTAGTTTAATAAGTTCTAGTTCTGTTCCGAGGATGTCATGGCCCGCGTCACTGTTGAAGACTGCGTCGAAAAGGTTCCCAACCGTTTCAGCCTCGTGCTGTTGGCGGCCCACCGTGCCCGTGCCGTTTCGGCTGGCGCTCCGATCTTGGTCGATCGCGACAATGATAAGAACCCCGTCGTCGCCCTGCGCGAGATCGCGGATGATGTGATCGATGCTGATGGCCTTCGTGAGACCCTGATCACCACCCTTCAGCGGGTTGATGAGCGTTCGGAAGCAGAGGAAGAGGCCGAAACCCTTGCCCTATTGTCCGACCCTCAGCACATGCATATGAGCGAGCAGGAACTGGTTCGCGCTCTGCAGAGCGACCGTGATGGCGGCCAGGAGGAGCGGTACTGAGCCCACTCGGCACAGAAACGCTTTCTGCTGAGGCGGCTGCGGTCGCTGGATCGTCAGGCTTGCCTGAAACTAAATCAGAACATTCCACTTCGGCCGTGCCCCTCAAGGCGCGGCCGAAAGTGCTTCGGCAATATGAGCTGATTGACCGGGTCAAAAGCTATGACCCAACCGCCGATGAGGCCCTGCTGAACCGCGCCTATGTCTATGCCATGCGCATGCACGGTTCACAGACGCGGGCCTCAGGCGATCCCTATTTCGCCCATCCCATCGAGGTGGCGGGTATCTTGACCGACTATCGGCTCGATACGGCCACCATCGTAACGGCCATGCTGCATGACGTGATCGAGGATACCCAGGCCACACGCGACGACATTGCCACCCTGTTTGGTGAAGAGATTGCGCAGTTGGTTGAAGGGGTGACCAAGCTGTCACGCTTGGAACTGGATTCAGAGCAAACGCGTCAGGCGGAAAATCTTCGCAAGTTCATCCTCGCCATTTCCAAGGATGTGCGGGTCCTGATGGTCAAGCTGGCCGACCGGCTGCACAATATGCGCACCCTCGGCTATATTGCTAAGCCCGAGAAGCGTGAGCGGATCGCGCGTGAGACCCTCGACATCTACGCCCCCTTGGCCCGCTCCATTGGCTGTCACCGTTTCTGCACTGAGCTCGAAGAGCTAGCGTTCGAGCACCTCAATGCCGTCGCCCGCGACGCCATCGTTATGCGGCTGGAAACCTTGCGTCAGACCCAAGGGCCGGCGGTGGCGGTTGTCAGCAACGAGATTGCTGAGCAACTCAAGGCGGCGCGAATTCCCGCCCGTGTCTTTGGCCGCGAAAAGAACCCGTTCTCGATCTGGCGCAAGCTGCAGCGCAAATCGATTGGCTTTTCCCAACTGTCCGACATCTATGCCTTTCGCGTCATTGTCGATGATGAGGATGATTGCTACCGGGCGCTTGGCATCATCCACCGGGCCTGGGCGTCGGTGCCTGAGCGGTTCAAGGACTATATCTCGACGCCTAAGCGTAACAATTACCGCTCGCTGCACACCACGGTGGTGGGGCCAAAGGGCATGCGCATCGAGATGCAGATCCGCACAGAATCGATGGACCGGATCGCCGAAGAGGGCGTCGCGGCCCATTGGCGCTACAAGGACACGTCCTACGGCTTTGATGCTGAGGCGGCTGAGGCGGATGGCGGGCGCGATCCCTTGCTCAATCTGCGCAATCTGGTCCAGCTGCTGGAACATGGCGGCGATGTCGATGACCTGGTCGAACATGCCAAGTTGGAAATGTTCCTCGATCAGGTCTTCGTCTTTACGCCCAAGGGACGCCTGATCAGCCTACCTCGCGGGGCCATGCCGCTCGACTTTGCCTATGGGGTCCATACGGATGTCGGCGACACCACCTTGGGCGTGAAGATCAACGGCGAACTGCGCCCGCTGCGCACGGCCTTGGCCAATGGCGACGTGGTGGAGGTCATCCGCGGGGCTAAGCCAGTTGTGCCGGTCGATTGGCGCTCCTTGACGGTGACAGGCCGGGCCCGGTCTGCCATTCGCCGCCATATCCGCCTGACCGAGAAGGACGAGTTCCTGCGGCTTGGACGGGCCTCGATTGATCAGACCTTTGAGCGGGCAGGGCGCTCGCGAGCTGATGTGACCCTGCGCGAGGCGCTGGACCGGTTCGCGATGGCGACGCCGGATGAGCTTTTCGAGTCGGTGGGCCGTGGACGAATTACCGCGAGCCAAGTGCTCGATGCTGTGTTCCCCGGCCTCAAGGATGTCGAGCGCGAGGCGGCGACCGCCCGCAGCCCCATTGAAAGCGGCAAGGGGGCTCGGCTCTATGTGCGCGGCGGCGGTGTCCATGCGGGCACGGAACTGACCTTTTCCTCCTGCTGCAGCCCCGTACCGGGAGATCGGATTGTCGGCATTGTCGATCCCGAGACCGAGGTCCTGACCGTCCATACCATCGACTGCGCACGCCTGGCCGCTTTCGAAGACAAGGAAGACCTTTGGCGCGACCTTCAGTGGACGCCGGAGGCCGAACGCAACACCATTTCCCACGCCCGCCTTCGGGCCACGATCAAGAATGCGCCGGGCGTGTTGGGTAAGGCCTGCACCATCATTGGTGAGGCCGGTGGCAACATCATGAACCTGCGCATGCATCACCGTCAGTCCGGCTATTTCGACGTCGATTTCGATCTCGATGTTCGTGACGCGCGCCACCTAACCCATGTCGCGGCGGGTCTGAGGGCCTGTCCTGAAGTGGATGTCGTTGACCGGGCACAGGATTGATCGATCTGCATAGCGCAGGGCTTGCGTCCGCCGATGAATCCAGCGCAATACCGGCCCAACCTTTCTGTGAGTAACGCCATGACAACCGAAGACGTACTTGAAGAGTTCCGCGCCGCCGGTGCGCTGAAAGAGGGCCATTTCGTCCTGTCCTCAGGTCTGCATAGCCCCGTCTTCCTGCAAAAAAACCTCGTCTTCATGGATGCGTCGCGGACCGAGCGTCTTTGCAAGGCGCTGGCAGCTAAGATTGTCGCGGCGGTCGGACCGGTCGATGTGGCCATCTCGCCAGCCGTTGGCGGGATCATCCCCGGCTATGAGACCGCCCGTCACCTCGGCGTGCCGTCCATGTATGTTGAGCGCGAGGGCGGGGCCTTCAAGCTGCGCCGCGGCTTTAGTGTCGAGCCGGGCCAAAAGGTGGTCATGGTCGAGGATATTGTCACCACAGGCCTCTCATCTCGCGAATGTATTGCGGCGATCCAAGAGGCGGGCGGCGAGGTGGTCGCGGCGGCCTGTATCGTCGATCGCTCCGGTGGCCGGGCTGACGTTGGCGTGCCGCTGATCGCCTTGGCGACCTTGGATGTCCCGGCCTATCCCGCCGACGCCCTGCCGCCCGAGCTTGCCGCCATCCCGACCACCGATCCCGGCAGCCGCAGGCTTTCCAAGTGAGCCTGCCTTTGCGCCTAGGGGTCAATATTGACCATGTAGCGACCGTGCGAAATGCGCGGGGAGGGCTCAATCCCGATCCCCTACGCGCGGCTAGGCTCGCCATCGATTGCGGCGCGGACGGCATCACCGCCCATCTGCGCGAAGATCGCCGCCATATTTCCGATGCCGATATTGAGGCCCTGTCAGCCCTTTGCCAGGACCTCGGCCGTCCGCTGAACTTCGAGATGGCGGTGACCGACGAAATGCGCGACATCGCCTTGCGCTACAGCCCCCATGCCGCGTGCTTGGTGCCAGAAAAGCGCGAAGAGCGGACGACCGAGGGCGGGCTCGATGTGGTCAAGGGCCACAATCGTATCGCGCCCGTGGTCAAGACCTTGCGCGAGGCTGGAATTCGCGTGTCTCTGTTCATTGAGGCCAACCCAGACCCTATCGCTACGGCAGCATCGATGGGCGCTCAAGTGGTCGAACTTCATACCGGTGCCTTTTGCGACGCCCTGCGTGAGGGCCGTACGGATCAGGCCGAGACCCTTTTGCAGACCCTGCGCGACGGTGCCGCCTTGGCCGCTGATCTAGGACTTGAGGTCCATGCGGGCCACGGCATCGACTATGAGACCGTTACCGCCATCGCCGCGATTCCGCAGGTGGCGGAATTGAACATCGGCCATTTCCTGATCGGTGAAGCAATCTTTGTCGGCCTTGGCGAGGCCATGGCCAAGATGCGCAGCCGGATGCAGGCGGCGAGGGCGATCTCGTGATCATCGGGCTTGGCTCTGACCTGTGCGACATCCGCCGCATTCAGGGCTCGCTCGACCGATTTGGCGATCGTTTCACCCATCGGATCTTCACGGAGACCGAACGCGCGCGCTCAGAGCGCAAGCCCGACCGCGCCGCCAGCTATGCCAAGCGTTTCGCTGCCAAGGAGGCCTGTTCTAAGGCCCTCGGAACCGGCTTTCGCCAAGGGGTCTTTTGGCGCGATATGGGTGTTGCCAATCTGCGCAGTGGGCAGCCGACTCTGGTCCTCACCGGGGGAGCCGCAGCCCGTTTAGCCAAGATGTTGCCACCCGGCATGAAGGGCGTTGTGCACCTGACCATGACCGACGACCATCCCTATGCCCAAGCCTTTGTGATTATTGAGGCCTTGCCCGATGACAGCAAATTAATGGGCGGCGCACCGGATGCTGGTGTATAAACCCCTCATTGGGTCGCCCTGCGTCCCTTATCCATTGGTTCGATGAGAGACCCAAGATCATGAGTTCCGTTGATCAGTCGCAAATGGTGCAGCCCTCTACCCCTGCCAACGAGTTCGTCGAGATCGTCAAGACCGTCGTCTATGCTCTGCTGATCGCCTTGGTCTTGCGGGTTTTCCTGTTCCAGCCTTTCACCATTCCGTCGGCCTCGATGGAGCCGAACCTGCTGGAAGGCGACTACATCATCGTCTCCAAATATAGCTACGGTTACAGCCAACATTCGATCCCGATGAGCCCGCCTTTGTTCTCGGGCCGGATCTTGGCCACGCCGCCCAAGCGGGGCGATATTGTCGTGTTTAAGCTGCCGCGCGATGGCCATACCGACTATATCAAACGCCTGATCGGGCTGCCCGGTGACCGGGTCCAGGTCAAGCAGAGCGTGGTCTATATCAACGACAAGCCCCTGCCGCGTGTCGGTGATGGCAAGGTCGTACTCGATATGGGCGGCGGCTTTGGCCAGCCTGCTGAGCGTTTCAAGGAAACCAATCCCGAAGGTCGTCAATATGTCACCTACAGTTTCGGCCCCGAAGGCGATGCCGAAAATACCGGTGTCTATGTCGTGCCTGAAGGCCAATATTTCATGATGGGCGACAATCGCGACAATTCGCTGGATAGCCGTTTCCCTGAAGAGATTGGCGTAGGCTTTGTTCCCGCTGAGAATTTCGTTGGTCGGGCACGGATCATTCTGCTGTCTTGGAACCGGGGTGTGTCGCTGTTCAAGCCCTGGACCTGGTTCACCGAAGCGCGCCTGAGCCGCTTTGGCCATGTGCTGAAATAGATGAACGCTAGGGCGGCGGAAGTCACCGCGCTTGAAGTTCGGCTCGGCCACAGTTTTGCATCGCCAGACCTGTTGGAGCAGGCCCTGACCCACGCCAGCGTCGGTGAGGGGGCACGCAAGGTCCTGAACAATGAGCGCCTGGAGTTTCTGGGCGATCGGGTCTTGGGCCTCTTCACGGCCGAAGTGCTGATGGCCCAGTTTCCAACGGCGCGCGAAGGGGACCTCTCGCAGCGTTACAATATGCTGGTCAATCGCGAGGCCTGCGCCCGTGCCGCGCGCCGCATGGGCCTTGGTCCGGCCTTACGGCTGGCAGGCGGCGAGTCCAAGCGCGGAGGTCGCGAGCATGACACGATCTTGGCCGATGCCTGCGAGGCGGTGCTGGCGGCTCTCTATGTCGATGGCGGGCCTGACGTCGCACGGGGGGTCTATCTGCGCTATTGGGCCGATGAGATCGAGACGCTTGGTCAATCGGCCATTGGCAGTGCGGCCATGGGTAATCCCAAGTCGTTTCTGCAAGAGTGGGCGGCGGCCAAACGAAAGCCCATCCCCACCTATGTCGTCGTCGCTCGATCAGGGCCTGACCATCAGCCGGTTTTTACGGTAGAGGTGCAGGTTGACGGCCTTGAGCCCGCGAAAGCGGATGGCCGTTCACGTCAAGAGGCCGAAAAGGCCGCGGCCAGCCTGTTGCTGAGCCGGGAAGGTTTGCAATGAACACCTCAACTGCCGCGCCAACAAAAGCCGGTTTCGTCGCCATTATCGGATCGCCCAATGCGGGCAAGTCGACTTTGGTCAATCGTTTGGTTGGCTCCAAGGTCTCGATCGTCACCCAGAAGGTCCAGACCACGCGCTTTCCCGTTCGCGGAGTCTGTATGGATGGCGCGTCCCAGATCGTTCTGGTCGATACGCCGGGTATCTTCACCCCCCGCCGCCGCTTGGACCGCGCCATGGTCCGCTCGGCGTGGAACGGGGCTGAAGACGCCGACGCGGTCGTGCATCTGGTCGACGCCCACGCTGAGATCGCGGTTAAGGATGGCACGGCCAAGGCGGCGGAGAAGCGCTGCGCGGACGACACGGCCACGATCCGTGCGGCCTTGAAGTCCAGCGGCCGCAAGGCGATCTTGGCCATGAACAAGATCGACCTGGTCAAGCGCGACGCCTTGCTGGCCCTGACCAACGACCTGTTCGAAGAGGGCGTCTATACCGAGGTCTTTATGATCTCGGCCCATAATGGTTCGGGCGTTGATGATCTAAAACACCATATGTCGAGCCTGATGCCCGAGGGGCCTTGGCTCTATCCGGAAGATCAGACCGCCGATCTGCCCGTGCGGCTGCTCGCCGCCGAAATCACGCGCGAGAAGGTCTATCTGCGCGTCCACGAAGAACTGCCCTATGCCGCGACCGTCGAGACCACCTCGTTCAAAGAGGCCAAGGCTGGCGCGGTGCGCATCGAACAGACCATCTATATCGAGCGTGAAGGCCAGCGGGCCATCATCTTGGGCAAGGGTGGCCAGACCCTGAAATGGATCGGTGAAAATTCGCGCAAAGACCTGATTGAGATTTTGGATCGTCCGGTTCACCTGTTTTTGCACGTCAAGGTCCGCGAAAACTGGCAAGAAGAGCGGGCCTTTTACGCCGATCTCGGCCTTGATTTCGACGTCTGATCCTTCCTATTTCCCTATTGCCGTCCAAGAGAGCCTCCCATGTCTGACACCCTCCCTGACCGCCTCAGCGTTAATCCCAAGAGCCCCTATTACGATGCGGACCTGCTGCAGCAGGGTATCGGCATCCTGTTCAAGGGGGTCGAAAAGACCAATGTCGAAGAATATTGCGTCAGCGAAGGCTGGGTGCGCTTGAGCGTTGGCAATACGGTGGACCGTAAGGGCAATCCTATGACCATCAAGCTGCAAGGCCCGGTCGAGCCCTTCATCCGCGCGCCGGAATAGGCTTAAGGCTTCAAAGGTTCGTCCATGACCGAATGGGAAGACGATGCCTATGTCCTGTCCGCCCGTTCTCACGGTGAGAGCGGCGCGATTGTGGACCTCCTGACCGAGACCCATGGCCGTCATGCGGCCCATGTGGCGGGGGCAGCCTCACGGCGGATGAAGCCCTTTTTGCAAGCCGGTGCGCGGGTGGTGGTCAACTATCGCGCTCGGGTGCCAGATCAGCTAGGCTCAGCGACACTCGAGCCGATCGGGGAGGGGCCATCAGCCCTGTTCGATGATCCTTTGGCCTTGGCCGGTCTATCGTCGGCGGCGGCTGTGATCGCGGGGGCCTTGCCCGAACGCCAAGCCCATCCGGGGGCCTTCCTTGCCTTTGAAGCCTTGATTGGCTGTCTGCCCCTGACGGAGGTCTGGCCCGCAGTCTATGTGCGCTTTGAAGCGGGGCTATTGCAGGACCTTGGCTTTGGACTGGACCTGTCGCGCTGTGCGGCCACCGGCTCCGTCGATGACCTGATCTATGTCAGCCCGCGTACAGGCCGAGCCGTCAGCCGCGCTGCCGGTGAGCCCTATCACGACAAGATGCTGATCCTGCCGCCCTTCATGCTGTCCGCGCAGGGTGGCTTAAACCCCGGCGATATAGGCGCAGGCCTCGCCCTAACCGGCCACTTCCTCGACCAGTTCGTCTTCGCCGCTATGAACCGCCCGCTGCCTGCGCCGAGGGAGCGGTTGTTGGAGCGACTCAGGGACGCGGGCGCGCTTTAGTTCCCACATCCGTATTCCCCGCGCAGGCGGGGACCCAGACCCTTACACGCTGCTTGAAAGCGGCCCGCCGGCCCCCCTCACCCAACCCTCTCCCCCAAGGGGGCGAGGGCTAGAACCCATAAGCCCTCTCCCTGTGGGAGAGGGTTGGGTGAGGGCCTTGTTTGTTTCCCACCCCACACCCACATCCCCCGCGAAAGCGGGAACCCAGACCCTTACACTGAGACCTGCGGAACACCCCCCACTCCCGACCCTCTTCCCCTCAAGGGGGGGAAGGGCTTTGTTGTACCGGCGTCATTGCGAGCGGAGGCAGAGACAGCGGGTCGCATTCAGCCTGTGTGTAAGGGTGTGGATTCCCGCCTTCGCGGGGAACGCGGGTGTGGGGGCGTTTGCCCTCGCGAAGGCAAACTCAGCGTGGGGAAGGCTTTTCCAGTCATCCTCATCCTGAGCCCGTCGAAGGACGAGGATGCGCCACTCTCTTCCGTGTTCCCCGCGAAGGCGGGGACCCAGACCCTTACACGCTGCTTGAATGCGGCCCACCGGAGCCCCGCCTTCGCGTTCTTCAGTGGGCTTAAGGTTTGAATGAACGGGTGGGGGAGTGGATCTAATCCTCACCCAACCCTCTCCCCCAAGGGGGCGAGGGCTTATCCGCGCTTAGCCCTCTCCCTGAGGGAGAGGGTTGGGTGAGGGCCTTTTTCTGCCGGACTAAAGCCCCGCCGCGATCTTGGCCTTTTCATAGGTCTCTGCCGCTTCCATCCAGCGGGCTTCGGCCACGTCGAGCATTTCCTGCGCCTTGATGCGCTGGCGGGTCAGGTCGGCATGTTTGGCGGCAAAGCTTTGGTCGCACAGTTGGCTATCAAGGGTCTCCAGCGATTTGGTGCAGCGGGCCAGCGTGGCCTCGGCCGATTCCATCTTCCGCTTCAGGGGCGCGACCAAGCCTTGCGCGTCGCGATTGGCGGGTGGCGCGGCGGGGGTGGTTGGCGTCGCAGACTTGGCCTTGGCCGGTTCGTCCTTGATTTGCGTTGGCGCTCTGGCGGCCACACGGGCGCGGTCGAGCACAAACTTGGCATAGTCGTCCATATCGCCGTCAAAGGCCTTCACAGAGCCGTCAGCGGCCAGCCAAAGCCTATCGGCGACCATCTCCATCAAGGACCGGTCGTGGGTGATCAGGATCACGGCCCCCTCATAGTCATTGAGCGCATCAAGCAGGGCGCGGCGGCTATCAATGTCCAAGTGGTTGGTCGGCTCATCAAGGATCAGCATGTGCGGGGCCTTCATGGCCACCATGTTGAGCAACAGACGCGCCCGCTCGCCGCCGGACAGATTCTCGACCGTGGTCTCCGTCTTGTCATAGCCGAGGCCAAACTGGGCCAGCTTGGAGCGGCGGGCCGCTTCGCTGGCGTCCGGCATGGCGCGGCGCATGATTTCGAGCGGCGTATCGTCGGGGTCCATGGCCTCGATCTGGTGCTGGTGGAACCAGCCGACCTGCATGCGCTTATCCCGGTGGATATGGCCTTGCTGGATCTCGAGCGCGCCCGCGATCAGCTTGGCAAAGGTCGACTTACCCGCACCATTGACGCCGAGAAGGCCGATCCGGTCGTCGATGTCCATGCGCAGGTTCAGGTTCCGCAAGATCGCCTTACCGTCATAGCCGACATAGGCATTGTCCAAACGCACCAGAGGCGGTGCCAGCGGGCGGGGCGGAGAGGGCAGGGTGAAGGGCGCGACCCGCTCTTCGATGGTGGCCCCGATGGGCTGGAGCTTGGCCAGACGTTTCATGCGCGACTGGGCCTGCGCGGCCTTAGACGCCTTGGCGCGGAAGCGGTCGACGAAGGCCTGCAGGTGGGCGCGTTCAGCCTCCTGCTTGACGCGGTTAGCGGAAAGTAGCCGCAGCTTTTCGGCCCGCATCCGTTCAAAGTCGTCATAGCCGCCGGTATAGATTTCCAGCTTGCGGTCGGTCAGGTGCAGAATGTGATCGACCGAATTGTTCAAAAGTTCGCGGTCGTGGCTGATGATCAGGGCGGTGTGGGGATATTTCTTCAGCCGCGCTTCGAGCCAGAGGGCGCCTTCAAGGTCGAGATAGTTGGTCGGCTCATCGAGCAGCAGCAGATCAGGCTCGGCGAACAGCGCTGCGGCCAAGGCCACGCGCATACGCCAGCCACCGGAAAACTCGGCCATGGTGCGGGTCAGGTCAGCCGTAGAAAAGCCAAGACCCGACAGAATTTCAGCAGCCCGTGAGGGGGCGCGGTCGGCGTCGATCTCGATCAGGCGGCCATAGATCTCGCCAAGCCGCTCTGGCGGTGCGGTTTCCAGCTCTTGCAGCAGATTATGACGGTCGACATCGGCTTCGAGGATGGTGTCGATCAGGGTGACCGGCGTGGCGGGATGCTCTTGGCTGACCGATCCGACGCGGGCATTGCGCGGCATGGTGATGCCACTGCCGCCGCCATTTTCCAGCTCATCCAAGATCAGCTTGAACAGGGTGGACTTGCCCACCCCGTTGCGACCGACCAGTCCGACCTTGGACCCTGTGGGCAGACTGACCGTGGCATCGTCAAAAAAGCGACGACCCCAGGCCGTATAGTTGAGATCTTTAATCTGAAGCATGGAGGCGTTCGGTCTTTTTGGTTCGGTTTTGGGCGCGGACGCTGCAATCAATCGAACAGATTAATTTCCAAAGGTTGGCGGATCTGTTGCGCAGGGCTATAAGCCCGCCACCTTCCCAAAGCCAACGTTTCAGTGAGCAGACGCGAAATCATGACCGAACATACCTTTTCCATCCTCAAGCCTGACGCGACCCGCCGCAATCTGACCGGCGCCGTCAATGCCGTGATCGAGGCCGCTGGCCTGCGAATCGTCGCCCAAAAGCGCATCCATATGACCTCGGCTCAAGCCGGCAAGTTCTATGAAGTCCATTCCGAGCGTCCGTTCTTCGGCGAACTGGTGGAATTCATGACCTCGGGTCCCGTCGTCGTTCAGGTGCTCGAAGGCGAAAACGCCGTCGCGCGCTACCGCGAAGTGATGGGCGCCACCAACCCCGCCAATGCCGACGAAGGCACCATCCGCAAGCTGTTTGCCGAATCGGTTGGTGAAAACACCGTCCACGGCTCCGACAGTCAAGACAATGCCGCCCTCGAGATCGCTCAGTTCTTCAGCGGTCTGGAAATTGTTGGCTAAAACCTAAGAGGCCCTCACCCAACCCTCTCCCCCAAGGGGGCGAGGGCTTATCCGCTCTAGCCCTCTCCCTGTGGGAGAGGGTTGGGTGAGGGCCTTTTTTCTTCCGTGTTCCCCGCGAAGGCGGGGATCCAGACCCTTACACGCCGCTGTATCGTTCGTGGAACATCCTCGTCCCTTGACGGGCTCAGGATGAGGATGAATGGGAAAGCGCGGCGCTAACAGTCTTCCTCATGCTGAGCTTGTCGAAGCGCGAGGAAGTCGCTCTATAGGCCCAACCCTCTCACCAAATCCGCCAAACACCGCGCATACAGCTGATGTTCCTGCTCCAGCACCCGCGCGCCCAAGAGATCTTCATCATCATCCGGCAGCACATCGACTTCGGCTTGGCCAAGGATCGGGCCTTCATCGACGCCTGTGGTGACCAGATGGACCGTGCAGCCATGTTTGGCCACGCCCGCCTCTAGAGCCCGTTGATGGGTGTGCAGGCCGGGAAAGGCGGGGAGGAGACTGGGGTGGATGTTGATCATCCGGCCCGCCCAGGTCTCGACCAGATAGGGGGTCAGGACCCGCATATAGCCCGCCAGAGCCACGATCTGGACGTCGGACTGGCGCAGGCGCGCGTCGATCATCCGCTCATGGGCCTCGCGGTCCTTGCCGAAGGGAGCGTGGGCGATGACGGCGGTCTCGATCCCTGCGGCTTGGGCGATGTCCAAACCGCCTGCATCGGCGATGTTGGACAGGACCAGAACAATTTCGGCTGGATAGGCCGGGTCCTTAGCGGCCTCGATCAGGGCGGCCATGTTGGAGCCTCGGCCCGAGATCAGGACAGCGACGCGCGCCTTGCTCATGGCTGGATCAGTTGCCCGCAGACAAAGGCGTTCTCACCGGCATTGAGCAGGGCGGCCAAGACCGGCTCGGCATCCTGCGCCGCGACGATCAGCATAAAGCCAACGCCGCAGTTAAAGGTCCGGCGCAGCTCGTGGTCGGATAGGCCACCGACCTCCTGCATCCAAGCAAAGACCGGGGGCAGGGGCCAGGCGTTCCAGTCGAACTGGGGCTCTAGGCCCTCGGCAATGGCGCGGGGCGGGTTTTCGATCAGACCGCCGCCTGTGATATGGGCGCCGCCCTTGATCAGGCCCGCCTTGATCAGCGGCAGGACGCTCTTCACATAGATGCGCGTCGGGGTCATCAGCGCCTCGCCCAGCGTCTGGCCGGGGGCGAAGGGGGCCGCGTCGTTCCAGCCGAGGCCCGAACGCTCGACCACGCGGCGAACCAGCGAATAGCCGTTCGAGTGCGGGCCGTCAGAGCCGATGCCGATCAGCAGGTCTCCAGCCTTCTGGTCCTCTAGACGGGGCAGGACCGCGCCGCGCTCGACCGCGCCGATGGAGAAGCCAGCCAGATCATAGTCGCCGCCCGCATACATGCCGGGCATTTCCGCTGTCTCGCCGCCGACCAGAGCCGCTCCGGCCTGCTTGCAGCCCTCGGCAATGCCCTTGACCACGGCGGTTGCTGCCACGACGTCCAACTTGCCGGTGGCGAAGTAGTCGAGGAACATGAGCGGCTCAGCGCCTTGGGCCAACAGGTCATTGACGCACATGCCAACCAGATCGATGCCGACCGTGTCGTGACGGCCCGTCTCGATGGCGATCTTCAGCTTGGTGCCGACCCCATCCGTGGTCGAGACCAGCAGGGGGTCCACAAAACCCGCCGCCTTGAGGTCAAATAGCGCGCCGAATCCCCCCAGCGCGGCGTCCGCGCCCAGGCGGCGAGTCGCCTTAGCCAAGGGTTTGATGGCCTCGACAAGGGCGGTGCCAGCATCAATATCTACCCCAGCTTGGGCGTAGGTAAGGCCATTGGGCCGTTCGCTCATGGTTCAAACATTCCCTGAACCGCTTTTCAGCGGAAAAAACACATAATTTATCGCGTCGCCCTTGTACGCAGGGCACTTGGCCGGGCTATAGCTAGCCTATGACGCCCATAACCACCACCGCCGAACTGCAAGCCTTCTGCAAGCTTCTCGCTGACGCGCCCTTTATCGCCGTCGACACCGAGTTCATGCGCGAAACAACCTACTGGCCAAAGTTATGCCTGATCCAGGCGGCTGGGCCAAAGGATTCAGCGGTCATTGACCCGCTGGCCGAAGGTTTGGACCTGTCCTGCTTCCTTGATCTGCTTCGAGATGAGCGAATCGAGAAGGTTTTTCACGCCGCGCGGCAGGATGTGGAGATATTCAACAATCTTGGCGCGATGCCCAAGCCGCTGTTCGATACCCAGATCGCCGGGATGGCGGCGGGGTTTGGTGAGCAGATCGCCTATGACGCCCTTGTGCGCCACATGCTGCGAATCGATCTGGACAAGTCGAGCCGATTTACCGACTGGAGCCGCCGCCCCTTGAGTGAGGCGCAGCTTGACTATGCTCTGGCCGATGTGACCCATCTGGCCAAACTGTTCCCCGATCTGAAGTCGCGTCTGGAAAAGCAGGGGCGTCTGGCTTGGGTCTCCGAAGAGATGGCCGCCCAGATCGATCCAGCCCTCTATGATGTCGACCCGGAAAAGGCTTGGCGGCGGCTAAAGCCCCGCAAGCACAATGCCAAATATATGTCGGTCTTTAAGGCCGTGGCCGCTTGGCGCGAACGCACAGCCCAGAACCGGGACCAGCCGCGCGGGCGCATCCTCAAGGACGACGCAATCGACGAGTTGGCGACCCAGGCCCCGACCGATGCTGACGGCCTGAACCGCCTGCGCTCGGTGCCCAAGGGCTTTGCCGGGTCGCGCTATGGTCCCGAACTGCTCGAGGCCATCAAGATGGGGCTTTCCGCGCCGGACGGCTATGCGCCCGTGATTGAACGCAATGGCACACCGCCCTCGCCAGCCGCCGGGGCCGTGGTCGAGCTGTTGAAGGTCCTGCTCAAGGCGCGGGCTGAAGATGCGGGCGTGGCGTCTAAGCTGATCGCGACCGTTTCGGACCTCGAAAAGATCGCCAATGACGACAATGCCGATAGCCCAGCCCTAACCGGCTGGCGCTATGACGCCTTTGGCGCGGATGCACTGAAGCTGAAGCGCGGTGAGTTGGCGTTGGTATTGGATGGGACCCGCGTTCGCGTTGTTGAGGTTCGCAGGGCACCGAAGGCTTAAACAAGGCCCCCTTCGTCGCTGCGCGCCACTTCCCCCAGAGGGGGAAGATTTTCTTATCGTGATCTTCCCCTTCTGGGGGAAGTACCGGCGAAGCCGGGGTAGGGGGCC
>Ga0214919_10005042_pt1 | contig 18976 bp, 26 predicted proteins | sample LL1503_MetaG_FD_177994 | JGI IMG/M metagenome (GOLD analysis project Ga0214919, IMG submission 177994) | Freshwater microbial communities from Lake Lanier, Atlanta, Georgia, United States - LL-1503 | ecosystem: Environmental > Aquatic > Freshwater > Lake | place: USA: Georgia | collected...
GCTGATTCTTTTATGAGGAATCAGCCGGGTTTCAAGGTTAATCGGTGCTTAACCCGGTCCCAGGCCCGGCCGTTCCTCTCCGTTCCTTACATGGCGGGCGGGCGTGGCAACCAGGACCTGGAGTCCTTGTTACAGCACTCGGAGCAGGTGCGCATGGGCAAGGAGTGCGGCACGGTTACGGAGCAGTTCTTTTCTCAGCAGTATACCCCCATGATCCCGATCCTCAAGGAGAACGTCCAGAAGCCGAGCAACTTGGTGCCTGAGGTGGCGGCGAGTGGTTGGATCCACGGCGGCATTCCGACCAGGAGTTACTTGAGGGATGTGAATTGCTAAGTGGGGGACATTGAGTCCCGCGAAGCGGGACTCACCTCCCCCATACCCCCTGTTTACTTACAGGCTGTATGTTATTTTAAACATATTTATATACCGTTAAGAATATAATTACGCCCCCTCCGAAAGAGGGGGCGTAATTATATTCTTAACACTAACCCTACTATAAAATTAAGCCCCCACCCATAATGGGTGGGGGCTTAATTTTATATTAGGAGGTACCGTTAAGAATCTAATATAAATTTAAGCCTCCACCCATTATGGGTGGAGGCTTAAATTTATAGTAGGGTTAGTGTTAAGATTCCAATTAGTCCCCCTCCTTCGGAGGGGGCGTAATTAGATTCTTAACGGTACGTTATAATATACATTTAACCTTTCATGACCATAAAATTAATCACAATTGCCTCAGATAAAGAAGCTGCCGAAACATTTCTTACTGCTATAAGCGCTGAACCAGCAGCTGACTGGGCAGTCAAGGTATATGATCCAGCGGTACCTGCTGATTGGTGTGATACAATAAGTATATCATTCGCATTTATAGTAGTATTTGTCAATGTGAAAGATATTGCAGCGCCTGCAGCAAGAGCCCCAGCATTCATAGTAATTGCTCCTGTAGGACTACTAAGTGTAACGCCAGTTGATTTACTAGACGCCTGTGTAACACTACCAAACACTGTAGTACTATATCCAAGGCCTGCTGTTGCAAGAATTTCCCCAGATGCTGCTGTAATATTACCAACTGTAGATGTGATACTTGTCCCCGCCGTAATACTTGTCCCCGCCGTAATACTTGTAGCTGCTGTAATGCCCCCCCTTTGAGTTATAATGTCACCCGACACGGAGATGATATTACCATTGGTAAACACGGGCGGGCCCTCGTCTGGTAAGCCACCCGGACCCGGATCTACACCATTAAATTGAATATTGGGATACGCACCGTAGGTGGGTGAGAAGGGCAGAGCAGTGCTATAGACAGCATAAATGGGAGAGTTAGGATCAATGTAGCCGGTCAGAAGAGTCTTTGTATCAATGACACCCACCATATAGGTTGGAACACCAACATTGACACCAGGATACAGCTTCTGGCCATTCTCCCGTAGAATACGTCCAGCAGGGCATGTCGTAGAATTAGCTCCTGTAACATTTGCGCTTATGGCTCCCGTTGTGACATTCGTTGTGGGATTGGTGGTCAATGTATAGGTAAAAAAATCAAGGTTGAAGGCAGCCGCTGTCACATACTGACGCCTGGGCTGATTTGCGAGCGCTGACTGAACGGATGACATTTGATTGTTCTATATAGGCCCCACAAATAGTTTTTGATACCGAGATCGGAAGGGTTCAGGCACCAAACACTCTTTTAGTTCTACCAAATGCGTCAGGCCAGTCTTGGGAAACGTATTGGAGCCATGGCTGCTCTGGATAATCGTGAGAGCCGGATCTAATTGGACCATAGGTTCTCGGAACCCATTTGTAAAGGATCCCTCCTCAGCTTTCCGTGCCTTCAAGTCATATAGACCCGGATAGTCACGGACCCAGGCCATAGCAGAACTCACAGAATGATTCGGTCCAAAGGATTTGAACTGAATCATTTTACCAGCCTGATAGTCCATCATGAACATAGGGCTACAACCGGCAATCTGTTTACCAGAACGGAGAAGCGCTTCTACCGCATGAGCGACCCTGCTGGGCGGATAATAATCATCATCGTCCATGACCACACGAATCTCTCCAATCGCCTCTTCATTGGCAATCTGCCGCAGAGTCCCAATGGGATATCCCCCCTTCGTCCCTATGTAACTGATAGGGATACGGGTCTTGATCTGCTGAATGAACTCAGCATTTGCCAAGGCATCGGCCTTACTCTGCGAGCCCTCCACGAGAACCCATTCCACTATGTGGGAATAGGTCTGGGCTTCCAAGAGATCCTTGAGGATTAACAGTGTGGGTTGCCGTGACTGCTGGGTAACCGTGAGCACAGAAACCGGCGGTAGCATGATAACAAAATAGTCTTTAAGTCCCCTGTCAAATTTAGGTGGCGGCGAAGAAGACCTCCAGGGCCACGAGGGTGCCCTCCAAATTGGCCTCGGATTCCGTAGAGATCTCCAGCTTCGGGCCCGTTGTGTTGGCGAGCCAGGCGCGATGCTGTCGGTCCAGTGTGGTCAAATACTCCTTGGAAATGGTGGCTTCTCCGTCCCTTCCCCGAGTCTGTATCCGTTCAAAGGCCGTGTCCACACTGGTCGTGATATAGACGATGCCGGCAATGGGGAGCTGGGCCGCAAAGGCATTGTACCACTGATCATAGAGGTCCTTTTCCAGCTTGGAGAGATCACCAGAGGCGTAGAGCATTTCGGCAAAGACGTGCCGGTCCGTCAGAACAGATCGTTCCGTCAGAATGAGAGAGCCTGGCTCAGCCTCGGCGACGGCCTTCTGGAGCAGGAGGAGCCGGCTCAACATGGCGGCCTGCTGAAAGGTGAAGGACCAGCGCTTCTTGTCCTTGTAGAACAGCTCCAGCAAACTGGATCCCTGTTCGTCTTTCAAATGGGTCCACACGTCCACGGGCTCCTTGACAATGATCACGTCGGGAAATCGCTTCTGAATATGATCCAAGAGAGTCGTCTTTCCGACTCCAATATTTCCGTCCAGACTGATGATTCTGGTAGGTTTAGGAGTTCTTGGAATCAGACCCGCCAGGATCTCATCCCGACGGAGCGCAGGCATAACTCGTGAGGATTGATTTCCCATTCTACCTATTTTAGAGTTTACATGTATATCAAATTTTAGTGACCACCTGTAGAGAATGGCAGCCCTCCAGGAAGCTTTCGCAACCGAAAAGCATCCATGGGAGAGCAAAGAGAATCCGCAGAAATACAATTATCTGGTCACGGAATACATAAGCCCGACTCCGAAGCGTCACATTTTAGGCCTTGTGGGGGGCAATGAGGTCTCGGTGGCGGAAGGCAACGTCGTGGACGTGGAATCCGATCTCCGAGGCATCAACCTTCCGAACACCTTTGCGCCGTGGAGGAAATATCAGCCGCCTCCCAAGAATCAGCGAGAGATTACGCGGGATAACGTCAAGATCAAGTTGAATATTGATGTGAGCCCGATGCATCTGCCGGCCTACCAGATGTGGGCCTATCCTGGGATGCCGACCCCGGCCCCGATTAAGAATGAGGTCTGTAAGAACCCCGAGAAGTATTAAGTGGAAGAGACTTACCGCTGATTTCGCTTTGAATATTTGCGTTTTTGGAGTTTATTTTTGCGATATGTTTTTCGTTTGACTATGCCTCCTCCCTCTGCTGACGGTCCCTCTGCTGACGCTCCCTTGACTTCATCGCCAAATCCAGTGCCAACCCCTTCTCGCATACCCGCTTCAAATTCTTGAAATACGTCTTGAATACCATTATCGTAATTAACTGTATATTTTTCAAAAGGTATTAACATATCCAATATAAATTGATAAAGTGAATAATTTTTAATACCCCTTCTATATAACGAATAAACTGTTTCTTTTACCACTGTTTCAAGCATTTTTTGCATACCAGTTCCAATTTCAGCTTTTTGTTGTATTCGGTCGGCTTCCGATACTGCGCTATTAGCACCACTTCCTGCTGAAGCCTTTTTTGCTTGTTTTGGAGGTATAGTATTATATCTATTATAATATATATTTAAATTTATAATAACGATTTTATAAAAATCATAAAATTCTGGTAATTGTAATGCTAAAAGTTTTTTAATGCCTATAAAAACATATTTTAGTTTATCACGAATTGAACCAACTCCTTTATATTTTTTTGCAAAATATCCGGCGCTTGCTTTGAATGTCTTTGCTACCATTGCTCCAATACCAAATGGAAATGCTTTTTTAAATAATGCTTCTCCTACATCTATAATTTTTCCTCCAATAGTTTTATACGTTTTTACTTTTGCTTTTATATTATCCATTATTAACTTCTTTGTAGACGATAATATATTATTTAAAGTAGGCGATAATGTTTCATCATTGTTTCCTTCTATAGAAGGAAGTTTTACAGGTCCACTCTCATAAAAATCTTTGGAAGGCGATTTAGTAAGGCCTTCAAAATGCTCTAGTTCTGTAATAGTTAAATCAGCTTCTAACTCTTCATATATATTTAAAAGCGGGGCTGAACCCTCCGCCACTTTAATATCTGGAATTGTATCAGGCTCTCTGTCATCTTCCTTAGCAGCAACTGTTCCAGGAACCACATCATTAACAACTGGAGAATCATCTAAAACACTAACTTTTCGTAAAGTATTTCCTGAAGCTGCTCCTGAAGCTGCTCCTGAAGCTGCTCCTGAAGCTGCTTTAGGGGGTGCTCCTAATTCTTCAAGTATTACATTTTCTAATGAAATGCCCTCTAAATGCTGGAGCGGAGCATGACTTTCCACTCTGGTTATGAGGGCAGGAGGAGCTACTAATAGACCTGATGCCCTCAGTTGAGGTCCCGTTTCTTTTATTTGTTGTGAGCTTATGCTTAGTGCAGTAGAAGCACCCGGAAGACCATGTTGTACACGCCATGCTGCTTCTGAATTTGCGAATGCAGGAGTAAGTTCACTAAGAGATTGTGCCGGTTTTGCTGCTCCTTCTGCTGCCAAGAGTGCAGGGGCGGCCCGTCCTGCTATTGCTGCTGATGCTGCCAAGGGGGCAGGGGCGGCCCGTCCTGCTGTTGCTCCCAAGGGGGCAGATGCGCTACTTGAATTAGAAAAGGATTCCCAGCCAGCAGGTGTCGTAGATACTGTAGGTGCTGTAGGTGCTACTAGCTTTTGTCTACCAGGAGGAGGCTGAGGTAACTTCGGTTCAGACATATCTACTAATACTACTTACTATAAATTTATAGTAGGGTTAGTGATAAGATTCCAATTAGCACTAACCGTAATTTTAATTATTACTGATAGGGATGAGCTGTCCGACCAAACAACAGTCTACGACACGCAATCGCTACGATGATTTTCACCAGGTAGACGATAATCGCATCAGCACCTATGCCGGCCGTTATCAACTCAATGCCCCGGCGGCCCGTTGTCCCACCACCTTTCCGTCTAATTCCACTATTCGTCTACAGCTGAGTGGCGCATCATGGCCCCAAGGACAGTGGCGCACAGATGTGGAGACCGATCTCCGCGGTGTCGGTCGGTTCAGTAGTCGCATCCGGGACAACAAGGACCTGTATAACCCCAACACAAATCAAATGAACCAGGTGCCCCTGAACAATGCCCCCGACCAGGTGGTGCCCATGACCTTTGCGCGTCTCGTGGATCCTCCCTGCACACTGAGGGCCACCGGCTGGAATCGTTTTGACACAGTCTTCCACAATCCCCAGGAGACCTTTGAGACTCCCTTTGACTTTTTTATTCCCACCCGAACTCTGGATAAGGAGATCTATAATACGCACAAGGGGCCTCGCTGTGGACCTCTTCATTAAGTCCCGTTCTACAGTTAAGATCACACTATTTAGGATAGCTTGCTAAGAAAGTATCATTAATACCCGATACTTGAACAATACTATATCCCAGAGACTTAATAAAGTCAAACAGCTCATCCCGCAATTGTTTTACATTTATTCCTTCTGGAGCTCGCCAATCACCCCAACTTTCAAATAGGATGGGGGGCCATCCATTTATACGCAAGGTATCTAAGCCCCCCTTTAGCACCTCTGTTTCAAATCCTTCCACATCTACCTTAATAAATCCAATATTGGTAAACCCAAAACTATCAAGTGTCTTCATTTCCACTTTGATAGTTTGACACGCTGTATCTGATGTTTTCACGATCTTTACACCATTTCCGCCACCATCTTCACTGCGAATATAATAATCAATACTCCCTGTCCTATCACCAAGAGCACAATTGTAGGGTATAACCTTATCTGTTAAGTTATGAAGAGCCAGATTGGCAGCGAGATAACAGAATGTTTTTGGACTACACTCAAACGCATGAGTGCGCTTTGAAGTCTTTCCACATAGAAGTGAATACGTTCCAACGTGAGCACCAATATCTAAAAACTCCTTGTCTGGTCTGATAAAGTTTTCCAAACACCATAGAATGATCCGTTTTTCTGCCATTCCCGCTTCAAAGAACCATTTACCAGTCGCATGTTCAGGGAAAAACAGATAGTGATTCTCAGATGGACTGGCAGGAGGTTCAGGAAGTTTAGTAAAATGAGGTTCCTTTGTATTACAACTACCCTCTTTTAGAAGATACATTGTATTAGACATGAATATGATTATTCTTTTAGGCTGTATTTGTAATAACATTGCCTAAATTACTTTGGATGTAACGGATAGAGATGGAGGTAGCAGTCCTTGGGACCCTATTGGGCGCCGGCTATCTTGTGAGCCGATTTACACAAAAAAAGGCCCCGACACCCTATACGCCTGAAGAGATCAAGTCTCAGATGCTTGCTCAGCAACAAATTCAAGAAGGATTCTATCCTGCCCAGAGGGGCCCCGATTCTCAGGCCTTGACCCAGACACCCAAGGGCTCCTCCGCCGTTGGATTTGGCCCTGAGCTTGATATGATGTTTAAGCAACCAGGTGGCCAGACCTATCCCTCGGAGCCCAATCCAGGCCCCTTTGGCACGGCCCTGGGCTACGCAACCCAGAAGCCTCCTCTGGCGCCCAGTCAAGGACGTTCCGGGCAGTTCAGTCCCAGTCCAGTCCCCTCTGAGAACAACTCCCCCTTAGTGGAGTTCAGGACGGACGGAATTGAGGAGAGCCCCACCTATGTGGACGGAGCCTATGTGACCAGTCCCCTCTCAGGCCAGAAGATTGCGGCCCAGGACTACAAGCACAACAACATGCAGCCCTTCTTTGGCGGCCGCATGAAGCAGAACACCATTTCAAACCAGAACCAGGCCACCTTGGACATGTATAATGGCGGAGGATCCACGCAGATCAAGAAGCGCGAAGTGGAGACCATGTTTGAGACGAATAGGGCGCCGTATGGTAACCCCTTCGGCATGGAGGACAATACGGACTTTTTCCAGAGCCGCATCCAGGATCCCATTTCCAGGGATGGAGAGAAGCCCTTTGAGCCCATCCATGTGGGGGCCGGTATCGGGGAGCGCTACGGTCTCCTGGGCAAGGGCGGCTTCCAACAGCTGGAGGTCAATGAGATCATGAGGCCCAAGGACACAGACCAGCTCCGTGTGGCCACGAATCCCAAGCAGACCTTTAATACCCCCATAGTGCCCGGTAAGCGCTTCTCGGCGAATGGACCCAATGATCCAGGGGAAGTCCGGAAATACAAGCCCGATACCTTTTATATTGATGAAACCGGTGAGCGCTTCTTCGTCACGAACGGCGAGCTCATCAAAGCGAGCACACGCCCAGTCCAAGTCATGCCCTTCACGACAAGACCCGAGACCTCCGTGGCCTATACACCGGCAGGGGCGTCTCAGGACTTTGGGGAGTCCTATGTCACCGGGTCTTACAGGACGCCCATGGCCCAGCAATACGGCGGTGCGGGCTTCCGTAACGCCGATATGGAGTCCTATTACACCAAAGCCGTTGGCAATGAGATGGCGGACTACGGCAAGTCCAGTATTGAGATCCGGCCCAATGAGCGCAATGAGACCTCGGAACGTGTGATCGCCACCAATCTCCAGCCGGCGGACACCGGCCAGGTCATCCAGCCCTTTGAGGACATTGCGCGGCCCACACGTCGTGCTGAGACGGTCGGAAACATCCGACAGACGGGAACCCCTGTTCGTTATGAAGGGGGCGCCCCGATGGTCACCGTCTGGGACCCTCAGGATATTGCCAGGACCACAGTTAAGGAGACCACGATTTATCTGGATCGGCCAGGCATTGCGGCTCCGGATTCGGCCCCGACTCGCCTTAAGGTCTACGATCCGGATGACATTGCCCGGCCGACCCAGAAGCAGCAGCTCTCTGCGAATCTGGCTTGGACGGGCCCGTCTATCTCGGCCTCCCAAGACCAGATGGACGAGACCTTTGCCTACAATATGCGCACGAATCCGAACAAGGAGAAGATTGCCAAGGGACGGCGCCCGATTGCGGGCTCCGGTCAGGATGCTCTCTTTAATGGCGATCCGGGTAAGCAGAACTCCAAGAAGTTGGACACGGACTTCTTGAATGATCGCCCCCTGGCTCTCAACCGGTCCATGGGTGGTGGCGAAGGCCTAACGAGCGGTGTGGGCGATATCGGCCGCATGGAATACAGAGTCCCCTTGAAGTTGGACGTGGCCCGGGAACGTAATATCTATGATGTTGTGGATCAAGTGGATAACAACCCCTTGATGCAGAGTCTACGCAAGAATGCCGAAAAGGATGAGCGCATGATTGCGCAACGAATGATGGGGCGGTAAAGTAGGGATTCATTAGAATGGCAGACTTTCCTTTACTGAAAGGTATAGCAAAGGGCGGCAAAACAAAACTATGGGGGATCCGTGTCAAAGAAACGGAAGAGGGATACGGTGAGATTGTAGTGCGATATGGCTATGAAGGGGGGGCCGTTACGACAGACGGAAAGGTGGTTACAGAGGGCAAGAATCTTGGAAAAAAAAATGAAACTACACCAGTTCAACAGGCTGTGTTAGAGGCCCGATCTCTCTGGAACAAGAAGAAGGCATCGGGATATGTAGAGGAGGCAGAGGGGAAAAAGGCAGGAAAACCCGATGGAGGGGCGGGACGAGGACCTGATGCTGCTTCTGCTGCCTCTGTCTCTCTCGTCAGTAGCCGGGCTGCGAAGATCACTGAATCGGTGCCTCTGCCCATGTTGGCCCACAAATGGCCCGAGAAGAAGAAGCACATCACCTTTCCGTGTTATGTTCAGCCCAAGTTTGATGGAACGCGAACCCTGGCCCTGTGCGGGAAGAAGCCCGGCTATCCGTGCCTCTTCAGTCGCCAACGGAAGGCCTATCCTCACTTGGAGCATATTGCGGCGATCTGTCGGCGGCTGCCCCGAGGCTTAATCTTAGATGGAGAACTCTATCGTCACGATATGGACTTTCAGAGCATTGTGGGAACGGTTAAGAAGAAGACATTGACAAAAGCCAATGAGGCCAAGCAGGCCCTCATTCAGTTTCACTGCTATGATTTTATTGATTTAGAGTTGACTTTTGAAGAACGGCTCTTAAATCTGAAGGCCTTTTTTGAAGAATACAAAGAGGTTTTGGGCGATGTGATAGTCCTGTGTCCGACGAAAAGGGTCAAGAAAGAGGAAGATTTAAAAATCATGCACGATCGGTATGTGGCAGAGGGCTATGAGGGCCTGATTATTCGGAATGCCGAGGGTCTCTATGCGGTCGGAGAACGCTCTACGGACCTTCTTAAAATGAAGGAGTTCCAGGATGAGGAATACGAAATTGTGGGATTCCGGGAGGGGGAGGGACGAGAGGCAGGGCTCGTTATCTGGGAACTTAAAACGAAGGACGGGAAGGCGTTTCGTTGTCGGCCCCAGGGCACCCATGAGGAGCGCCGAGAACTCTTCACAAACGGAAAAGACTATATTGGCCAGATGCTGACCGTCCGGTTTCAAGAACTCACGGCCGACGGAATTCCACGGTTTCCCATTGGAATTGGCATACGTGATTATGAGTGAATTGTCGCCATCTTTGCCAGAACATACTCCGACATCCCTTCAAATGTGAAGAGATGTCGGTGTTCCTGATAATAGGCCCGCATAGCCTCCACTTCCTTGTCCGTGATCTTAAGGAGGGTTTCATAGAGGGTCGGGAGGTCTTTCACATGGATGAGAACTGCCATCTTCTTCCAATCCAGGAGTTCCGTATAGGGCAGCCAGAGATTGTCATAGACATAGACGGGGACCGAACCCAGTTCCAGGGCCTCATACATGCGAAAGGAGGATTTTCCATAGCCCCTCGGGGCCAACGTGAACCGACTCTTGCTCATGGTCTCCAAGAAGACCTTTTGATTCCCCTCCGGAATCTTGTCCGTCCAGGCATGAACGGTTAGAACCACATCGGGTTTGCCATGGAGCTGTTTGATCGCTTGGATCCGACAGGGGTGTGTTAGGGATCCCGTAAAACTACAGAAGAGGGTTTTCGGTGTATCGCGATACTTCTTAAAGAGTTCCGGATTCTCATAGTTCAGAGGCAATGGAATATGTCCATTCCCTCCGAGTCCAAAGACAACTGTCTTGGGCAGCTGCGTTCCCATAATGCCGTTGTCGTGCTGGACCACCGTAAAATACAGCCCTTGTTTTGGCAATGTATTGACGGCCTTTTGGCGAGCCTCGTGCATCTCTTTCGTATAGGCGGGAATCTGGTTCTCAGTCCAGAAGATGGGAATATACCGCGGATCCGGATGCGCTTTCATATAGTTGTAAAAATACTTTTCAAAATACATCTGGGAAAACGGGGGATAGACAATCCCAGAGTCCTTCCGAAAGGGTTCAAAGGGATCCATTATAGGTAGTTAACTACCTATAATAGTTCTGTATGTTTAGATTCACTCTTTCAGGAGCCACAGGCCCAGGCGTTTCATATTCTCTCTCTTTTCGTGTCCCACCATCCAGTTAAAGTGGATCAGGCAGGCGGATTCTGGGAGAACAAGAGGATCCGTTGTCTTTACGCCAGGAAACGATCCATTCAGAAGCACTGTCTTTTCAAGTGTTCTACAGACGGTCCCCGTTGCCCTGAACTTATGTTTGAGGAAATCTTGATCACACATATACGCGATTACATCCTCATCTGTATATACAAAGAGCGGATAGTTCTCCCGTATATTTCGGAACACAATCACGCCCGAGCACAGAGTCGGGCAGGCCGCCGAATTAGAACAGGCCGCGCGGTTCTCATCGCACTGACTAAAGACCCCTATCCGTTTTTCCCTGCTCATTTTGTCCAAGAGAACCGGCGTCGGATCTTTCAATAGAATAATATCCGTGTCAATGAAACCAACCGACTGGACCCCGCTCAGTCGTGTCGTTTTGAGTGTATGATAGAGGGCATCCAACTTGGCAAATGTGATTCTCTTATAGTCCAGGTTGGCCCATTCCTTTAAGTCCTCGGGGAGCTCGTATTTGAGGAAGGGGCTCGCGTCCAGACAGATGGCGTTCTTAAAGGGGGCCAGTTCCTCCATTGTCTTTTTGTCAATACAATACACGATGAGCTTAAAGGATATATTGGCCTTGGCCATTGTTAGTAGAAAGTTCTTCGTGTAGTCAATGTATCCGTGATTAATAAGGGTGATCCAAAGGAGCGATTTGTTTATGTCCTTGAAGGCGTCCATGTCTATTCGTTACAGGTGGCGGGCGTTTACGTAGGCTCTGAGCCTAAATGATAGCGGTCTAAGAGGACTAATGGCATCAGATCAGACGCCGCTCATTATTGCCGGCCCTCCCGGTTCGGGGAAAAGTCACTGGATTCAAGAATACGCAAAGGCGCAGAAGAAGCAGCTCCTGACCTGTTCGTGTCGGAAGGATCGGACTCTGAGGGAAGGGCGTCAAAAGCTCCATATCTGGGGGCGGCGGAGAGAACGGACCGTGTTATGGCTGGAGGGGGCCGATGATTTGACGCCTGAGGCCCAGGCTTTTCTCCGCCGCATCCTGGAAACGCATTCGGCCGATGTCCAGTTCATTCTGGAATGCCGCGATCCCGGAAAGCTCCAGGAGCCCATTCGGAGTCGCTGCCATATCCAGAGAATCAAGCCGCCGACCCGGGCCGCCTTAGAGGACTGGGTCCGGAGCCGGTATGCCTCCCTGGATGTTCCCGCCCTCTTTGAATATCTCCATCCGGATGAATACAGCTATCGCCGAATCCAGCAGTGTATCTATCTACAGATTGAAGACCGGGAGACCTGGGTCCGCATCGTCCAAAAACGCCGTGAAGAACGGAAGGCGGCAGAGGACTTAAAGAGTGATCGGGTGCCGGCCTATCAGGCGGCGGCCTTTCATCCTGGATCCCTTTTGCTGACGGTTCTGGAGAAGCGGCCCGATCTTCTGGGGGCCTACGGCGAGTGCTTGGAGCTGGCGGGGAGTTCGTGGGCCTTTTTATCGCATGCGTTGAGTTCTCAGAATACAATGGCGGCATTGTAAAAAGAATGGGAGACGCCATCGCGGGGGTCTATTCGGATGCACGCTCTGAATACACAAAGCAGTTGTGTGGAATCCTTGTGCCGTCGTATTTCCAGTTCTACCTGTCCGTTCTGGAAAAGGCCAGGGAGGAGACGGTGAAGCAGTCCGATCCTAAGAAACTCTTGTGGCATTTCCAGACGTTCTTGAATGAGATTCCGGATTGGAATATGGAAAAGGTCAATACAGAAATTGGCCAGCTTCAGAGTTCCTGTGGCTGTGACTATCTGGAGGACTTGCTGACGGCGGTCTTTATTGCTCACACGAAGGTCTTGACGGCCATTCGGGTCAGCAGTAAGCAGAAGAAGGTTCAGATTACGGTGCCCAAGGTGGAGCACTTTTTGTTCAAGGTTCTGTGCGAGACCTCCAAGCTGCTGTGGGGCTCCAGCTTCCTCTTTCGGGAGGGGATTCCGGCCATTGAGAAGCAGCAGAACTACCGATCTGTGGAGACCCTGTTGGGGGAGGGAATTCTACAGGCGGTTCGGGCCATGGTGCCTGTGAAGAGCATTTTGCGTGACTTTGTGTCCATGGATGAAGACAAGGAAGACAAGGAAGATAAGGAAGAAGAGGAGTCTGAGGTCAAGAAACCAGCAAAGAGTGAAGAGGAGACTACAGTGGCAGAACCAAAGGTAGAAGAACCAAAGGTAGAAGAACCAAAGGTAACAGAACCAAAGGTAGAACCAAAGGTAACAGAACCAAAGGTAACAGAACCAAAGGTAGAACCAAAGAATGAAATCATTCTGCCTCTCTCCCCGCCCACCATTCATATAGATACCGGCGGCCACGTGGGCTTCGCAGACTATAATTCCATTTTTGATTCTGAGAACGAAAATGGATCCGATATGCTCCAGGAGATTCCTACGGGTGACGGAGAGGAAGGAGGTCTGACCATTTTAGAAGACAAGGGAACGCCTCTGGACTTCGGAGACATGGAGGATCTGAGTGCGCCTGGCTCTGGCTCTGGCTCTACCTCTGCTTCTGAATCCATGAGTATCGCAGATTACGATGTGCTAACCTAAACCGTATTTTTTCCAGCCCTACACAATAATGCCTGCGTGGTTACCGTGGATCTTTGTGGGAGGCCTGGCCTTCATGGTCCTGTCCTTCCTCGCTTCCAAATACAATGAAAAACCCCATAAACCTATTGCCTTTGCCCAGGATTTCATCAGTGGCGCTATTGTTGTGTCCCTTCTGGGTGTTCTGGTTCCCGACGCATTCCCTACATTTCCTTTGGCGTCCAGTGACATGGCTATTCCGAATCTGACGACTATGCTCCAGACGGCCAATGGCGATAATGATATTGCGCTCCAAGTGGGACCTTTGCGGCGATAAATGTGTCCGTCTTGTTAATTGTAAATACATCAGTATTTACAATTAATTAATACTACTATACACTTAACGGGTTGCTGATGCACTCAGCCCTCTCCAGGCACTGACAGTGCCTGTCACGCTGGCCGTTCGGGTTCCTGAAACACTGGCTCCCAAGGATAAGGAGGCTGTGCCTGTCTTTGTCTTGGTTATGGTGGGACTGGCGGTCATAGAGGGGCTTGGGGTGACAAATCCACTGTTTGTAGTGGTCATGGTGGCACTCATAGAGCCCGAGGGAGTATTAGAACCTGTTTGACTTGCGGTCTGGGTTCCTGTTCCTGTCAAGGTCCCTGTTCCTGATTGTGTAACCGTCCCCGAATTAGACGATGTTCCGGTGCCCGTTTGTGTGCTACTGCTTGTAACCGTGGGAGATCGTGTCTGTGTTCCTGAACCTGTCAGGGAGGCCGTCCGAGAGGCAGACCCTGATCCTGTTCTTGTTCCAGACCCTGTCTGTGTTCCTGACTCTGTCTGACTCGCTGTCAGGGTCGTTGTAGAACTACCCGTTTCCGTAACGGCTGCTGTGACAGAAGAGGATCTGCTCGGGGTTCCTGAATCACTGGAAGAGAACGAAAAGGTGTAGGTGGGACTGGGACTCCAGGAAGGAGTCCCCGTCTTCGTGGAAGAGACCGTGGGCGCGGCTGTAACGGAGGGACTTAAAGACTGCGATCCTGTTCGGGTTCTTGTGGCCAATCCAGTTCCCGTTCCTGTGCCAGAGGCCGTAACGGTCTTGGTATTAGAGGGCGTTTGTGTGCTGGTTGTAGTCTGAGACATGGAGCCCGTCTGGGATCCGGATGCAGACAGGGACTGTGTTCCTGTAAAGGAACTGCTTTCAGACCCTGTTTGTGTTTGTGTGGATGTCTGATAGGCCGAGGGGGACTGAGAGGATGTGATTGAGGGAGTGGCCGTCAAGGTCGTCGTGGATGTCCTGGACCAGGGAGTTCCTGTCTGGGTCATGGACCCGGTTCGGGAGGCCGTGGCGGTCCGGCTGCCTGTGATGGAGGCAGTGATTGTGGGAGTTTCAGAAGGGGTAGGAGGGGCACTGGGTGTCTGGGTATTGGTAGAAGAGCCTGTGACCGTGGCAGTCCTGGATGCTGAGCCTGTTCGGCTGGGAGTTCGGGTGACCGGGGCCGAGACCGTTGTAGATTGACTGGGTGTGCCTGTCAGAGACCCCGATCCTGTTTCCGTGCTGGATCCACTCTGGGTCTGTGATCCTGTGCGGCTTCCCGTAACCGTTGCGGTTATTGTGCGACTGCTTGTAATACTGGGAAGGGCAGATGTTGTCGGCGTGGAATCTGCTGTCATAGCCGATGTGCCACTAATAGTCATAGAGGCTGTTCGGCTCGTTGTCTTGGACCGTGTGCCTGTCTTAGAACCCGTGCCTGTCCCTGTGCCCGTCCAGCTGCCCGTTTGAGAGGCGGTCTGTGTGGAACTCGGAGAGGCCGTCAAGGTTGTTGTGGAGGACCCTGATCCAGATCCGGTTCCTGATCCCGAGCCAGAGCTGCTCTGTGTGACCGTAGGTGTCCAGGGCCCTGAAGCACTTGGACTCCAGGACCCTGTCGCCGATCCGGATCCCGATCCTGTCTTGCTGGGGGAATCCGATCCAGACCCCGTCATAGTAGAGGATATCGTGGCCTTAGCTGACCCCGTGCGGCTCAGCGTCTGCGTTCCAGACGGACTGGAACTACCCGATCCCGTCCTGCTCGGCGTAAAGCCAGGAGTGATAGCGGCCGTCCCACTGCCGCTGCGTGTTCGGGTGGAAGTCCCCGTAAAGGTCGCTGAGGAGCTCGCCGTTTCCGAAGAAGTCCCCGTAGAGCCCGGCGTGCCGAGGGGACTTAAAGACGGCGAGGGTCGTGCGGTCCAGGAGCTTGTAGTGGATACTGTCCCTGTAACACTGGGTGTATCGGAGGAACTGGCGGTCTCGGAAGGACTGGGGGTTCCCGAAGTCCGTGCTGTGACGGAGGCGGATCCTGTGCCGCTTTTTGTGGGTGTTTTTGTCAGACTGGCTGTCCGACTGGGAGTCATGGTCATGAGACCCGTGCGTGTAGTTGTAACAGAGGGACTTGGCGTTCCCGTAAGAGTATTCGTAGGGGTAGTAGCCGAGGTAGGCGTTCTTGTTAGGAATTGACTGGCAGTTCCCGATGAGGTTGGGGTGGATCCGCTGGATACTGAACTGGTGGCGGTAGGTGTGGAAAAAGGGCTTGGACTGACTGTTCTGGATCCTGTGCCCGATCCTGTTGCAAAAGGGCTCGTGGTTCCTGACAGGGATCCTGATAGAGAGGGTGTCTGGGACGGGGTTGCTCCAGGGGTCACAGAGGCCGTCGGAGACCGCGTGGCTGTTGAAGATCCCGATCCAGACCCTGTTCGTGTTCCAGAAGATGTGGGAAGAGGGGATGGGGTTCCTGTTTGACTGGTTGTTTGCGTAAAGGAAGGCGTGAAGGTGCTACTGCTGCTCTGTGAGGCCGTGTTCGTCTGACTCGGTGTTAGATCTCCTGTGGTAGTTTGGGTCTGCGTCAGGGTCCCTGAGCGACTTGAGGAGGGACTGGCTGTTAGGGTCAGGGTTGTAGAGGGACTCACGGAGGCTGTTTTTGTAGCTGTCCGTGTTAAACTGGAACTCATGGTCGGTGTAACGGTTCGCGAGGCCAAACTCGGAGTCGGATAAGCACTGACAGAGGATGTGAGAGAGGCCGTCTGGGAGCCTGTATTCGTGGTAGAGGGGGTCTGCGAGGCCCCTGAGGAGCCACTCGGGGAACTACTTAGGGAGAGCGTGGAGCTGCTGGTTCCCGAGGTTGTCCCTGTAAAAGAGGCACTGATGCTCTGCGTTGGTGTGGTTGTGGGGTCCTGAGTGGCGAGGGCAGACCCTGTGCGTGTAATGGAGGCAGTTTGTGTGCTCGTAATGGTCACAGAGGGACTCTTGGTAGGAGCCCCTGTATTTGTGGATGTTTTTGTATTTGTCTGGGTCTGCGTTCCAGTTATAGTTACGCTGGGACTGGTGGTCCTATCACTGGTTCCTGATACTGAAGCGGTTACAGAGGGACTTCTTGTAGTCGCGCCGCTTGGCGTAGTAGACTTGGTTACGGTGGGACTGGCTGTAAGAGAGGCGGTGCTTGACCGAGTAAAGGAACTCGTTTGACTGACAGTGGAGGTCTGGCTGGCTGTCGTAGTTTGACTGGGCGTCGCACCCCCTGTGCCACTCTGGGTCATGGTTCCAGAGACCGTCAGGGTCCCTGTAGAGGACAGCGTCTGGTCGGCTGTCACAGACCCTGTTCGTGTTCCTGTGCCCGAACCGGTTTGAGGGGGTGTCGCCAGGGGACTTAAAGACAGGGAGGCCGTGGATCCACTGGTCCCGGTGGTAGTGACAGAGACCGTTGGATTTGCCGTCTTAGACGCAGTCTGGCTCGCGGTTCCTGTGACTGTTTGACTCGGGGTGCCTGTGAGGGTTCCTGTGCGACTCTGAGAGGGGGTCTGGGTTCCTGATTGTGTGGAGGTCTGGCTGACCGTGGAACTGAGGGTGCCCGTTTGTGTAGAGGTGGAACTCAGACTTAGGGTTGAGGTTTGGCTGGAAGTAATTGTTTGACTGGAAGAGCCTGTAGGGGAAAGGGTTTGAGAAGAGGTCTTGGTCTGAGAGGGAGTCTGGGTTCCAGAACCTGTTTGGATCGCTGACACGGATCCGGATCCTGTCTGAGTTTTAGAACCGGTTGATGTGGAACTGGTGGAGGATCCTATGGAGGCGGTTTGTGTCTGGGTTCCTGTCTGGGTTCCGGACACGGTTCCTGTTCTGGAACTGGTTTGGTTACTGGTTCCGGTGCCGGTGGAGGAAGGAGTCCCAGTTGGACTTTGAGAACCCGTGTCGGATCCGGATCCTGATTGACTGGCCGTCGTAGTCCCTGTCAGTGTTCCTGTGCTTCCAGAAGATCCAGTTCCAGTTCCAGTGCCCGTAGCTGTAGGGGTGCCTGTGCCAGACCCCGACCCTGTCTGCGTAGATGTATTGCTGGGGGTTCCTGAGAACGATCCGGAGCCACTCATAGTGGATGTGCGACTGGGAGTTGTAGTTCGGGTTCCTGATTTTGTTGTGGTTGTAGTTTGGTTCTGGGTCCCAGTTCCTGTGCCGGTGGGACTCAGAGTTCCTGTGGATGTCCCTGTGAAAGAGGGGGTCTGTGTGCCTGTTCCCGATCGCGTATCGGAATTTGTGGAAACCCCCGTCATAGAACGTGTGATGGTCTGTGACCCTGTTCGTGTATTTGTAGGGCTTACAGAGCCTGTGCCACTCACAGTCTGTGTTCCGGATCCTGTCCCTGTAAAAGAGGGCGTCTGAGTGCCTGTCTGAGTCCCTGTTCCTGTAAAGGAGGGAGTCTGCGTGATTGTCTGAGAGGCCGTAACAGACCCTGTCTGAGTCTGGGTCTGGGTGAATGTGCCGGATACACTTGGTGTAGAGCCCGTAGAGGCTGTTTGGGTCTGGGTTGCCGTATTGGAGGCCGTTTGAGAGGAACTGGGCGTCTGTGTTCTGGATCGTGTATTGGAGGCGGTTGTGGAGGCTGTCTGGGATGTTGTAGTAGAAGATGTGACAGTCAGTGAAGGAGTCCCTGTCCGTGTATTTGTGATTGTAATAGTATTAGAAGGTGTTGTGGAAGGTGTGCTTGAACGAGAGGCCGTATTAGAACTGGTAATCGTTTGGCTCTGGGTGCCTGACCGACTGGTTGTCTGTGTTTGAGAGGGTGTTCTTGAATTGGAAGGAGTGTTAGAAGGGGTTTGGCTTAGTGTGCCAGTATTAGACGGGGTTAGAGTGGGACTTATTGTGTTGGACCCTGTTTGTGTAGATGTGATGGTTGGGGAGGCTGTGCCTGTGCCAGTTTCAGTAGAGGTTAGCGTTGCCGAGGATGATTTTGTTAGAATGAGACTTGTGCTTGGGGTTCCTGTCCCAGTGCTTGTCTCTGAGGCTGTAGAAGAGGGTGTACTGGTCCGCGTCGGTGTCTGAGTGCTGGTTCTGGTTCCTGTGGGTGTCTGAGTGCTGGTTCTGGTTCCTGTGGGTGTCTGAGTGCCTGTTGCTGTACCTGTTCCTGTTGGTGTTTGAGTGCCTGTCTGTGTTGGTGAACTGGTTCCGGTTCCTGTTTGGGTGGCTGACGCCGTTCGTGTCTGAGTCCCTGTTCCTGTGGGTGTCTGAGTGGATGTTCCAGTGGAAGTCTGGGTTGGTGAATTGGTTCC
>Ga0214919_10005043_pt1 | contig 18969 bp, 15 predicted proteins | sample LL1503_MetaG_FD_177994 | JGI IMG/M metagenome (GOLD analysis project Ga0214919, IMG submission 177994) | Freshwater microbial communities from Lake Lanier, Atlanta, Georgia, United States - LL-1503 | ecosystem: Environmental > Aquatic > Freshwater > Lake | place: USA: Georgia | collected...
AAAAACCATTACCATACACACAGGTGGAGCCAATAAACATTGCCGTGCCAGGTGTTGTGTGTCCAGACTGAATAGCGCCAGGGCAGGTGTTGTTAAAAGCCCATGCGCCATTGGAACTCGCGTTGGTACTCATCTGACCCAAAGAACTGGTGAAGGGCTCGGTAAATAAAATAGGCGCGGCAATAGTAGCCGTTACTGTTGGAGAGGCATTGATAGTGATGGTAATTGTAGTAGTGCTTGTGCAACCAAAAGAATTTGTTCCTGTTACTGTGTAAGTTGTTGTTACCAGCGGATTAACGGTAACTGAGGCACCTATTAAATTGCCAGGCATCCATGTATAACTTGTGGCTCCAGTAGCTGTTAGAATTGTGTTACTTGCTGAACAAATGTTTAAAAGGGAGGCGCTTGCCGAAAGTAAAGAGCCTGTGTTAACCGTAATTGTTATTGTGGCTGTAGCAGAACAACCTGAACTGCTACCCGTAACAGTATAGGTTGTTGTTGCTGTTGGACTAACAACTACTGAAGCGCCAGTTAAATTCCCTGGCATCCAAGCATAAGTGGTACCACCACTTGCAGTTAAAGTAGTTGGGCTGCCAACGCAAACAGTAGCAAGTGAAGCAGAAACTGTAATTACAGGAATTACACAAAGTGAGGTAATAATCACCTGTCCCATACCTGAATTATACGCAGCTGTATTTGATTGATTGGTTCCGTTATTATAGGAACCGCCACCACCGGCAGCCCCATTACAATTATTACCCCCGCCGCCGCCACCTGAATATCCCCCGCCTCCACTGCCACCGTGAGGACTGCTACCGCATCCATAAATAAATAAATTAGAGCCACCACCACCAAAACCTCCGGTACTTGACCCACCTGCACTTCCATTTAAAAATGAATATCCACCAAATGCATTTCCCAAACTTCCGCCATTACCATTAAAACCACCACCACCACCACCATTGCCTATGCCATTGCCAGTAGTTGTACTGTAACCACCACCGCTACCACTTGTACCACCTGCTCCTGCATTACCATATTGTCCTATTAATCCACTCGTTCCAGTTGTCCCACTAATATTTGTGTAACTGCCGTTTGAACAGTTATGCCCTGTACCACCACCACCTCCTGCTATACAAAGTGCAGTATTTGGAGACAATACAGCGTACGATCCACCACCACCACCATTACCAACACTTGCCGGCGCAGATAAGCCAGTTTGCCCAACAACAACTAAAATAACTTGACCCTGAGTCAAAGTAAAATCACCTACTATTTTTGCTCCCATCCCTCCGCCACAACCACCCTGCGCACCCCTTGTTTCAATACGATAATTTGCAGTTCCTGGCACCGTCCACTCCTGTACTCCTTGCGTGTTTATTGTTACCAATCCAGCTAAAGTTGTACTCGCATAAGCAGCCGTAACCTGACCTTGAGTAGGCCCATTAGGTCCAGTTGCGGAGCAATTAGTAAAAGTATAGGTTGTTTGTGCAGTTAAAAGTTGAACCGACACCAAAAAACCAAAAGTGATTGCGTAAATTTTTTTCATTTTATATTTATTTTTATTCGTTTTTCTATAGAGGAAAATAATTTATAAAATTATTTCGTAAGTATTTTACCCGAAATTTACTAATTAATTTTAAATCAACAACAAATTACAAAACAAAAAAACAGGCTCCGATAATGGAACCTGTTTTTTTTAATTTTTGCGATTATTTATTTCTGAACAGAAATCTTCTCTGTTCTTTGCTCTCCGTTTGCTAAGATGTGCATCAAATACATTCCTGATCTGCCACTGCCTATATAATCTTTAAATCGAATGGATTTTAAACAAAAATAATCGTTAAATAATTGATAATCAATTTATAAAGGATTGTATGGAAAATGACAATATGATTTTTACTAGATATAAGTCTTACAATCACTAATTCCTTACTATCTTCGCAGCCCTATTTAAAAGGAAAACTAAACTAAATAACCATGTACGCTATCGTAGAAATAGCCGGGCTCCAATACAAAGTGTCGCAAAAGCAACGTCTTTTCGTGAACCGCCTTGAGGCTACAGAAGGTTCCGCAGTCGAATTCGACAAAGTCCTTCTTATTGACAACGACGGAAAAATTACCGTCGGAACACCAGCCATTGACGGCGCCCGTGTTGCAGCTAAAATTATTTCGCACCTGCAAGGCGACAAAGTAATTATATTCAAAAAGAAACGCCGTAAGGGGTATCGTAAATTGAATGGACATCGTCAAGCTTTAACCGAACTTCTTATTCAAGAAGTATTAGGTAAAGGAGAAAAACTTAGTGCGGCCGCAGCTAAACTAGAAATTGTTCCAATGCTAGAGTTGAAAGCGCGCTCTCGTGTTCAACCAACAAAAAAAGTATTCGCCACAGATCAAGTTGAAGAAGAAGTAATTGAAGAGGAAGTAATTGAAGAAGTAGTGGTGGCTAAAAAGAAACCAGTTAAGAAAGCAAAAAATAAAGACTAATTAGATTCTGGCATTAACGCACAGATCATAAAAACAGCATACCATGGCACATAAAAAAGGTGAAGGTAAAGTAAAGAATGGACGCGAATCAAGATCGCAACGCTTGGGAATTAAAATCTATGGCGGCCAATTTGCAGTTGCAGGAAACATCCTCGTTCGTCAGCGCGGAACAGTTCATTACCCAGACGCTAATGTAGGAATGGGAAAAGATCATACACTTTTCGCACTCACTGATGGAGTAGTTACATTCAAGAAAAAACGTGACGATCGTTCTTACGTTTCGGTATTGCCTGTAGTTGCTGAATAAGTAAGGCCCCAACAGCGATAAAAATATTGTAAATTCCCGTGAACTTTTGTTTGCGGGAATTTCTTTTGAGGTGATTCGATGGCAAAATAAATTTGTTTCAATACTTGCAAGCTTATATTATCCCTAGCTTGTTGCCTCCTCTAAATCAATTTACTAACTTTACATTCATAATTCAGTTTTTAATTGTTCTATGTTACAACTTAATGTCATTCGCGATACTAAAGACGAAGTAATTCGTCGGCTTGCCAAAAAAAACTTCAAGGTTGAAATTATTGAAGAAATAATTTCAATTGATGCGCAGCGTCGAAAAACCCAAGCGGAGCTAGATGAACTAAAGGCGGAAGGAAATATTATTTCCAGACAAGTTGGCGAGCTGATGAAAGTTGGGAAAAAAGAGGAGGCGAACGAATTAAAAAATAAAAGCGTTGCCCTTAAAGAAAAAGAAAAAATACTGCAGGATGTTTTGAATAAAATAGAAGATGAAACGCTTCAACTTTTGTACGTTATTCCGAATGTTCCGAATGACCAAGTTCCCAATGGCAAAACACCCGATGACAACAAGGAAGTTTATTCACATGGTGTTTTGCCGCAGCTTGCTGACCAAGCGAAGCCACATTGGGATTTAGCTGCTCAATATGATTTGATTGATTTTGAGTTAGGAAATAAAATTACTGGCGCTGGCTTTCCTGTTTACAAAGGGAAAATGGCAAAATTGCAACGATCACTTATTAATTATTTTTTGGATACTGCAATTGCTGCAGGTTATCTTGAAGTACAACCACCAATATTAATAAATAAGGATTCAGGTTTTGGTACAGGCCAACTTCCAGACAAAGAAGGGCAGATGTACCATGTTGGCGTTGACGATTTATATTTAGTTCCAACAGCCGAAGTGCCCATCACAAATATGTATCGTGATGTAATATTGAAAGCCGAAGATTTTCCAATAAAAAACTGTGGTTATACTCCTTGCTTTCGAAGGGAAGCAGGCTCTTACGGAAAGGATGTAAGAGGTTTAAACAGACTGCATCAATTTGATAAAGTAGAAATTGTTCAGCTTGCCCATCCCTCAAATTCTTACGCAGTTTTGGAAGAAATGCGCAGCTATGTTCAGGATTTATTAAAAGCACTTGAGCTTCCGTTTCGAACACTTTTACTTTGCGGTGGCGACATGAGTTTTGCTTCTGCTATGACTTATGATATGGAAGTTTATTCCGGAGCACAAAAGAAATGGCTGGAAGTAAGTTCCGTTTCTAATTTCGAATCCTTTCAAGCAAATCGTTTGAAATTGCGTTTTAAACAAGGGACTGAAAAACCACAACTTGCCCACACGCTAAACGGAAGTGCACTCGCTTTACCACGTATTTGCGCAGCAATTTTAGAAAACAATCAAACTCCCAATGGAATTTTTGTTCCACAGGTTTTGCGTGCCTACACAGGCTTTGATATTATTAATTAATTTATGAAAATTGTGTTTATGAAATACCTGATAGTCGGAATAATTTTTTCCACATTCTTTTACTCCTGCAAATTTGAAAAGCATGAAAAAGAGATTTCCGGTATTAATCTTTTGCGTATTCAATTAAGTATTACGGACTCATTATTGAAAAACGTAGATGTTGCTTTAGTGGAGCGCATCGTAATTGAATTGCAAAATAATTCTAAGTTGATTCAAATTAATATTAATAAAATTGGGGACACTTTAGATTTTAAAACAGCTTCTTTTCTGAATAGTTATCGTTTGTTGCTTCCGTTTTTTATGAAAGTCGCCAATGATCACAATAAAATAGCTGTCGCTATTGACTCGACGAAATTGAATCTTACTAATTTAGAGCATGATATTTTGAATAATTCGCTTGCGCAAAACCTGACGCCGGACGCTTGTCTACTGTTGGAGCAGGAGCAGGTGAAGGCCATGTACGATTATGCGGTCACTTTACGTTCTACATTAGACGAGGTCAGTAAGACGCTTGATTCATTGTCTCCACAAATAGCACTTTATATAAAAGAGCAAAATCAAAAGTTAGAACGCAAGGCGATTGAATTAGAAAAAAAATAGTTCATGAAAATGAAAATAGTGCTTTTGTGGATATTTTTATTATCCCCTTCTATTGTTTCCTATTCGCAAGAAGTTGTAATAGGTATGGTTAATTTGTCTGGCGACGAAGAACTTGCTTTACAGTATTTTCAAGCAGGTGAATATGACAAGGCTATTGTTTATTATGAAAAGCTATATAATAAGTATCCAACACACGATTATTATAATTATTATCTCAACTGTTTAATACAAACGAAGAATTATAAAAAGGCAGAAAAACTTATTAAGCGACAACGCGCACGCAGTACTGACTTATTAGTATATCATGTCGATTTGGGAAGGGTTTATTTGGCGGCGGGTGAACTGGAAAAAAAGAAAAAAGAATTTAATGTTGCCATTGACGCAATTGAGGGTGGCACCTCGGCTGTTGAGGTGTTGGCATTAGCAACCGCTTTCTTAGGAATTGGAGAAGTTGAGTTTGCCAAGCAGACCTACTTAAAAGGTCGTAAAGAATTACGTGGAATTTATTCCTTCCACATCGAGTTAGCCGATTTGTTTTGGCTCGTCAAGGATTACGAAAATATGGTGAATGAATATTTGGATCTTGTCACTGTTGAAGAATCTTTTATGCAGCAAGTTAAAAGCAATCTTCAATTTAAGATGGATGCCGAAACTGACGATAAAATCAATTCTATTGTCAAGTTAGAATTAATTAAACGTTCGCAGAAAAATTCTGAAAAAATTATTTGGTCGGAAATGTTGGTGTGGTTTTATATGCAGCAAAATAATTTCACAAACGCTTTAGTCTATGCAAAAGCAGTAGACCGAAGAAAGCAATTAGATGGTGAAGAAATAATGTTCCTTGCTGAAATGGCTCGTTATAATGGTGCTTATTCGGCCGCTAAAGACGGCTATGATTATATTATCTCATTAGGTAAAAATGGATTCAACTTTCGGAATGCCACTATAGAAAAACTAAATACAGCGTATGATGAGCTTACACATGGTGGGATTTATTCGCAAAACGATTTAATTTCATTAGAACTTGAAATGAATACTAAGCTGGACGAATTAGGTCGCGACGAACGAACGGTACCATTGCTTCGAACGCTTGCCCATTTAGAGGCATTTTATCTTTTTAAAACGAAAGCCGCAATTCAATTATTAGAAAAAACAATACTTATTTCTTTTATTTCTCCTAAAAGCCAAGCGGAATGTAAATTGGAATTAGGAGATGTTTTTTTGCTGGATGGACAAGTATGGGAAGCTTCGTTGTCCTATTCACAAGTAGAAAAAGCATTTAAGTATGAACCCATTGGTCAAGAAGCGAAATTTAGGAATGCAAAAATTGCTTTTTATGTTGGTGATTTTAAATGGTCGCAAGTGCAACTAAATGTGTTGAAAGGCGCTACTTCAAAATTAATAGCAAATGACGCCATGTATTGGTCAATAGTGATTACAGATAATTTGGCGTTAGATAGTAATCCAGAACCATTGATGTTGTTTGCACATGCAGATTTACTGGTTTTTCAAAACAAGTTTGATTCTGCGTCAATCGATTTGGATTCTATCGATAAGAAATGGCCTGGCCATGCGTTGGGAGATGACGTTTTATTCATGCGGTATACAATAGCTATGAAACAACTAAAATGGCTTACTGCAGCAACTTATTTGCAAAAGATAATTGACAATTACAGTTCAGATATTTTAGGCGACGACGCTACTTTTTTAGTAGCAGAATTGTACGATTATAAAATAATGGATAAGGAACGTTGCCTTCAGTATTACAATGATGTTTTTGTTAAACATCCAAGCAGTCTTTTCGCAGTTGATGCACGAAAAAGATACAGGCAATTGCGTGGCGATAAAATAGAATAGCACAAGTGTAATAAAACACTATTTTTTTAAACCATTTCTCCTATGATCCTCTATAATGTAACTGTAAATATCGAAGATGCTGTTCATGACGAATGGTTTACTTGGATGAAAGAAACTCACATTCCTGATGTAGTCAACACAGGATGTTTTTCTTCAGGAACAATTTTTAAAATTCTTGTCGAGGAACAAATGGGTACCAGCTATTCTATTCAATACCGTTCGCCTAATTTGGCAGCTATTGATCGCTACATGGCAAATTTTGCACCACAATTACGGCAGGACGCAATTGATAAATTCGGAGATAAGTTTACCGCATTTAGAACCTTACTGGAAGAGGTTTAAAAATTTAATTATGTCTGTAAGAGCAAAAAAACATCTTGGCCAACATTTTCTTCGCGACGAAAATATCGCACGAAAAATTGCGGAAAGTTTAAAGCGTACAGTTCCTTATTCAAAAGTTTTGGAGGTAGGCCCCGGTATGGGTATGCTTACAAAATATCTTTTGGCTAAAGCAGATTTTGAAACTTGGGTAGTTGAAATTGATCGTGAGTCTGTTACTTATTTGGAACAAAATTATCCAGAATTGAACGGGAGAATAATTTCCAAGGATTTTCTCGACTATAATTTAGCAGAGCAGTTCAAGGAACCTATTGGCATCATAGGAAATTTTCCTTATAATATTTCATCCCAAATTTTATTCAAGGCCGTAGAAAATAGAGATTTGGTACTTGAAGTTGTCGGAATGTTCCAGCGAGAAGTAGCACTACGATTAGCTGCTAAAGAAGGCAGTAAAACGTATGGTATCATTAGTGTTTTAATTCAGGCATGGTATAAAATAGAATACCTTTTTACAGTTAGCGAACATGTTTTTCGTCCGCCACCAAAAGTAAAGTCTGCTGTTATTAGGCTTACAAGAAATGCCACCCAAAATTTGGCTTGTGATGAAAAGTTGCTTGTAGAAGTTGTAAAGGCTGCTTTTAATCAACGAAGAAAAACAGTTAAAAATGCTTTACACGCATTTGAAATTATTAGTGGTAACGAAAGCCATATTTATTTTACAAAGCGCGCAGAACAACTTTCTGTAGCAGATTTTGTACAACTTACTTTGTTGGTAAGGAAACCTTAACTTTGCCTGTTGCTAAGGCAGGTGTTGTTACCGAAAATCTGTTTTAATTATTATTTAAATTCATGTCACTAAAATTTACAGATACATTTTTAGATGTTCTTCGCGACTCACTTGTGAAAGGTGAGGAGGAGCGGATACGTGAAATATTTTACCTCCTTCATCCGGCTGACGCTGCAGAAATTCTTAATGATCTGGAAGATGAAGAAGCCGTTGAAGCATACAAATACCTGTCAGACAAGGTTGCTCCTGAAGCGTTATTGTTATTGGACGACGATAAGCGTGAAAAAATTCTTGAGGGATTATCATCAAAACAAATTGCGGAGCAGCTTATTGATAATCTTGCTTCTGATGATGCCGCTGATATGTTGGCAGATCTTCCAGATGCACAACAGGATGAAATTCTTTCGCTTGTAGAAGATGCTGAGCAAGCTGGCGACATTGTTGATCTTCTTAATTATGATGAAGATAGTGCTGGTGGTTTAATGGCAACAGAATTAGTCAAAGTGCAAGTAAGTAAAAGTGTACGCGAATGTGTGCGAGAGATTAGAAAGCAAGCAGAGGAAGTAAAAAACATCTATACAATTTATGTTGTTGATGATGAGGATAAATTAGTGGGTATGCTTTCTCTAAAAAATTTATTGACTATTCCTCTTCGAACGCCTATTATTGAAGTATTTAATCCGAATATAATTAGTGTTAAAGCAAACACTCCTGCTGAAGAAGTAGCAATGTTAATGGATAAATATGATTTAGTAGTTATTCCTGTTGTTGACAGTATCAATAGATTAGTTGGAAGAATTACGTTTGATGATATGGTCGATGTGCTTCGTGAGGAAAATACGGAGGATGCGCAGAAGATGGGTGGTTTGGAAGCGTTAGAGGAATCATACATGGCAACCCCTTTTTGGCAAATGATTCGAAAACGCGTTGGTTGGCTGGTCGTACTTTTTATAGGGGAAATGCTGACTGCAACAGCAATGTCTTTTTTTGAAGATCAAATTACACGAGCTGTTATTCTGGCAATTTTTGTACCCTTGATTATTTCAAGTGGAGGAAATAGTGGATCGCAGGCAACTTCTTTAATTATCCGAGCTATGGCTTTGGGAGAAATTACAGTTAGAGACTGGTGGAAAATTGCAAGAAAAGAATTTCAAGCAGGTTTAGTACTTGGTTCTGTGTTGGGAATAATCGGATATACGCGTGTTGCTGTATGGTCAAATTTTGTGCAAGATTACGGTCCACATTGGCAAATGATCGGCATTACGCTTGGAATAACATTAACATTTGTTGTTATGTGGGGCTCCTTGTGTGGATCTTTGTTACCTCTTTTGCTCAAGCGAATGGGATTTGATCCTGCTGTTTCCTCAGCACCCTTGGTTGCAACCCTTGTTGATGTAACAGGATTGGTTATTTATTTTTCAATTTCAATTGTTTTATTAAAGGAAATGCTTATCGAAAATGCAGTACCGCATCTTATTCCTTGATACAAATCATCCTTCTTTGCTAAGCAGTCTTCGAGCTTATGGTTTCACGTGTGACGAAGATTATTTGAGTTCAAAAGAAGCTATTCAAAATAAAATTTCAATTTACGATGCGATTGTTATTCGTAGTCGATTTAAAATCGATCAACAATTTATTGAAGCAGCCACAAAGTTAAAATGCATTGCTAGGGCAGGAGCGGGAATGGAAAATATCGATGTTGTTTTTGCAGAACAGCGTGGAATTAAATGTGTGCACGCCCCTGAGGGAAATCGTGATGCTGTGGGAGAGCATGCTATTGGTATGTTATTATCCTTAATGAATAATCTGTCTAGGGCGGACAAGCAAATGCGTGAAGGGAAATGGTTGCGCGAGGTAAATCGTGGTTATGAGCTACAAGGAAAAACTGTTGGAGTAATTGGTTTTGGTAATATGGGAAGTGCTTTTGTAAAAAAGTTGAGTGGTTTTGATGTTAAAATTCTTGTTTACGATAAGTACAAAACAAATTTTGGAACAAACGCCTTTGAAGAATCTTCCTTAGCCGATTTATTTAATCACGCCGACATTCTTAGTTTACATATCCCGCTAACGGATGAAACTAATTATATGGTAAATGATAAATTTCTTTCAAATTTTAAAAAACCAATTTGGTTGATTAATACTTCTCGAGGGAAAATTATTGAAACTTCTGCATTGGTAAAAAATATGGAATGTGGAAAAGTTAGAGGGGCTTGCCTAGATGTGTTGGAATTTGAAAGTAGCTCTTTTGAAAAAATGGATTCAGGGAAAATGTCAGAAACAGTACATTATTTAATTAATTCTGATAATGTAATCCAAAGTCCACACATTGCTGGATGGACTTTTGAGAGTCATGAAAAGATTGCTTTAACATTGGTCCAAAAAATAAAAGACACTCTTATCGATTAGCAGATTGTCTATTGATTTTTCATTACAAGTTGGACTGTGTATCGACTCTTTACTTCAAGAAAAATTTGTTTGTTGTTTGTAACACGGTCTATCGTAGCTTGGTCGTAATAGCGTATCGTTACTAATTCAACATTTTCATTGTATAATACGCGGTAATTATTTCTTAAGTGTTCCAATAATATCGGAATTTTTTTGTGATCGTTGTCCACACTCACCGAAAAACTAATGGCAGAGTTCAGCATGACATTCATTTTCACACGTTGTGCTGCGAATAATTCAAAAATATCACCCAAATTTTCTTCAACGATAAAAGAAAAATCTTTCGGCGAAATAGAAAGTAAAACTTGGTTGACTTTAAAAATAAAACAAGGAATGGGTAAACTCACTTGCTGGTCGTGAATTTTTGTCCCATCTTTTTTTGAATCAAGAAAAGAACGGACGTATAGAGGAATGTTTTTATTCTGTAAAGGTTTAATTGTTTTCGGATGAATTACAGTCGCGCCGTAATAGGTCAATTCAATTGCGTCCTGGTAGGTTAATTGAGAAATTAATTTTGTTTCATTGAACCATTTTGGATCAGCATTCAATACGCCTGGAACATCTTTCCAAATCGTTACACTTTCGGCGTTCATACACCAAGCAAGAATCGCCGCTGTAAAGTCAGATCCTTCGCGACCAAGTGTAGTAGTGAAGTTTTCGGATGTCACTCCGATGAAACCCTGTGTGATGATAATTTGCTCTTGTTGTGATTCAAATACAGGAAGCAATTCTTCTTTAATTAACTCTTCTGTGAGCTTCCAATCAACTTTTCCTTCTCGAAAAGTATTGTCCGTTTTTATAAAATCGCGAACGTCCCACCATTTATTTTTGATGTTCTCTGAATTTAAATAAATACTTAGAATTTTGGTAGAAAGTAATTCTCCAACTGAGACAATCTGGTCATAAGAGCAATCATACGAATGTGTCGCACTTTCTTCCAATATCCATTCGAGTTCCACAAACGTATTGTGAATGTCAGTATAAACCGTATGATTTTTATCGGCAAATAATTCATTCAAAATATCAAAATGAAACTTGCGAACTTCTTCAAGAATTGCGGTAGGGCTTTCTTTTTTGTCCTCGGGACTTTTTTCGGAGAAATAAAACGCATTTGTCAATCGCTCTAATGCGTTCGTTGTTTTTCCCATTGCTGAAATCACAACAATTAGTTTTTCGTCAGGAAAGTTTTTTAGAATTGCCGCAAGGTTTTTTACAGCATCTGCATCTTTGACGGATGCCCCTCCAAATTTGAAGACTTTCATAGGTCACAAAAGTACATATTACTGATTGAAATGAGGAAATGTTTTAATGTATCCAATTATAAATTAACTTTCAAAGTAGCTAGTTCTTTTTCCGTCAATCTATAATTCAACCAATCTTTCAGAATTTCGGGCTGGTATTTCTCGTAAAATTTAATCGCAGGTTCATTCCAATCCAGCACCTGCCATTCCATTCTTTTTGCACTCATTTCATTGGCTACTTTTATTACTTCTTCAAAAAGTAATTTCCCTATTCCAATTCGACGTTCAGAAAGTGTTACGACAATATCTTCCAGAAAAACACAAGGTCCTTTCCAAGTAGAATATTTGATATAATAAAGGGCAATACCGACCATTGTATTTTCTCGCTCTGCAATTAAACATTTAAAAAGCGGATTTTCTCCGAAACCATCACGGTTTAAAATCTCAACTGTCACTATTACTTCTTTTGGGGCGCGTTCGTAATCGGCGAGCTCTTGAATGAGTGCGAGCACACCTGTCATGTCCGCTTTTTCAGCATTGCGAATTTTTATTTCCGGCATATTAATTTTTGATAAAATCTGTGAATCAATCGGTGCTATACGAAGTTACGTATAAAGAGAGTAAAATACTATATCAAACAATCCATGAAATTTCACATCTTTGTATCCTATAAATCTATATCCTAAGATGAGCAGAGTTAAAACACTTGGTCAGTTCATAATTGAGAAACAATCTGATTTCCCATATGCAAAAGGAGAACTTTCTCGTTTGTTACGTGATATCGGTATTGCAGCTAAAATTGTAAATAGGGAAGTAAACAAAGCTGGTTTAGCAGATATTTTAGGTGATGCCAGTGAAAATGGGGAAACCAATGTGCAAGGCGAAGTGCAGAAAAAACTTGATGTTTTTGCAAACGAACAGTTTATTGCTGCCTTAAGTGTAGGTGGTGAGGTTTGTGCAATCGCATCTGAGGAAAATGAAGAGATGATAATTGTTGATACTGCTCAATCAAAGAATGCAAAATATGTGGTTGCAATAGATCCCTTAGATGGTTCTTCTAATATTGATGTAAATGTTTCTGTTGGTACAATTTTTTCAATCTATCGTCGACTTACACTTTCTGGTCCAGGTAAATTAGAAGATTTTATGCAACGCGGAACGGAACAAGTAGCTGCTGGATATATTATCTACGGATCATCAACGATGTTAGTTTATACAACAGGGAAAGGAGTAAATGGTTTTACACTTGACCCATCTATTGGAGAATTTTGTTTGTCGCATCCCAATATGAAAACACCTGAAAGCGCAAAAACATACTCTATCAATGAAGGAAATTATGTTCACTTTCCAGACGGTGTGAAAAAATACATTAAATATTGTCAGGAGGATGACGTTTCAACAAAGCGTCCCTACTCTTCGCGTTATATTGGTTCTGCTGTTGCAGATGTTCACCGTAATTTAATTACAGGAGGAATTTATATTTATCCTACTACTGCTGCATCTGAAAATGGCAAATTACGATTGTTATATGAGTGTAATCCTATGGCTTTTATAATTGAGCAGGCGGGCGGGATGGCAACCAACGGGAGTGGTAGAATTATGGAACTCGACATAAATACATTGCATCAAAGAACTTCTTTTTTTGCCGGTTCGGCTGATATGGTAAATAAAGCAGGGGAATTTATGGCGAAGTATTCTGCAGCGAAAGCAAAATAATTTCTTTTTAGTTAGATTTATTAAAACATTTTTTATTGAATAAATCAGGTCTGCTTCGTCTTAATATTTTACGCATCGCCACAATTTAAATTATAAAATGGAAAAAAAGATCAAAGCACTCCAGGATAAAATCGCCGAAGCACAACTCGGTGGCGGACAAAAACGAATTGACGCGCAGCATGCAAAAGGAAAATTAACAGCCCGTGAGCGATTGCATTTTCTGCTTGATGAAAATAGTTTTGAAGAGATTGGAATGATGGTTACCCATCGGTCGAATGATTTTGGTATGCAAGATGAAAAATATCTTGGTGATGGAGTTGTTACCGGCTACGGCAAAATTAACGGACGTTTAGTTTACGTTTATTCTCAGGACTTCACGGTTTTCGGCGGATCCCTTTCCGAAACTCATGCTGAAAAAATTTGTAGGATCATGGATCTTGCAATGAAAAACGGCGCACCTGTTATTGGCTTAAACGATTCGGGCGGTGCAAGAATTCAAGAAGGTGTTGTTTCGCTCGGTGGCTACGCCGATATTTTTTATAAAAATACATTAGCATCAGGCGTTGTCCCTCAAATTTCTGCTGTCATGGGACCTTGTGCTGGTGGAGCAGTTTATTCTCCTGCCATCACTGATTTTATTTTAATGGTTGAGCATACTTCTTATATGTTTGTCACGGGTCCTAATGTGGTGAAAACAGTTACGCATGAAGAAGTTACTTCTGAAGAATTAGGTGGAGCCGTTACGCACGCAACAAAATCAGGTGTAACGCATTTTGCATCTGCAAATGAAATAGAGTGTTTGCAAACCATTCGTGCCATGTTGAGCTATATGCCGCAGAATTGTGAAGAAGAAGCTCCACTAATGAAGTATGAATCTGTAGATGAAAAACGCCCCCAACTCAATACTATAATTCCTGAGAATCCTAATCAGCCTTATGATATTCGTGAAGTTATTCTGAATGTTATTGATAACGATTCGTTTTTGGAAGTACATAAGTTGTTTGCAGAAAATATTGTCGTTGGGTTTGCTCGCATAGCTGGACGAAGCATTGGTATTATTGCCAATCAACCTGCAGTACTCGCCGGTGTGTTGGATATTGACGCATCTACTAAGTCCGCACGTTTTGTTAGATTCTGTGATGCATTTAATATTCCGCTTTTGGTGTTCGAAGACGTGCCCGGCTTTCTTCCTGGTACAGATCAGGAGTGGAATGGGATTATTACTAATGGTGCAAAATTGCTTTATGCTTTTTGTGAAGCAACTGTTCCCCGCGTTACGGTAATTACACGTAAGGCATATGGTGGTGCATACGATGTGATGAATTCAAAACACATTGGCGCTGATATGAATTATGCTTGGCCTACCGCCGAAATTGCTGTCATGGGACCTAAAGGAGCGGCTGAAATTATTTTCAAAAATGAAATTGCAAAATCAAAAAATCCTGTTGATAAATTGAAAGAAAAGGAAGCGGAGTACCAAGAAACTTTTGCAAATCCTTATCGTGCTGCTGAACGAGGTTTTGTAGATGAGGTTATTGCACCTGAGGACACTCGTTCTAAGTTAATAGCAGCTTTCGAAATGTTAAAAAATAAAGCGGATAAATTGCCACGAAAAAAACACGGGAATATTCCACTTTAAGCTTATTAATTTTTAAATGTTACTATTGAACAGTAACTTTTATTTCTTTTTTTGAAATCCTTCCGTCTGCATCATTCACATTGAAAACCCAACGCTCTGTTCCTGCTTGGTTTCTGCAGGTAATCGTGATGTTTCGTTCCGCATGTTTTCGCTCGCTGCTGTTCATATACGTATGAAAAATGCGGTTTGGACTGTTTGTGCCGTCAAAGGCAACTTCAGTATAAATTAAATTTAAATCGTCAGTTTCTTTATTCGCAATCAATCCAACTGTAAAGCTTCCGCCGATTCCTAAAGTTAAATTTGCATAGGTATAATTGGCCCCTGTTTTAAATTGTAAGTCTGGTGGCGTGTTGTCCTTTTTACATGACGCAATTAGAAAAATCAAACTTAATAATAGGGTAATCCGCATGCTTCAAAATTACATTAAATTGGAATTAAAATTTGGTTATTAGAAAAGAATATAGATCGGTTCAAATAAATTATTTTCTATTTGTTCAATTTCTTACCTTTGAAGTCTCATGACTATCCGCGAGATTATAGGGTTGTATGAGAAAAATTCGCCCCAAGCGAATGAACTAATACAGAACTTGGGCGGAATCACAAAAGCCCGAATTCAGGTCCGGGGTCTGGCAGGTTCCGCAGGGGCTTTTATTGCCGCTTCGGCGCTAAAACAAACTTTTCAGTCGCATTTATTTATTCTTCCCGATCAGGAGTCAGCCGCATATTTCTTAAATGATTTAGAGGGCTTATTAGAAAACAATAACGAAGGTGAAGAAGCAAAAAGCGTTTTGCCTTTATTTTTCTTTCCCGCATCTTATCGAAAACCTTACCATGTTGAAGAAACTGATAATGCAAATGTACTTTTGCGTGCTGAGGTTTTAGATAGAATTAGAAGGGAGAAACGTGTTGCGGTGGTAACCTATCCTGGAGCACTTGCCGAAAAAGTTGTTACGCGTCAGCTCCTTGAAAAAAATACGCTTCAATTGAAGCGTGGCGAAAAAATTACCATAGCTTTTATTACCGATTTGCTTGCTGAATATGGTTTTGACCGTGTTGATTATGTTTATGAAGCGGGGCAATATGCAATTCGTGGTGGCATTGCCGATGTTTTTTCTTTTGCAAATGAATTTCCGTATCGTATTGAATTTTTTGGTGATGAAGTGGAATCCATCCGAACCTTTGATACATTGACACAATTGTCAATTAAAAATTTAGACCGATTGACAATTATTCCTAATGTGCAAGGGAAATTGTTAATTGAAAATAGAGAATCTTTCTTCGATTATTTCTCTACTGCAGCGCGGGGAGAGCTTGACGCTTCCAATACCATTTGGATTTCAAGTATAGACGACACCGCAGGCTTGATTGAAAAGGAATACGAATTTGCGCAGAAAGTTTTTGTTGAAGAAACAGAAAATTCACCTGTTCGACACCTTACTCCAGCCGAGCAATATATTGATGGTGCTATTTTTCGAAATGAAATTCTTAGTTTTGGAATAATTGAATTTGGCAATCGTTTTATTTTGAACGATGCAATTAAAATCACTTTCTCCATTTCACCTCAGCCGTCTTTTCAGAAAAATTTTGATCTGATAACGCAAGCAATTGCTAAAAGTAGCTCCCAAGGTTATAAAAATATTATTTTTATTGATAGCGCTAAGCAAGCTGAAAGGTTGCATAAAATTTTTCAGGATGTAGGAAGAAAACTGGAGTATTCACCTCTTGTGCATTCCTGCCATGAAGGCTTTATTGATCATGATTTAAAGATTGCCTGTTTTACGGACCATCAAGTTTTTGAACGTTACCATCGTTTTCGTTTACGAGATGGTTTTCAAAGAAAAAAAGAAGCACTCACATTGAAAGAATTGCGTGGATTAAATCCAGGTGATTACGTTGTTCACATAGATCATGGTGTGGGAAGATTTGCTGGTTTGGAAAAAATTGAAGCAGGAGGAAAGTTCCAGGAAGCAGTGCGTTTAGTATATCGGGATAACGACATACTGTATGTTAGCATTCATTCCTTGCATCGTATTTCTAAATTTGCAGGAAAAGACGGTTCTGTTCCCCGAATTGATAAAATCGGTTCTGCAGCATGGCAAAATATAAAACAGAAAACCAAAACACGCGTAAAGGAAATTGCTTTTGATTTGATAAAACTTTATGCTACTCGAAAAGCACAGCAAGGATTTCAATTTGCTCCTGACAACTATTTGCAGAATGAATTGGAAGCATCTTTTATTTACGAAGACACTCCCGATCAATTAAAAGCAACCAACGACGTAAAGCGCGATATGGAAAGCGCTCATCCCATGGATCGACTGGTTTGTGGAGATGTAGGTTTTGGAAAAACAGAAGTGGCCATTCGTGCTTCTTTTAAGGCGGTGTGTGATTCCAAACAGGTTGCTGTTTTAGTGCCAACTACTATTTTAGCTATTCAACATTTTAAAACATTTTCAGAACGACTAAAAGATTTTCCTGTAAAAATAGATTACATCAATCGGTTTCGATCTGCTAAAGAAAAAAAAGAAATCCTTGAAAAACTCTCGAAAGGGCAAATTGATATTTTAATTGGAACCCATGGTATTGTTGGGAAAGAGGTGAAGTTTAAAGACCTTGGTTTATTGGTAATCGATGAAGAACAGAAATTCGGTGTTGGTGTAAAGGACAAGCTAAAATTACTAAAGGAAAATGTAGATACGCTCACATTAACGGCTACACCAATACCTAGAACATTGCAGTTTTCACTTATGAGTGCACGCGATTTGAGTATCATGAATACTGCTCCCCCAAATCGTTTTCCTGTTCAAACAGAATTACATACCATGGGAGAGGAGTTAATTCGTGATGCGGTGATTTTTGAAATTCAAAGAGGAGGTCAGGTTTTTTATGTTCATAATAGAGTTGCTAATATTCTGGAAGTGGCAGGAATGATTCAGCGTTTATGCCCTCAAGCAAGGGTGGGTGTAGGGCACGGACAAATGGATGCTCACAAATTAGAAAATGTGATGGTGGATTTTATCGAAGGAAATATTGATGTTTTAGTCTCCACGACAATTATTGAATCGGGATTAGATATTAGTAATGCGAATACAATTATTATCAATGATGCGCACCTTTTTGGTTTAAGTGATTTGCATCAAATGCGAGGTAGAGTAGGGCGTTCCAATAAAAAGGCATTTTGTTATCTGCTAACCCATCCTATGTATTTACTTACCTCCGAAGCACAGCGAAGGTTGAAAGCAATCGAAGAATTTTCGGATTTAGGAAGTGGCTTACATATTGCATTAAAAGATTTGGATATTCGAGGCGCAGGAAATTTATTGGGAGGAGAACAAAGCGGATTTATTTCCGACATTGGATATGATATGTATCAAAAAATTCTTGATGAGGCAATTCGTGAGTTGAAGGAATCAGAGTTTAAGGAATTGTTTAAAGAAGAGGAACAACTTCGTGAATTAAGAAAAGATGATAAGTCTGCAAAACACATAGGTGTTTATGTGCGAGATACACAAATTGATACAGATTTAGAAATATTAATTCCAGAAGAATACATTGAAAACATAACAGAACGCCTTGCGCTTTACCGCCAACTCGATGATACAGAAACGGAGGACGATTTGGGTAGATTTGAAGTAGGTTTGCGTGATCGATTCGGACCAATTCCTACACAAGTAATCGAGCTCATTGATACCATTCGACTTCGTTGGTTAGGTATGGACATAGGTTTAGAACGAGTTGTGTTAAAAAACGGAAAGATGGTGGGGTATTTTATTCAAAATAAAAATTCTGCTTATTATCAGTCCGAGCCATTCACAAAAGTTTTGAAATACATTCAGGCTAATCCAGGTGCCTCTAAAATGAAGGAGGCAAATAATAAATTGACATTGACATTCGAAAAAGTAACATCCGTGAAAGAGGCGATTGGCAAATTAACACCTGTTGCTTCGTGCTAATTTTTCCTTTTTTTAATTACAAACCTCTTGCCATTTTTTTGTAGTAAAATAAAAATGTTATTATAAATACAATCGAAAAACCACAGTCAATTTTAGCCGAAAGACCAAAATCATCAACCAGTAGCTGAATAATTAT
>Ga0214919_10005045_pt1 | contig 18966 bp, 15 predicted proteins | sample LL1503_MetaG_FD_177994 | JGI IMG/M metagenome (GOLD analysis project Ga0214919, IMG submission 177994) | Freshwater microbial communities from Lake Lanier, Atlanta, Georgia, United States - LL-1503 | ecosystem: Environmental > Aquatic > Freshwater > Lake | place: USA: Georgia | collected...
GATCTTTTAAACATGCTAAATGAAAACCATTAAAACCATCATTATTCATACTATTAATTATTTCTGGATATTCTGTTAATAAATAATTTACTATATCTAAATGTCCATTTTTACATGCTAAATGAAAACCATTAAAACCATCATTATTCATACTATTAATTATTTCTGGATATTCTGTTAATAAATAATTTACTATATCTAAATGTCCATTTTTACATGCTAAATGAAAACCATTAATACCATCATTATTTACACTATCTATTATTTCAGGAAATATTATTAATAATCTTTTAACTATATTTAAATTACCTATAGAACATACTATGTGAAATCCATTAAAACCATTATTATTTACACTATTTATTATATTTGGAAATTCATTTAATAAATAATTTACTATATTTAAATTACCTACAGAACATACTATGTGAAATCCATTAAAACCATTATTATTTACACTATTTATTATATTTGGAAATTCATTTAATAAATAATTTACTATATTTAAATGTCCATTTAAACATGCTAATTGAAAACCATTAAAACCATCTTTATTTACACTATACATTATTTTAGGAAATTTAATAAATTTTATTACTACATCTAAATTATTATTGAAACATGCTGATGTAAAATAAATATCAATATAGGATAATTTGTTATATACATTATTTGGTTGATTATCTAAATTAGATAACTCTGACATTTATTGTTATTATATGTTATGTAATAATAATATGGTATAAATTAAATAATATTATCAATATAATATATTTAATTTTCATTTTTTTTTCAAATATTCTAGGATACTTTATAAATAATTTATATCAATCAACATACAATATATAACATATAGAAACAATATATTATATATTTTTTTTTAATAATTCATAATATTCGTCATCATTTCTTTGATAAAAATATTCTTCAATATCTTTTATAAAATCTTTTGACATCTCTTCTGTTGGTTGTAAAACACCGTTTATGTCATATTCAATATGTATATTCGGATCATAATTATATTTAAATAATATATATTTTCTTTCAATATATTTTCTATTTGCTTTGGATCCATGAAAATAATGTCTAATTGTGGTAGGAACATAACCAACCTTTATATCATAATTTAATTCTTTTATATAATCTTTTATATTATTATGATATTTTTCTAAATGTTTATTGCTATATGCAACATTATTAAATATTCCTTGAGTTAGTACATAATCTCCAGAACCCAATATACCTTTATCATAAATAAAATTAATCTTATCATAAAATGATCGATTACATGCCCATGCATAACCCGGATGCCAATAATTTATATCTTTATTATTAGTAAAAGTTTCACCATGACAATATTTATATCCAAAACTTTCCCATATATTCATAGGAATATTATTTTCATCTAAATCAAAACAGGTAGAAAATAGTTGAATTATATCAAAATGTGTTAATAGTTTTAATGTATCATTCACCCAATTTAAATTATTAAATTCAAGATCTCCATCTATCCAAGCAACAGCTTTCCAATTTTCCGGTAGAAGTTTTTTAATTCCAAGATTAATCATATTTTCTTTATGCCACAAAACGTGTTTTGTTTTTAGTTGTAAGTGATTAGGATTATTACTTTTTGTAACAGTAAATTCTTGACCTTCGTATATCATTTCAACTACATATAATTTAATATTATCAAATTGATTCATATGTTCTATAAATTGAATCATTAATTTTGTTCTTCTTTTAAATTCACAATAATTAGATATATATGTAATAACATGCAATTCATCAGAAATTTTCTCATCAGATTTTAATAATTTATTTAATATATTTTTGTTATTAGGTAATTTTATTCCTTCTTTAATAACTTCAAAAATAATATTTTCACTATCTAAAATAACCATATATATTTATATTCTATAAAATAAATTATATAAAATATATTATTTTATAATCCATTATATTTATTTATAATATAAATAAATATAATGGATTATAAAATAAATAAAATTATTTATATTATAAATATTTGTCTTTTCCGATTTTTTAATTATATGCTACTTTCTGGAGAAAATCTTTCAATATGTAACCATCTGGGTGATAATTAATTTTATCTTTTTTCAAAGCATCGCACTCATCCATAAAACACACAGGCATCTTGTGCATATCTTCTTTCTTACTGTAAATGTAGTTGAAAATGTCTTCAATAATATGTTCTTTGTTATTTTTGACAATCTCTGTTGTATGATTGACAATAATACCATAATGCATATTGGGGTTTTTTTCCAAAAACCTTATGATATTATTAATCTGGCCAAACGTAAGACGTCCACTTTCAAGTGTAATAATAAAAATTATCTTTACATTATGTAATACATCTTTTAATTTATCACGACATGGAGTATCACAAACTGAACAATCGTTGTATTGAATATATTGTCGTTTTGATGTAATTAGTGATGTAGAATATTCACTATTACATATTTTTTCTCCAATAAGAGCATTAACCATTGCACTTGTTCCAACTCCCGAAGATCCGTGAAAAATAACAAGCTTTTCTTCTTCAAACATGCAATTGGACATATCTGTAAAGAATATCCAATTGAGTTATATCAAGATGAAATTGTTGTTTTTCTTGAGCCAAAATGGCTACGGTAATAATCTTTTAGTATAAGAAATTCTAATATATTACTATTTTCAATTTTTTTATAATATAAATAAAATTATTTATATTATACTTGCTATCAATTGTAATTGTAGAAAGTATCAATTGTATTTGACACTTTCTACAAATTTTTTCATTAAATCCCCATTGGGGTGAATATCAATTAGACCATCATCTAACTCATCACAATAATCCATAATAAATAATGACATTTTGTCTGTCATATTTTCTTTTTTATCATCATAGAGAATGTTATAAAGTATATTATATAATTTTTTTTCATTATTTTTTAAATTTTTGCTTGCCTTGTTGACAACAATACCATAATGCATATTAGGATTTTTTTTTACAAATTTTTTCATTTCATTGATTTCATACTCAGAAATCCTTTCAAGAGAAACATTAAATGTAATAACAAAAATAATTTTAATTCCTTTAATAACTTCTAATTTGTCATTAAATGGTGTATCACAAACAAGTAGTTGCCCATAAAACATATATTGGCGTATTTCTGTTACAGATCGTCCAATATTAAAACCACTTTTACATTCTGCTCTATTAATGAAAGTATTAACTACTGCACTTGTTCCCATTCCAGAAGTAAAACTATGAAAACAAACAAGCTTGTTAATTACATGTTTGGTTTCTTTTTTGAACATATTTGCAAAGAAATTATATAAAAAAGCAAAATAGTTCATAATTAACGGGTTATGTCAATCTTCTTGAGTTGTTTTTCTTGAGCCAAAATGGCTACGGTAATAATGTTCTACTATAAGAAATATTAATATATTAATATTTTCAATTTTTTTTATTATATGTAAAAATTGAAAAAAATATAATTTACTTTAAAAGATATTAATATATTAGTATATTAAATTATGAATACTAATACAAGTTTAAATTTGGTTATTGATGATGAAAATACCAATAAAGAATATCTTTTAAATAAATATAATAGTAATGATAATCCATATATTAATGACGATAATGTAGGATTTGATTTATATCAACCGGAAGATGTAATTATTAAAGCAAAAGAAAGTAAATTAATAGATTTAGACATTAGAGGAGAAGTTGTTGATGAAAATAATAATAATTATGGATATATGTTATTACCAAGAAGTTCATTATGTTTAAAAAAACAAATTATACTTGGCAATTCAGTAGGTATAATAGATCCAAATTATAGAGGTATAATCAAAGCTGCAGTATATAATTTATCAGAAGAAGATCAAATATTAGAAAAAGGAAATAGATATTTTCAATTAGTATTTGTTTCATTTTTTAAACCAAAAATAAAAATTACAGAAAAATTATCAGAAACATCAAGAGGAGATGGTAGTTTTGGTTCTACAGGTAATTAATGTTAATTAATATATTTTATTTTATATATATATAATATTTATTATTAAATGTTTAATAATAAATATTTTTTAGGAGTAGTATAATTGGCGGGAAATTTTTACTTGAAATAAAAAAAGAGAATTAATGATATCATTAAATTGAGAGAATCCTTGTTTGTATCCATTATCAATCATCTTTTTTTTAATATTTGTATCTAAAGAAAAGTTTAGAAAGTGAGTATTATATATATCATCATTTAGTATAATTTTAAAGATATTATTAGTATTATTATTATTATCTTTATTGATAATAATTTTTAGTAAATTTATTATAAAATTAAAATAGTTAAATAATTTTTTTGCGTTAGTGAAGAATAAATTAGAATTAAGTAAATTTTCTAATTCTTGTATATTTAGTGGATTAGATTTTACATAAATACCTATTGTTTTGTGTATATTTTCTTCTTTAATAAATTTTAATGGAAAATTATCTAATATACCGCCATCTATATATGTATTATTATCTATATTGCATAAAGGAAATAGAATAGGTATGGCGGTAGTCATATATAGTGCATCAACTAATTTAATATTTGGTGTATTAATATAATTTAAACAGATAGTAGAATTATTTTTAATATTATAGGTAAATAGGTTAAGTTCTTTATTATTTTTATTAAATAATTCTAATAATGTTATATTTTCATCAAAACTTTTGTAAGAAATTATTTTTTTTAGTAATGTTTCATACTTATTTTTTGATATTAAACCGTTGTTGGAGAAAAAATATTTATAATCTATCATTTTATTTAATGGAAATTTTATAGTAAAATTTATTATTTCTTCAATACTCCAACCTAATATAATACATGTTATAATTATGCCTCCTATAGATGTTCCGTAAAAATATTTAATTTTATTTAGAATATTATATTGAGATAATAATTTAATCACACCTAAAAATAAAAATCCTTTATTTCCTCCACCAGAAATAACCAATGAATTAATTTCTATTATTTTAACAATATCATTCATATATTATAATTAATTATATTTAATATAAAATTTATTTATATAATAAATTTAAAATCATTAAAATTATTATACCAATTAAAAAAATAATCATAACTTCTTTAATTTGAGGATTAAATGACATAATATTTTCCTTAGCAACAATACCCATTATCTCATTTCTACACTTTTTACATCCCTGTATGTGATTTAAAAAATTTATACATTCATTACTCATTAAATCATTATTATATTCTTCTTTTATTTGATTAGGTCTATTTTGTTCTTGAATTTTTGTTTTATATGTAAATTCATTATCTTGCCAAGCATCTTGAATTGAACAATACATTAATTATATATATATATATAAATACAATAAAATTAAAATATAAAAAAAAATTAAGTTTAAAGTAAAAAATTACTTTTGTATTAAATATTATAATCATGGAGAAAAATAAAGAAAATTCAACCACAGATTTATTATTTGAATTATTAGCCGATCCATCAAAATTAAATGAAAATATACAATGTGCTAAAATTACTGGATTAGAATCTAATGAACAAGAACAATCACTACTTATTGAAAATGACTCTATAAAAGAAAAACACCATATGAATAAAATAAAAAATAATGATGATAATGATATCCTAAGTATGAACTATAGCGAAAATAGCAATAAATCACACAAATCAAACAAATCAAACAAATCAAACAAATCAAATATTTCAAACATTTCAAATATTTCATCTGCTAAATCTAATAAATCAACAAAAAAAAAAATTAATAATTTTAACTCAGATATTTCAAATTTTTCAGAAATACCTAATAATCATGATATTGATGAAACAATGTCATTTAATAATAAAAAAATTGACAAAGATAATAAAATTAATAAAGAAAATGATAAACATGATAAACATGATAAACCTGATAAACATGATAAACCTGATAAACCTAATAAACCTAATATTGGAGAAGAAAAAGAAAGAAAATTCAGAAAAATGGAATGTTTAGCAAAATTAATACATATAAAGAATAGTGGTGTTGAATTAACAAAACATTATAATTTTGAATCTAATTTAGAAGAAATGGAAGCAGAATTAAAATATCATACTGAAATTCAAACAAAAAAAAATACTGTCCAATTAGCTAAAAGTTTTATGTGTAATGCTATTACTGGATTAGAATTCTTAAATGATAAATATGATCCATTCGGATTTAAATTAAATGGATGGTCTTCTCAAATTAAAGAAAATAAAGATGATTTTGATGAAGTATTTGGTGATCTTATTGAAAAATATAAAGGTAATAGTAAAAAATTAGAACCTGAAGTAAAATTATTAATAATGTTAGTAATGAGTGCAGGATCATTTCATTTAACTCAAAATATATCATCAAATATTCCTGGTTTAGACGAGATAATAAGAAAGAATCCATCATTGGTAACAAAATTACAAAGTAATTTAAATAAATCTATAAGTGGGCCATCAGAATTAGATAAAAAAAAAGAATTATATGAAAATGTAAAAAAAATTCATGAAGAAAAAGTAAAAAAAAAAGTAAAAAATAATAGTGTTAAAAAATTATTAACAAGTATTAAAAACTCTATTCCTGAATCAGCAACTGATAATAATAGTATAACTATTGGCGATGTTGTCGATTCTGATATTAAAATTAGCAAAAATATTAAAACTAAAAATAATAAATAAAATAATAAATTATTTTTTAGATTTTGACAAGATCTTCAAAATCTTTTTCATAATATTATATAAATATTAATATAAAGTTAAATTAATTAATATTATATATGATATGTGAAATCTTAAATAGTGAAAATAATTCAACAATTAAAATATTAAAAAAAAGAGGTAGAAAGCCTAAAATATTAACACAAATTGAAAATGACCCTGATTTAAATAGTGAAAATGTTATTGTTCCTGAAAAAATTCATAAAAAACGTGGTAGAAAATCAACTTTAAAGTTAATAAATATAAATTCTGATGTAAATTATGATACAATATGTAATTTAGTAGCACATTTACCTTTACAAAATAATGATATATCCAAGATTATAGACAATGAGAACAGTATATTAAATGACGAGATTATAGAAAATAAGAAGAATATAGAATATTCAGTTATTTTAGGAGATGTTGAACAGGAAAACAATGTAGTTAATAACAAGAATAACTATGAAATAATTATTGAAGAATTAAACAATGAGATTAAAAGACTAAAAAATGGTATTATTGAAATGAGAATTAATTATATTAAAAATATTCATGAATCCAAAGTTAATTTTTATAACAAAACATTAAATAAGTGGGAAGAAAAAACTAATATCGCGTGTTGGTGGTGTTGTAATTCTTTTACAACATTTCCTTTAGGAATTCCTGAATACATTATTATTAATAAATCTATTTTTTATTTATTTGGATGTTTTTGTTCTTTTAATTGTATGTTATCATATAATATAGATATTAATGATAGTAAAATATGGGAAAGACAAGCTAATATTTATCAATTAAAAAATAAAATAGATCCTGATAATAAATTAACTATATATCCAGCTCCCCCAAGACAAGTTTTAGATATGTTTGGAGGTAATTTATCTATAGAAGAATACAGAAAAACTTTTTTTTATCTTAACAAGGAATATAGATATAAATTACCGACGATGATTTCATTAGTTGGAGTGATAGAGGAAATTAATAAAGATATATGTACAAAAACATCATTAAAAGCAAAAGATAATTATGTAATAAAAAGAAAAACTCCATTACAGAAGCAGTTAAATACATTAACTCAGTTAATAAAATAATATTATTTATATAAAATATATTTTTTATATAAATAGTATAATGTCTGTTGTAAAATACAATATTACAAAAATAAATGTAGATAGTAGATATAGAAATGTAGATCCACAGAATATTATTAAAAATATTTATTATGGAGAAAGTATATCTTTTATAAATAATTCTCCTATTGTTATTATTAATTTTAGTAATAACAATAGTATATTACCAAATGATACAATAACTTTATCAGGTATAAATACTATAATTACAACATTAAAATCTAATTCTATATCTTTAATAAAAAATTCTAATTTATTAAATGTATTACATCCATTGCATAATTTTAAAAATAATTATATTATTAAAATTCATATTAGATCGTTAAATCAGTATATTGGTAATATTCCAATAAGTTTAATTAATAATACTGAATTATCTATTAATGTTATAGACAATAATAATTATACTATTTTGTTGCCGATAATTTCTGATTTTGACATTAAATATAATCAAGAAGTTGATATTGAATTATTTACATTATGTGGAATTCACATTAAATATATAAACGCAAGTTATCCTATTACTTGTGATATTTTACAAGGATATCAAACAGTTTCAGGTTCTAATAATAATTCATTATCTATAACTCTACCATTTTCTGCGACTAATTCTGATATTTTATCATTTCAGATAATTATAGGTTTAATAAGTAGTTCGATAAATGGTTTTCCTAATTCTGATTATTTTATTTATTATCTTAATAGGACATATACTAATGTTGAAAAAATAAAATTAGTAAGTATGGAGTTGCCGTCAATAATACCAAATATAACAAATATAAATAATTCAATATATTTTCAAATTTTAGATGATGGAGATTATATATATAATATTAAATTAGATCCTGGTAAATATGATTATCAGAAATTAGAAAATTTGTTAATAGAAAAAATAAATAATACTAAAAGAAGTTCATTAAATATTAATTGTATTGCAAATATTCAAATTAATAATATTCCTAATATATTTTCTATTAAAATATTAGGTTGTTATACAACTTCAATTAATAATATTACTAATACAACTAATCTATTTTATAATATTTATCATCCTCTTCATAATTTAAATATTAACGATGTAATAGAAATTTGTAATGTAAATAATTTTTCAAATATTCCTAATGATGTTATAAATAATAAATTTTCTATAATATCAATTATAGATGTTAATAATTATTTAATAGAAATACCACAATATAATCCTATTAATAATATTACCTCTAATAATAATAATATTATTACAATCACATATCCATTATTTATAAGATTATTAATGAATTATTCAGATACATTTTATAACTTATTAGGATATAAAAATGTTGGTAATTCAACATCAATAACAGATTATTATAAAATTATTACAAATAGAACATTATATAAAAATGATGTAAATTTAGATTCTATTGGAAATATAAATAGTTATATTCCAACAGTATCATTAAATCCAACACCATATATATTAATGATATCTGATATTTTTGGATCAAATAATTCAAATTACAAAGATTCAAAGAATATATTTGCAAAAATATTTTTACCATTAATTACTAATTCTATATATACAGATTTTATTCAAATAAATGAAACTCTTTATAATAATATTAATAATATTAATTATTTAGAATTTTTATTTAAAAATCCTGACGGAACCACCTTTTCATTTAATAATTGTGATTATTCTTATACATTGGAAATATATGAAACTATCTAATTATTCTTCTTTCTCTTGCTTCTCTTTCATCTCTTATTACTTTTTCTATCATTTCTAAACACTCTTCTTTAATTTTTACATTAAATAACCATCTAATTTCATTATCTAATTGTGCTTGTGTATAATCCAAAATGTTAGAAATATAATAAATAACTTGTTTAATAAAATCTTGAATTATATCTAATTCTATATCTAATATAACAAAATTTAAATTTAGTAATACAATTAAATTATTAACAAAATCTTCTATGATATTGGTAAATGTTGTTGTATCCTCTTTATAATATTTTATTATATTATAATATTTACGAACTAAATCAAATATATTTGATAGAAGATATTGATTACATGTTTTTATTATTAACTCTTTTAAGTCTTTTATATTTGATATACTTTCATTGAATGCAAAATTTTCTATCTGTAAATTATATATAATTTTTAATATACTTGTTGGTAACATAGAATCTAAAAATTTTTTTAAATTATTTATACCTAATATTATTAATAAAATATTATACATATTTTTTAAATAATTAGAATCACGATGTTTTATTATTTTTTCTATATATTTCCATTCTGTTAAATATATTTCTATTTTATCTTTAAATTGATCATTTATTAAAAAATCTGATAGTAATAATTCACTTATTATTTTTTCTATTTCATGTATATTTTTTCTATCATCTTTTAAGAAAAAAAATAAATATAATACAATATTATAATAATTAAACTTGTCTATTTTTGATATTTTTTTATCAACTACTACAAACTTAAATATTTTTTCATATTTTATTGAATCTAATTCTTTATATAATGGAATAGAATCTTGAATTATTTTTTCTATAAATTTTTTAAATAATTCATCATATTTTGGTTCATTATTTTGTGTTTCTACAATTTGTTCTGTTATATAAGAAATTGTAGCTTTATCTGTAAATTTATGATATAATAATCCTTTTTTTTTTTTTAATAATATTTCTACTACATGTTTTAAATTATGTTTTAAAGCATAAAATAATGGAGTCATACCATCAGTATCTTTTTGAGATAAATTTATTTTATCTATTAATTTATTTATTATTTCTAAATTTATATCATAATATTTAAATTTTGGATATGATACAATATCATAAGTATCATGTAAATAAATTAAATATTCATCATATAACCTATCAGAAACTTCTTTATCTTTTTTTTTTTCTTCTTCTTTTTTATATATTTCATCTACTGTTTTATCTATTATTTTTTTGTATTCTTTAATTTTTTCTAATGCTGTTTTCTTTAATTTATTTTTTTGTTTGTTTGATTCGTATTTATTTAATATTGTTTTTAATATATTAAATATTAATTTAAAATTTTTTTTATTTTCATTATCAGAATCTTGAGATTCTTCTTCATCCTCAGAATCTTGAGATTCTTCATTCTCAGAATTATTAGTTTCTTCATCCTCAGAATTTTTAGTTTCTTCAAACGCTTTACTAGCAGCTTTATTTTTTTTACGTAAAGGTGCTGTAAATTTTAAAAAAATACGTAAAGCTTTTTTTCTAAATGATTTAGCATTCTTAAACGCATTAGTTGCTTTATTATTTAATTCAATAGCTTCATCTTCTTTTTCTGCAGCATCTGCAGCTATTTTAAATTCATTAGCTTTTTTTTCTGCATCTTTTGCATCATGTAATAATCTATTCATTTTATCTTCGTATTCTTCTTCTTCGTCTTCGTCTTCTTCATCGTCTTCGTCTTCGTCTTCTTCATCATCGTCTTCTTCTTCTTCAATTATTTTTTTCATATAATTTTTTATATCAGATATATTTTTATTTTCTAGTTCAGATTCTTCTAATATGTTTAATATTATTTGTGATATGTTTAATAATTTTTTATATTTATATATATTAATGGAGTAATAAAATTTAATATAAGTTAGTCTTTTTTTAAGATTATTTTTTTTTAATTCATTTGTTATATATAAATTTAATTGCATATTTTTCAATGCTTCTTTTATTTCATCTGTAATTGTTGATCTTGATATATTTAGTTCATAACATTCATCTATTGATTTTATTGCTTTAGCAATAAATGCTTTATTATCATCAAATTTATTATTATCTAGAACATCTACTTCTTTTGTATATTTTAATACTCTTGACAAAATATTTTGTGTATCTGTTAAATGTGCTCCGCCTGCCATTATTGGTGATTTAAATAATGATTTTGGATTTAAAACATGAATAAAACAATAATCTTTTTTTTTATATTTTGGATATGTAAGAAATGGTTGGTGAGGATATTGTTTTAATGTTGGTAATATAATATCTGATTGTAATTGATCACTACGTATATCACTATATAGAGAAGAAAAGAATTCTTCAAAAAATAAATTTTTTTCTTCAACACTTGAAAACAATTCATTTTCTTTTATTAATGGTGCTAAATGTTCTTTAAAAATAGTTTTAATATTGGAATATATTAATTTTTTAAAATTATAACCATATATTTTATTTAAAATAGATACTAAAATTTGTTTGTCAAATGGTTCTTTTTTTTTTAATTTATCAAGCCAACTTTTAATCCATTTAAATTTATAATAATAAAAATAATCTTTATAAAAATATTTTGAAATATCTTGTTCTTCTATTTCATAATATTTATTTTTTTCGTCAATAATAGAAATAACTATTTGTTTATTATTATCTATCAAAGACATATATATATTATATTCATTATTTATATTTTCATAGTCATCTTCATTAATTTTTTTATGAATAGGATCTATTGTAGGTTTATAAAATTCTATATTACGATCATTAATAATAATTTTTATATATATATATGGTAATAATTTATATATTTTATTATTAAGTATATTATTAAAAATTATTATATTATTAATTTTCATAGTAAATATATAGATAATTTTATTAAAATCTTTTAATATAGTTTTAAGTATATTATTAAAATATTTAACATTAATTAGATTATATATCATTATTTTAATAGTAAATACTAATACTTCAAAATTATTATTATATTCATCTATATTATTTATACAATATTTATAAGCATTATATATATTTAACAAAAGATAATAACATTTTTCATTCTCATCATTCGGATCATAATTGTTATTATATTTTAAATAATAGATATCATTTATATATTGTTCAATATTCGGTAATAATAATTTTATTTGATTGAAAAATTCATGTATTAGATTATCACTATTTATTTTATAATTTACATAATCATAAATATTAGTATATAATATATTATTTTCTATTTTAGAAAAAATATTAGTTGTAAAATCAATTTTAGAAAAAATAATAGAATAATATTCTAAATATTTATTATATAATATTATAAATTGTTTATAAAAAATATTTAATAATTGAGTTTTATTTATTTTTAATGATTCAATAATAATAATAATATTTTTAATAATTTTGTCATATTCATTTTCAAATACTATATTATTGTTATAATATTTTATTGCTAATTCTGTAAATGATAATATTAAAAATTCATTAAATAATTTTAATTTATATATATATAATGATGAATTTTTAAAAGAATATATATCTTCTAATTTTTCTTCTTTTAAATATTTAAAATCTTCTTCTAAATATTCTTTATATATATTATTATATTCTTTATGTATATCAATATATTTTTTTATATTAATATATTTTCTTTGAGCTTTTTTATGTGCTTTTTTTGCATTTATGTAAGTTTCTATTTCTATATTTATTTCTTCATTAGTAGTAATATCATATATATTATATATTTCTAAAACAATTTTTAAAACTTCTTCTCTTTTTAAATTAACTATATTTAAATCTTTAATTTTATCATATATCATCTCAACTATTTCATTATATTCTTTTATTTTATGATCTGAAACATCCTGTTCTGTATCTAAAGCTTCAATACTATATTCTTTAAGTGTTGGTATAAGAGCGATATGTAGTGCATTTTTATTTTTTAAAGTTAATTTATTAACATTAGCATTTTTATCGAGTAATAATTGAACAGTATCTCCTAATTGTTGTTCAACAGCGATATGAAGAGGTGTATATCCATTTTTTTTATCTGCCAGGTTAATATTAATTTTATTTTTTAGTAATTGTTGTGTGAATGATAATTTATCATATGGTGTAAGATTAGAATTTTCAAGTATTAAGTGAAGAGCATTTTTACCTCCACTATTCATACTTTTCGTATTATTTTTCATTAGAAATTCAGTTATTTCAGGAATATTTCCTGAATTTAATAAAACTTCCATTTCTTCATATTCTTTTTCTTTATTACTTATTATCTGTTTTCCTGATTCCCCAACAGTATATTTAAAATGTGGCTCTTTGTCTTTTAATTTAGTTGTATTATAAGATTCTCTTTCTCTGAATTTATTCATATTATATATAAATATATATAAATATATAATATGAATAAATTTAATATTTATTTTATATTAACATAATGGTTTTGTATTATAATCTGGTTCAATTGTTGAATTAGACCATGGACTAACTACAAATTTGGGATTTGGAGGCGCCGATCTTATATCATATGTCGCATTTTTTCTTGATTGTCCAACAGTATCTATTCCAATCTTTATTTCTGGAATTTCTAATTGAACAGCATCCATTAAGTTAAATTTTGAATTAGGATTTTGAAACCAATCATCATTTTCTTCTTTTGGTAATAAATCAGATGATAATAATGTTTTTCTTACATCAGAAGGAGTTACTTTTAGAAATTTTTCTTCAGTGGGAATATTAGTATCAAGGAGCATATAATCGCCTATAGAATTTTGTTTATTATTTTGGTTATTATTTTGGTTATTAATTTTGTTATTATTTTGGTTATTAATTAATTGTTTATTATTATTTTTAATAGGCAATATAGAATTAGAAATAGCCGAATTTGAATTTTTAGATGTTAAATCTTTAGGAATATCAAAATATTCTTTATTGTTAGAATTCATATTTAAAATAATTAATAATATTATTCCAATTAAAATAATTAATAATATTGTATTGTCATTTTTAAACATATATTATATAATATATAATATATATTAAAATTTTATAAAATTATAAAAAATAATTAATAATAATAATTTTTATATATTATTAATATATATATAATTATGACAAATAATTTATCTTGCGATTTATTAGATATTTATGTTAAAGATAAAGATTTTATACATAAATTATTAAATTATAATTTTTATATTCCTTATAAAAATATAACAGATAATTATAATAATACTCTACTACATGCAATGATTCTATCTAATGACGATAAAGGGACTTTACTTTTTCTTACTTATTTAAAAAAAAATGACTCTGACTATTTATCTTTTATTAATAAACTTAATAATGATAAAAATTCTGCTATATTACTATCCGTATATAATAATATGCCATCTATTACAAAATTATTAGATGATATGAAAGCTGAAAAATCTTTTGTTAATAATGAAGGTTTTACTATAAAAACTATCGATAATGATAATGATAATGATAATGATGATAATAAAAATAATAATAATAATAATAATAATAATAATAATAATAATAATAATGAATTTGATGAAGATGAATGTGAAGAAGAAGAAGATGAAGATGAATATGATGAAGAAGATGATAAAAAAGAAAAAATGTTTGATTTTTTAAATAATACAACAAGTAGTGAGTTATCGCCTCGTTTTGTAAAATTTTATAAAAGTAATAATAATAATGTGTTTATGTTAGGTGGAGGGAATGAAATTAATGGTTCTCGGAATATTGTATCTTCAAATTCAGAATCTCAATCTGATTCAGAATCTCAATCTGATTCAGAATCTAATCATAAATTAAAAAGTATTATTAAAAATTTATATGGGGGTAAAAGATCTAAAGTTAAAAGAATAATTACTGAAAAACCATCAAATAAAATTCATAATGATGTCTTGGAAACTATTAAAAAATTAGGATTTTCAGAAGAAGACGCAAGATATATTAAAGCAGGTCTTTATGCACAAGTAAAATTAAAATATCCCCCAGAAACAAGTAATCTTAAAAAAGCAGAAATACTAAAAGATGAATTTGCTACAGAAAAAAATATATTAGAACTAGGAAAACCAAAAAAATTAGCAGAAATTAAAAAATTAGTTGATAAAGCAAGAGAATCACATAAAGAAACTAATAACTTTAAAGATAAAAAATATGATAAACATGATAAACATGATACACATGTTAAACATGATAAAAATGATAAACATAATAAACATGATAAACATGATAAAGAAGAGAAAGATGAGAAGAAAGAGAAGAAAGAGAAGAAAGAGAAGAAAGAGAAAATTAAAAAATAAATATATTATAAAAATGATTTATGTTTAAAATAAAATTTAATTAATAAATTGAAAAACGTGAATTATTAATAAACTAATTCCGTAGGTATTATTTTTATGATTAATCCAAAAACAGTCAGGAGTTATTTCAAAATTAGATAATTTTGTTGAATCATAATCAATCCATTCAACATTATAATTTTTATTTGAATGAACTAAAGTAGTTGTAGTTTTATTATTACAAGTTTTTAAATGAAATCTTATAATAATATTATCTTTTGTTTCAATTATATTTGAATTTAAATTAAAATTTTTTAATTCTTCAAAATCTTTAAAATAATTTTCTAAATCCTTGATTATTTGAATTAATGATAAATCATTTTCTTCAGATCTTTTATATGCTATATTTAAACGATGTTGTTTAGAATTAAATTTATTAATTTCTCGTCCAAATGGAGTTTTAACATTACAAGCTTTAATTTTAATAATATTATTATCTTTGTCAAAAATATTATATTTTTTAATATTATTTTTATTATTAATTTCAAATAATATTAATTCTACCATATTATAATATTATAATATATATATATATATTATGAATCCATTTACTAATAAATATATATTCTACTTATTATTATCATTATTGATTTTTTCATTTTTTAAACTATTTACCGATAACAAATTAAATAATATTGATTTAATTATTATAGTTATCATTACTATAATATTATGCAAATTATTTGAAAAATATATTCTTCATAAAATAGATGATAAACACAATGAACAATTTAATCAATCTTCTGATCTATCTAAATTAATTACTTCGACTGATTCTATTAAATTAATAGATTCAATGAGTTCTATAAAAGATCAATCAAATAATAAATTAAATAATAAATTAAATAATAAATCAAATGAAAAAGATCAATCAAATAATAAATCAAATGAAAAAGATCAATCAAATAAAATTATTGTTTCAGAAGAAATGAATTATCCGTTTTCTTTTGATTTTTTAAAATTATCTTTGGACAATATAATTAAATCTAACAATGATCCTGTTTTATTAAAAAAAATACAAAATAACACAGCTAATAACGAATATTATGAAATACTTATACAAATTTTACAAACTAATACTAATGAAATATATAAATATATTAATCATATGAGTTTTAATAAAATTAATGAACTTATTATGGATATAAAACAACGAAGAAATTATATGAAAGACCCAGGAAACAATTTACCTAATAACCAATACTTCGCTAATATGTGCAAAGAACATAAGTATTTTGATGAAAATGGTTTTGTCCAAACTGCTAATAATAATGACCTTAAATATAATTTATATACACCACAACAAAGTGAAAAATTAGGAGCTAATGATGTTTCATTTACTAATAAATGGGATGATGATTATATTCTACTAAATACTGATAAGTGGAGACCACCTATAAATAATAGCATGTATAAATGTAAAACAGATGATCCTTCAACAGTATATCCAAATATAACATCAGGATATCCTGTTAAATTAAAAGATTTTAATGCTGCGAGAAAGATATTGCCTCCAGATATAATAAATATTGATTATATAAAAAATAAATTAAATACTGGTTTAAGTTAATAATAATTAATTCATAATTATTTAATAATTATTTATTATTTAATAATTATGAATTTAGAGAGGTGGAATAAATTTAGCAATCAAAATCCAATAAAAGATTAATCCAAGTAGCACATATATAATACTATATACACTATCTTGATCAAATAATTGTTTTCCTGTTTGAATTTTAAGTAAAATATGAGCAATAATCAAGAAAGTGGCTGTTTTTACCAAATCATTTATTAAAGAATTACCATATGGTGTTGTTGAATTAAGCATATTTATATATATTATAATAATATATTTTTTTTATTAATTTAATTTATAAGTTTAAAAATTAAATTAATAAACAATTATTATTTTATAAATGTTATACAAATTACTAATATTTATAATAATTATTATTATAATTATTTATATTTATAATCAATACCAATTATATAATAATATTAATAATAAAATTAATAAACTTGATAAAAAAATTAACAATCTATATAAAAAAAAATCAATTTCTATAGAAAAAATTTCTAATAATAAAATTTCTAATAAAAAAAATACTTCTAAAAGTAGCTCTATAAATACTTCATCTATTAGTTTTGATGATCATCATAGTGCTAATAATACAAATACTGATTACATTAATAACTATAATAATCTAAATTTAAATATTGGTGATAATATTGTTGTTCCTATTAAACTTGATAATGTTATATCATCTATTTTAGAACATATGGATAATAATGATTCAGATAATGATATAAATATAAATGTCGTAAAATATAAAAATATTCTAAATAATAATCACCCCAATTCATCCGCAAAATGGAATAAATGCCCTATATCTCCTAAAAAAAATAATAATTCTGATAATAATGATTCAAATAATGATTCAAATAATGATTCTGATAATGATGTAGATAATGATGTCGATAATGATTCTGACAATGATGTAGATAATGATGTCGATAATGATTCTGATAATGATGTAGATAATGATATCGATAATGATGTAGTCAATGATGAAGATAATTATGTCAAAAATGATATAGATAATGAAAAAAATAATAATATTAATATTAATATTAATTCAGATAATAATGAACAAATTAATAATATAATTATTGAAAATGAAACAAATAATATTGAAATAAATAATAATAATATTATAGATGATATTAATATTATATATGATAGTTTAGATAATAAAAATTTTATAGATAATATAAATAATAATGATATGGATAATAATGAAAATAATATAAATGATAAATTAAATATTAATAATCAAAATAATGATGTTGAAAATAATATAATAATTATTAATGAAATACAAAAAAGTGAAAATAAAAATGATAAAATTATTGATGATAAAATTATTGATGATAAAATTATTGATGATAAAATTATTGATGATAAAATTATTGATGATAAA